>Ga0105107_10003172_pt1 | contig 10904 bp, 6 predicted proteins | sample PPLLaktember2015_6_FD_79335 | JGI IMG/M metagenome (GOLD analysis project Ga0105107, IMG submission 79335) | Freshwater sediment microbial communities from Prairie Pothole Lake near Jamestown, North Dakota, USA - PPLs Lake P8 Core (1) Depth... | ecosystem: Environmental > Aquatic > Freshwater >... | reverse complement strand
GGCGACGGCCCGTTCGGCGGCGCCGGAACTCGCGGAATTCTACGGCTTGAAGGTCGTCGTCGTCCCGCCCCACGTCCCGAGCGGTCGGGAGGACCTGCCCGACGCCGTATTCACGCATGCGGAAGCCAAGCGCGCCGCCCTCGTCCGGGAGATCGGCGGGGCGCATGGGGCCGGCAGGCCGGTCCTCGTCGGGACGGCGAGCGTCCGGGAATCGGAGGGCTTAGCTGCCGACCTGAGGGCGGCCGGCATCCCCTGCGAAGTCCTCAACGCGAAGAACGACGAACTTGAAGCGGGGATCGTCGCCCGGGCCGGAGCCCCGGGCGCGGTCACCATTTCGACGAATATGGCCGGTCGGGGGACCGATATCAGGCTGGGAGGGCCCGATGAACGGGATCGCGCCGTGGTCGCCGCACTCGGGGGACTTTATGTCATCGGCACGAACCGGCATGAGAGCCTCCGGATCGATCGTCAGCTGAAGGGGCGGGCGGGGCGGCAGGGGGACCCTGGTTTTACCCGCTTCTTCATCAGTTTTGAGGACGATATCTTTGTACGTTACGGCCTCGACGGGATGCTGCGGAAACGATACGGCCCCGGGCGCCGAAGCGAGCCTGTCGCGGGCCGTCCCGTCCGGAACGACATTGCCCACGCCCAGCGCGTCATTGAAGGCCAGAACTTCGACATCCGGCGCTCTTTGAGGAAATATTCCTCGCTCGTCGAGCGCCAGCGCCGTATCGTGCAGGGCTGGCGCGACGCGGTCCTCCCGTCCGGACGGCACGCCGCGGCGGGCCCAGAAACGGCCCGCGGCTGGGAGCCCGTCGCGATCGTCGGAACGAGGGCTCCCGGCCTCTTGGCCGAGGGGGAGGCGCGCTTCGGGAAAGGGCCGGCCGCGGGCCTCGAAAAAAGGCTGACCCTCCTGGCCATCGATAGAGCCTGGTCGGACCACCTGGCATGGGTGGCGGATTCCCGGGAGAGCATCCACCTCGTGAGCGTGGGCGGGATGACGCCGCTCGACGAATTCGTCCGGTCCGCGACGGCCGAATTTCTGAAGATCCCGCGCCGGATCGAGGACGCCATACTCGCGGGCTTCCGATCGCGAACGGATAAGCTCGAGCATCTCGACCTCGATGCCGCCGACCTCAAGGGGCCCTCGTCGACCTGGACCTACCTCGTCAACGAAGACCAGTTTGGCTGGGGAATGGAGATGCTGAAGGGGCGGAACATCGGCCTGGCTGCGGGCGCAGCGCTTTACGCGGGCCCTCTTTACGTCCTGGCCCTGCTCATGAAGAGATTTCGTAGAGCCCCGGAGGCCCCAAGTCCCGGAGCCGGGGGCCGCGAATCCGTCCGAAAGCCTTAGTCGCCGGAAACGAGAGCGAGGCGGATCGTGCGTTCTTTGTTCTCGCGTTTCACGATCAAGGTCACGGTGTCCCCGATGCGATGCTCCTCGAGCGCCGTGTAGAGGTCGTCGTACGATCTCACCTTCGTCCCGTCGACGGCGACGACGACGTCCCCTAGGAAGAGGCGGCCGAAGCGGTCTCGGCCCAGCCCTTCGAGTCCCGCCCGGGCGGCGGCGCTTCCGCGGGGCACCTCGAGGATGGCGACCCCCTCGACCCCGACGCGCCTGGCGTACTGATCGCTCATCAGGGAAACCCCCAGGCCCGGATGGACGACCTTCCCGTTTCTGATGATCTCCGGGACGAATTTCCGGATGGTATCCACGGGAACGGCGAATCCGATCCCGCTGGACGCCCCCGAAGGCGATATGATCATCGTGTTCATCCCGATGAGCTCGCCGGCGGAATTGAGGAGCGGCCCGCCCGAGTTCCCGGGGTTTATGGACGCGTCCGTCTGGATCATGTCACGGATGGTGACCCCGCCCGCCCCGGGCATGCTGCGTCCCAGGGCGCTGACGATGCCCGTGGTGACCGTGTGGTCGAACCCGAACGGATTGCCGATGGCGATGACCTTCTGTCCGACCTGGAGGTCCCGGGACGCCCCCATGGGCAGGGGAAAGAGCCCCGCGAGGTCCCCCTCGATCTTGAGGACCGCGATGTCCTTGTTGGGCTCGCGGCCGATGAGCTTCGCCCGCCGCTGTTCGCCGCCTGGGAGGGCGACGTTGAAGATATCGCCGTCCTCGATGACGTGGAAATTCGTGACGATGTGCCCCCTGTCGTCCCAGACGAAACCGGAGCCGTTGCCGCGGGGCACGGCCTCCTCGCTCGCAAAGAAGAAATCGCGGACGAACTGGATGTTGGTCACGAAAACGACGGAGTTCTTCGTCCTCCGGACCACGTCGACGGTGTTTGCCTCGTCCTCGAGGAGCCGGGGTTGTTGTCCCCGGGCGGGGCCCGCCCCGAGCAGGGCGAGAAGCCCCAGGACCGCGACCGGATTCATGGATCTTCGCGTCATAGCCGCTCCTTTCAATCCCGCCCGACGGGCCTGGCCAGGGAACATGCCCAACGAAAGAACTCCGAGGCGGCCCGGACCAGGTCTTCGGCCTCCTTGGCGGTGAGATTCCGACGCTCGTACTGGACGAGGTTCTTCCTGCCGATTACGCGCCGGAGGAGGGCGGCTTGCGTCGCGGCCTCGGCCAGCGGGATCGTAGCGACGAGCTCGCAGATGTCGAGGTCGTCCTGGGAGACCGACCGGAGCCCCTTGAAATAGACGCACAGGGCGTCGGCCGAGGAGACGGAGCATTGGAGGGCCAGGGTGCCGGCGGCATTCCAGCGCTTTGCGGCGAACGAGGACAACATGGCCTTATGGTTGTCCTCGGCCTTGTTGAAATAATCGATGGCGGCGCTTCGGTCCTCTTTGCGCGTCCTGACCTTCATGGCGACACCTCACAGGTATTCGATCGGGTCCTTCCCGAAGAGCGTTCGATAGCTTTTCATCAGCGTCGTGAGCGGCGGCTCGTTCCTCCGGAGCTTTCTCCGGAACTCCGCCTCCGTCTTGATGTAGGGATCGACGTGGAATCCGAATTCTGCGAAGAACGCGGCCTCGATCGATCCCTGGAAAGCCTTCTCGAGGCGGATCTTGTCCCTGACGCTCCCGGTGACGACGGCGACGTCGCAATCGCTCGATTCCCGGGTCCTGCCCGCGGCCAGGCTTCCGTAAAGAACGGCGGACACGACCGATCCCCGCAGGCCCGTGGCTGCGAGCCGCTTCTCCAGGAAGGCCCCGGCGTCCTCGCGGATCGCGGCCTCGCGGGCGAACAGCGGCCGGAGGAGATCCCGGACCAGGCGGCCCCCAGAGTTCAGCCTATAGAGGTGCTGTCGTCCCACGATCTCGCGGCCGAGGACGCGGGCGTCGAGAAGGGACCGGAGGGCGGCGTGGGCGGCGGGAGGGGACAGGGCCGTCAGCCGGGCGACCTCCCTTCCGGAGGCGAGGAAATCATCCGTCCTCAGGGCGAAGAGGCGGAGGACGCGGACCTTGGACGGGCCGTCGAGGAGCTCGTCGAGGATCGTTTCCAGGGCCATGAGTTTGTTAAGGTTCTATTACAGTTGTCAATTATATTGAACATGATCCGGCTCTGTCAAGGAGACCACCCCCCGGTCGCGCGTCCTCCGGCATCCGGGCTCGAACGTAAAAAAAATGACGGTCGTTTACATTATTCGGGCCCGCGGACGCGCCGGCTCCCAGGCAGGAATGGCACGTCTTTTGCAGTTTCCCGGTTCGCGAGATCTGCATCATCGAGATAAGGAGGTCATAATGTTCAAACGATCGGTCCTCTTGGTCCTGGTCTTGGCCCTGGCGGCGGCGGCCGGATGGGGGCAGTCCGCTCAGACCGGGTCCATCGTCGGCAAGGTCAAGGACGCCCAGGGCGTCGCACTCCCCGGTGTCGAGGTCAGCCTCAGGTCCCCTGCGATCATCGTCTCCCGAATGTCGATGATCACGGGCGAGGACGGCGGCTACCGGTTCCCGTCTCTCGCGCCGGGCCTCTACGAGCTGACCTATACCCTCAGCGGGTTCAATACGCTGGTCCATAAGGACATCAAGGTCGGCGTCGGCCAGACGTCCTCGATCGACGTGACCATGGATATCAAGAGCCTCGAGGAGGAGGTCACCGTCGTCGGGCAGGCGCCCACGGTGGACCTCAAGTCGACGACCAAGAACGTCAACCTCGAGACGGTCTTCCTGAGCTCGATCCCGGCCGTCCGCGACCTTGCCACGTTCGTCAACATGACTCCCGGCTTCACCTCGGACACGTCCCACGGGAGCTCTGTCCGGGACAATACGTACAATCTCGACGGCGTCAACCTGGGCGATCCGACCGTCGGCACGCAGGCCGTCTTTTTCGGACTCGACCTGATGGAGGAGATCTCCGTCCAGTCCGGCGGCCTTTCGGCCGAGTACGGCGGCGTCAGGGGCGCCATGATCAACGTCGTCAGCAAGTCCGGCGGGAACGCGCTGAGCGGCGCGGCGTCCTTCTATTTCCGGAACGAGAAGCTCCAGTCGAAGAACACCAAGGGCACGCCGCTCGAGGGGCGGGACAGCGGTTTCAAGTACGAGATGGAGCCGATCATCACTCTCGGCGGGCCCATCATCAAGGACAAGCTCTGGTTCTTCACGAACCTCAGTTTCTCCAAGGATGAAACATACGTGGACGGATTCCCCTACAACAAAACGGCCAATACCCCGGTGAACAGCTACATGCCGTACCCGTACATCAAGTTCAGCTTCCAGCCCGATCAGGGGAACAAGTTCGTCCTCTCCTACAATTATTCCGACATCAAATACTCCAACCGGTTCGCGGACAGGTTCCAGACCGAGGATACGACCGTCAAGCAGGTCACTCCGACCCACGTCTTCAACTTCCAGTGGACGCGATTCTTCTCCGCGAACTTGTTCGCCAACCTCCGGGTCGGCTACGTCAAATCCGATTTCAATATGCTGGCCAAGACCGAGCTGCCGTATATCTACGAGGTCACGACCGGCAACGTCTCGGGAAGCTACGGGAACGACGATCTCAACAAGAGGGACAGGCTCCAGATCAACGTCGACGCGACCCGATATATCGACCGGCTGGCCGGCTCCCACGAGCTCAAGTTCGGCGGGGAGTTCATGTACTCCTGGAGCTACTGGGGCCTGCACTGGAAAACCGACCCCAGGAACGGCTTGACTCAGATCAACACGTACGGCGGTGAGCCCTGGTACGGCACCTATTATGCGGACCTTGACAAGTACGAGGACACGATGAACACCGCCCTCTTCGTGAACGATTCCTGGACCCTCAACAATCGTTTGACGCTCAACCTGGGGCTGAGATTCGAGCATCAGCGCGGCATCATCCCGCCTCAGAACCAGGACGAGGGAGAACAGAGCCTTTACGGTTACACCTACAATCGAAGCGTGATGAAAAGGCTGACGCCCCTGAAATGGACCACGCTGGCCCCGAGACTGGGCGCAATATTCGACGTCACGGGGGATGGGAAGACCCTGATCAAGGCCAGCTACTCCCGGTACTACGCGGCGAACCTCACGCAGTGGTTCTCTTACCTCAACCCCAACGATTTCGTCGTGGCGATGGATATGCTGAATCCCGACTGGTCCAGGACCGACTCCCCGTTCTACCTGTACGTTCCGGGCAGCAACACGGCGGGTTATAAGAACCACAAGCTGAAGAATCCGTACATCGACGAGCTGACCATCGGCATCGAGCGGGAGGTCCTGGCCGATTTTTCGATCGGGGCCCGCTATATCAAGAAATGGGACAGGGACCTGATCGAGGACGTCAACGGGAACATGCTGGACATGGACGCCCTGATGGACCGGGGCGAGCTTGTCTGGCTGAATTACGAGGCCGTCACGGTGACGGATCCCTATGACGGCAGCACGCAGACATTTTACAACCAGACGGATTTCCCGCCCGCCCGGCTCTACACCGTCAACCCTCCCGGCGCCGATAGGAACTATGACGGCGCCGAAGTCACGATGAACAAGAGGTTCACCGGAAGGTGGGGCCTGGCGGTCTCCTATACCTACCAGAATTCGCGGGGGCTGATCGGGACGGATTTCAACGACAGCTACGGAGCCCGCGGCTACTTCGACAATCCCAACAACCACACGAACGCCTACGGGCGGATGGGCCTCGAGCGACGACATCAGTTCAAGCTCCAGGGCATGGTCAAGGGACCCTGGGGGATCATGGGCAGCGGCTATTATCGCTATCTTTCCGGGCAGCGCTACACGCGGAAGATCACGAGCTCCGATCTCGGCATCGAGCTGAACCAGGGCGACGAGACGATCTACGCCGAGACGCGCGGCTCGTATGGCCTGCCGGCCTTCAACGTCCTTGACCTGCGTCTGGAAAAGACGTTCCGCATCAGCCGAGTGGCCATGAGCGTGTTCGTCGACGGTTTCAATGTTTTAAACAACAACAAGGCCACCGAGGCGGAGGACCTGTCGAACAACCCGAACCGGATATTCGGAGAGATGACCTCCATACAGAATCCGCGCATATTCCGGGTCGGAGCCAAGTTCGAGTTCTGATCGGTTCCCGACAAGGGCTTCCGCAGGGGAAAGGGGCGGCGATCGGGGCCGCCCCTCTCCCTCAACCCCGCCTCCGAGGGGGGCATCTAAGAGTCCTCTTTAACGGCTTTCCTCTGCGTTGTGCCCGACCGGCTCCGGCCTGCGTCATCGCCGGAGCCCGGGACGAATGCGGCTTACTGGTCCCTGTCCGAAGGCGGGCCAGCCCCGTTTGACTTTAGCGGCGGCGCACGCTACGATACCGATGGAAATGGAAGTCATCTCGGGAAGGATAGGGTGAGTCTCATGAGGAACGATCGCTCTCGTCTAGCGGCATGGGCCTTGGTCCTGGCCGTACTGCTCTGCGTCCGGACCCTGCCGGGGGTCGTCCAGGGCTCGGTCAAGGGAGTCGTCAAGGACAAGAAGGGGAACATCCTCGAGGGAGCCAAGGTCACGATCGCGTCCATCCAGTACTCGGCCGTGAGATACACGCTCAAGACCAATGCCAAAGGGGAGTGCCTCCAGATCGGCCTCCAGCCCGACTACTACCAGATCAAGGCCGAGAAGGACGGATTCCTCCCCGCATTCACGGAGAAGTACGTCGGCATCCAGCAGACCGTCGAGGTCGTCCTCGAGCTCGAAGAGGGCAAGTATTTCATCGGGGAATCCCCGGGGGACAAGGATTTCAAGCTCGGAAACGAGCTGTTCAACGCCGGGAAGTACACCGAAGCGGCGGAAGCCTACAAGGCCGCCATCGGCAAGGAGGCGGGCGAGCCCGTTTACCACGGCAATCTCGGGTCGACCTATCTCAAGCTGGGGAACAATGCAGAGGCCCTGACTGCGTTCAAGAAGATGCTCGAGATCCAGCCTGAGAGCTACAGCGCGAACAAGAACATCGGCGAGATCCTCGGCGCTGAGAAGAAATACGAGGAAGCGCTTCCGTATTTCCGGAAGGCCTCGGAGCTGAGCACTTCCGACCCGGACGCCTCCTACAATCTCGGCGCCTGCCTCGTCAACGTCCAGGACTTCGAGAACGCCGTGGCGGCCTTCAACCGGGCGAAGGAGCTGAAGCCGGACCTCGCCCCGGCCTATTATCAGCTGGGGATGATCTACGTCAACCAGAACAAGAAGCCGGAAGCCATTCAAAGCCTGGAAAAATTCATCGAGCTCGCACCCGACGACCCGAACGCCGCCGTGGCCAAACAGATCCTGGCGTTCCTGAAATCCCAGTAGTCCCGGACACGGGAACGAGGAGAGGACCATGACCGGACAAGGACGAAATTGGGCTTTGGCGTTGATCGTCGGCGGGGCGTTCCTGTCCGCCGGCCCGATCCCGGCGGCGGGATCGCGGCCCGCGGGCCCCGGGGCGCTCCAGGAACAGAAGCCGGAAGCGAAGAAGGAGGGCAAGCGCCCCGCCCTTGCCGAGAAGTACCAGAAGTGGCTGAATGAAGAGGTGGTCTATATCGTCTCCGAGAACGAGAGGGACGTCTTCCGGAACCTGAGGACGGACGCCGAGCGCGAAAATTTCATCAAGATGTTCTGGAAGAGGCGCGATCCGACGCCCGAAACCCCGGTCAACGAGTTCCGGGAGGAGCATTACCGGAGGATCGCATTCGCCAACGATACATATTTCGAAGGGAAGGCGGGCTGGCGCTCGGACCGGGGCAGGGTCTATATCATGTTCGGGCCCCCGGATTTCTTCGAGACGAACCCGGGCGGGGGAAGGGGCTTCCTCCTGGGGAACAATGCGCCCACGGCCGAATTCCCGGCCGAGGTCTGGACCTACAGGGAGATCCCCGGGCTCAAGCTCCAGGAAAGCCGCGTCGATTTCACGTTCGTCAACTATTATGCCGCGGGGTCCTACCAGCTGACGGACAACCCGGCTCTTGCCAACGCTCTCCGGAACGTCTCGCTTCCGGCCCGGTACGCCGGGTATAACGATTATCCGTCCGACGTCAAGTCCCCGGTCGCGATCGCCCAGATGAGCCAGAATGCCTATAAGCAGCCGCTCCAACAGCTCGCGATGATGGCCGAGCTGACTAAATCAAGGGGAGAGGTCCTGGAAGAGCTGGAACGGAGCTCCCGACAGACGAAGCTCAAAGGGATCGTTGAATCCAAGGCGGCGACGAGCGCGCTGACGATCTCCTCGAAGGAAAATTTCCTGCGCGGCACCGGTGGGCTAACCTATATTCCCATGGTTATGGAGGTGGCGGCTAAGGAACTGGAATTTCGCCCCGCCAAGGACAGGTATCAGGGCTTGGTCAATTTTTATATCGAGGTCAAGGATGCGGACGGCCCCGTTTTCCAGAAGAGCGACAGGCTGGAGATGAACCTTAAAGAGGACAGCTACCGGCGGAGGCTCGCGGAAAATTATCAGTACATCCAGGGCGCGAGCCTGAAGCCGGGCCGATACTTCCTTCACCTGGTCGTCTGGGACGAGCAGAGCGGGAAGGTCGGCTACGTGGACCGATGGATCGACGTCCCGAGCTTCGCCTCCGAGGAGTTCGGCGCGAGCGATATAATTTTGGCCCGGGACATCCGGCGGATCGAGGCGAAAGCCGAGGATGTCACGATCGAAACCCGCGACCTGCCGGCGATGAGGACGCTCAGGACCACGGACCTAAAGGTTCCCGACAAGCTGAGCATGTCCCGGCCCCGCGGCGGCGCCTATACGTTCGGCGACCTGGACGTCAGCCCCACCATGACGGCCCAATATGATAAGGCCGATGAGCTGGCTTATTTTTATCAGGTCTACAACGCGACCTATGATGAGGCCCTGGGCGTGGCCAGGCTGCGGATCGAGGAGCGGATCCTCCGGGGCGACCAGACCGTCGTCGAGATCGTCGAACCCCAGGATAGCCAGGTGCCTATCGCCCAGAGAACGAAGGGGGGCATCGACAGGGGGAACAAGTATTCCCTGGCGAACCTCGCTCCGGGCAAGTACGAGCTTGTCGTCCGGGTCAGGGACATTTTCTCGGGCAAGACCTCCGAGAAGCGGGCGGCATTCGAAGTGAAGTGAATCCAGGAAAACGAATCTAATTCAATAATTTGGATATCCCCGCCGGCTGAAGCCGTCCCCCTAAAATCTAATTCACTATATTACAGCCATTTATGTAGAGTCGGATAGCCATCGCGGGATGGCACCGAACTTGCATAATATCCGGGTCATGAAGGTATCTTTAGAGGGGAGGAGTATACAGCCGACAAAACATGCAGGAACACGGAAGGGCGGGGCACCTTGCCAAGCAGGGAGCTCCCGAGGGATTCCCACGGGGCGGGAGGGCGCTTTGCGGGAGGGGGAAAACAAAAGATCCCATGACCATGGGATTCGGAGGAGTTTAATGACCTTAAGAAAACTTTCCTTTGTCTTTCTCGCTTTTCTTATGGCAGCTTCTCTCGGAATGGCCCAGTCCAAGGATACCGGGACCTTCATCGGGACCGTTTATGATATCGAGGGAGCTCCGCTCCCCGGTGTCACGGTCACGGCGAAGAACCTCGATATGGGACTGGTCCAGTCCACCGTCACCAACGACCAGGGACGGTACAGGATCGAGAAGCTGCCCCGCGGCATGTACACGCTGACGGCCGCCATCCAGGGCTTCAAGACGACCACCCGGGAAGGGCTTGAGCTCATGATCGGATCGGAGCTCAAGGTCAATTTCAACCTGGAGATCGGGAAGCTCGAGGAGAACATCACGGTCATCGGCGTCTCGCCGCTGATCGAGACGACGCGGGCCCAGGTTTCCACCGTCATCACCGAGAAGGAGTTTATGAGCTATCCGCAGGGCAACCGTGACTACACGGCCCTGATCGCGTACGCTCCGGGAACCCTGCCCGGCGCCGGGCGGTCCGGCTACGCGATCAACGGGATGCGCGGCTCCTCGAACAACTTCCAGATCGACGGCATCGACAACAACGACAACGGCACGGCGACGAACGCCGTGACGAGCATGCCGCCCGAATCCATTCAGGAGTTCCGCCTGGTTTCCAACAACTTCTCGGCCGAGTATGGCCGGAACTCCGGCGGCGTCATCAATGCCGTCATGAAGTCCGGGACCAACGAGTTCCACGGCAGCGGCTGGATCTTCCACCGGGGAGACAGCGCGCTGTTCCAGAGCGAGGACTGGCTGACCCACGATCTGCCTCCGTACAAGAGATTCCAGTACGGCGCGACGATCGGCGGCCCTATCAAGAAGGACAAGACGTTCTTCTTCGCCTCGTTCGAGGGCGTCGTCCAGGACGACGAGGCCCGGGACCCGCTTTTGTTCTTCACCCCCGAGGCCATCGGACGCGCCCAGGGAACGGCTAAGTATTTCTTCGACAAATACGGCGCTTCCTACCCCGTGCCGACGTACGATTTCGTGGACGTCGACGGCGACGGCCTCATCGACGCCGGCAAGTATGTCTGGGACGGGACGGCCAAGACCAGAGGCTACAACTTC
>Ga0105107_10003170_pt1 | contig 10907 bp, 9 predicted proteins | sample PPLLaktember2015_6_FD_79335 | JGI IMG/M metagenome (GOLD analysis project Ga0105107, IMG submission 79335) | Freshwater sediment microbial communities from Prairie Pothole Lake near Jamestown, North Dakota, USA - PPLs Lake P8 Core (1) Depth... | ecosystem: Environmental > Aquatic > Freshwater >... | reverse complement strand
GGTAGGCGAAGTAGAGGTTCTCGCTGTCGTAGGCGTAATAGACAATTGTTTTTTCGTGCATGTCCTTGCCGAAGTCCGGCCGCCATGTTTTAAACCCCGTCTCCCACGGTGCTTGTGTCCAGACCGGGTCATCGAGGACGCCGTCGATCTTGGGCGGAGTTTCCGTGCGGAGGGGGATGAGCGGCGCGAGCCTCTCTGTCTCGGCCGCGGAGCCCGTGCCGATGGCCAAGGTCAAAACGAACACGGTCCATAAGACTTGTCGATGTCCTTGATTCGCTAACATTTTTATCCATAATTGCGGATTTTGGGGTCGAGCGCAAGTCCCTTTCTTTTATACGAATAGGGCAAAAGCAAGGTTTGACACGCGCCCCGCCGGCTCGGCCGGGTGCGGGCCGCTTCCGAGTGGCCTCTAGTCTGAGTTTCTATTCTTTAGGCAGCGGAAGTTCAGTGACTTCTCCCATTCCCAGGGCTTTCAACTGATCGCTGAGTTCTGCTTTCTTGCCCACGACTAAAATGACCAGGCCATCTGGATGGACCGCTTTCTTCCCGATCGCCAGCACCTTGGCCGCGTCGACCTTTCTGATCCGGGGGAGGTAGGTATCGAGGTAGTTGTCAGGGTAGCCATCAAGCTTCAAAGAGATCGCCTGCGAGACCACCGCCTGCGCCGAATCAAACTTGTGCACGAAGGCGTTCACCTCGTACTTTTTCGCCACCTCTAGCTCCGCGGCCGTCACTGGGTTCTTCGTCATGTCCGCGCTGATATCGCGCATCAGCTTGATGGCTTCCCCGGCCGACTGGCTCTTGGTCATGCAGAAATTATAGAATATGCCTTTGTCGCGTCCGAAGCCGATCATCCCTCCTGCGGAGTAAGCCAGGCCCCGGTTCGACCTCACCTCCCGCATCAGCCGCGAGTTGAAGCTGCCGGTGCCAAGGATGAAGTTGAAGATCCCCGTCTCCACGTTGTCCGGGTCGAGGTTGTTCAGGCCGAGATGACCCATCATGATGACGGCCTGGGTCATGTCGGGTTTGTCGACCAAGTAGACGCCTGGTTTGGCGGCCAGTGCGGCCTTGGGAAGGTCAAGCTTGGCCGGAGCAGTCCCCTTCCAGTCCTTGAAGCTTTTCTGGAGAAGCGCCAGGGCCTGCGCCTGTTTGAAGTCGCCGGTGAAAGCGACGACGATCTCCTTGTCGCGGATACTCTTCTCGTAAAAGTCCTTGATGTCGGCGAGAGTGATGGCGTTGATGCCGGCGCTGGTCGTCCGCCGCGCTTCCGGGAAATCCTTGCCGTAGAGGAGCTCGCTGAAGAGCGTGAAGCCAAGGGACGTGGGGTAATCAAACCGCCGCCGGATCGACTCGAGGTCTTTCTTTTTTTCCGTGTCGAAACGCTCTTGGTCAAAGGCGGGGTTATGGAGAATGTCGAGCAGCACCTTCCAGGTTTCCTCAAAGTTCTTGCTGAGCGTCCACAGGCTGACCTGGGAGTATTCGGGCCCGGCGTAAGAACCGATCGTGGAGCCGAGAAAATCGAGCTTTTCCTCAAGCCCATCCGGGGAGAGGGTTTTGGTGCCGCCGGCCTTGAGCATCCTCATGGCCAGGGAGGCCAAACCCACTTTGTCGGCCGGTTCATAGAGGCTTCCCGTCTTGATCATGATCGTGCCATTAATGACAGGCTGCTCGTGATCCTCTTTGAAATAGAACATGACGCCCTTCTTGACGGCCGTTACACCCGGTTTCTGCGCCTTGAACTCGAGGTCGGCGAATTTCAGCGTGTTGGGGTCTTTTTGGGCTTGGACGGCGGAAGGTGACAAAGCCAAAGCCGCAAAAATGATACCCGCAACGCCAAGGACGAGCCATTTTTTTCGATCGGGTCTCATTTTTCACCTGCCTTTTCTTTGCGCAGAAGAATTCCGACGGTGCGGTTTGTCTCGGTGAAATAGGTGTTCGCCGCCGCCATGATGTCTTCCGGCGTAATTTTCTTCAGCGCTTCGACCCGCTTAAAATCCGCATCCATGTCGTCGAAGATGATGACGTTCCGGAGCAGCCGCATGGCAAAGAAGACGTTGTCGGCGAAACCCATTGAGCGGTAGAGCCCGGCCTCGGCCTGGTTGATCGACTTGTCGATCTCCGCCTGGGTTACGGGTTCCTTTTTTAGGCGGTCGAGGTGCTCGAGTATCGCTTTATCGAGGTCCTGGACGGTGTTGGGGTGGCGCGGCTGGCCCATGATCATGAAGAGCGCGGGATAACGGGCAGCCGACGCCGAGGCGAAGACGGAGACGGCGATTTTCTTGTTCGTGACGAGGTCGCGGGCAAAGCGCGAAGAACTGCCGCGGCTCAGGATCATGCTGGCCAGGCTCAAGGTCAGGTTGTCCTTGTCCGGGGTGCCGGGCATGTGATAGCCCATCAGGAGCCGGGGCTCCGCTTCGAACCAGGTCGTGACCTGGCGCTCTCCCCGTTGTCGGGGCTCGATTTCGGTCGGCCTGGGCGGGTCCGGACCCCGGGGGATATCGGCGAAATATTTCTCGGCCAGACGCTTGACTTCGTCGAGCTTCACGTCTCCGACCACCGCCGCTACCATGTTATTCGGGATGTAGAAGGTCTTGAAGAAATTGACGGCTTTTTCTTTGGTGTAGGACTGGATGTCCTCCATATAGCCGACGACATCGTGGCGGTAGGGATGAAGGGCATAGGCAATGTTCGTGAATTCTTCGCGGAGAAGGCCGTCCGGGGTGTTGTCCCGAGACATCCGGCGTTCCTCGGCGATGACGTCCCGCTCGGAATAGAACTCGCGGAAGACGAGGTCCTTGAAACGCTCGGACTCGATCAGGAACCAGAGCTCGAGCCTGTTCGATGGCAGCATGACGAAGTATTGAGTCGAATCGTTGCCGGTCGAGGCGTTCAGGAACTCGCCGCCGTTTTCGGTATAGAACTTGTCGAGTTCGTCTTTGGCGGCGAAGGCGAGGGTTTCCTTCTGGAGTTCGGCCAGCTTGCCCCTGAGGTCCTTCATCTTAGCCTGGTCAGCCTGGGCACCCCTGAGATACTCGGCGGCCAGTTCATCGCCCAGGCGGTCCATCTCCTCGAGGATGGGCTTTTCCTTGGCGTAATCGCGGGTGCCGATGACCGATGTGCCCTTAAAAGCCATGTGCTCGAAGAAGTGGGCCAGGCCGGTCTCCCCTTTGCGCTCATCCACGCTCCCCACCTTGACCATGATCATGCCGGCAAAGGTCGGGACCTGCGGCCTTTCGTAAACGAAAAAGCGCAAGCCGTTGGCCAGAGTGAATTCCTTGACCTTGCCCGCGAAGCTCTGGGCGAAGGCCGAAGGGCCGGCCAATGAGAGCATAATGAGGAAAACGAGAAGTAAAATTGAAAAACGCGGAATCTTCATGGCTCCTCCCGGAAACTCAGGTCTTAGCGAATCGTGGAGAATTTCTCGGCTAAAACTTGGATGTCCAGAATATAGGCCGGAAAAAGGGGAAAGTCAATCCCGCCGGACCTTGACCCACCGGCCCAGCTTGTTGGACTCGACGGCTGCGTCGATGACGCACATTTCCTCATGGCCGGTCGTAAAATCGGGGAAATCGACCTTATAGGGCCGACCTTCGCGCTTGGCCGCCAGGGCGCCGTAGTAGTCCCGGAACAGGTTGTAGACGGCGTCGTGGTAGCCCATCGGGTGCCCCGTCGGGAGGGTGGCGTATTTCCGGGTTCCCTCCGCCTGCAGCTGCGAGGATTCGTAGAAGACCTCGTTCCCGCGGTCGCGATGGCCGATCCAGAGCGCGTTGGGATGGACGTGGCTCCAGGCATAGGATTCCTTCGACCCGAATACCTGGAGCTCGATGTCGACTTTGCGGCCGGCGGCCACCTGGCAGGTTGTAAAATTCCCCCGGGCCCCGTTATCGAGGCGCATGAAGAGGGCCGCATAATCGTCGAGCTTCACTTCGACATCCTCATAATCGGCCGCCGTCTGGACGCTGAAAGACAGGGGGCCGGTCGTCGGCTTGCGGCGTTTGGGCAGGCAGGTGTGGAGCTCGGCCATGACCTCGGCGATCTTGTGTCCGGTGATGAATTGGACAAGGTCGCACCAGTGGCTGCCGAGGTCGGCGATGACATTGGCGCCCCCCGCGATCTTGGGGTCCAGGCGCCACGAATAATCCGTTTCGAAGAAAAGCCAGTCCTGGAGAAAATGACCCAGAAAGGCCCGGACTTCTCCCAGGTCCCCGCGGCGCGCGCGGGCGGCCGCTTCCTGAACGACGGGATAGTACCGGTAGCAGAAATCGATGGCCGTCAGGGTGTTATGCTTTTTCGCCAGATCGACAAGCCCGGCCGATTCCTGGGAGTTCAGGGATAGAGGCTTTTCCGAGAGAACTTCCTTGCCCGCGAGAATGGCCCGGCGGTTGATCTCAAAGTGGACCACATTGGGCGCGCAGTTGTGGACGACGTCGATCTCCCGGTCGGCGATGAGCTCATCAGCTCCCGGGTAGACCTTGGGGATGTTGAGCTTTTTCGCCGCTGCTGCCGCCAGTTCCCGGTTCGTGTCGGCCACGGCCAGGACTTCGATCCCGGCCAGGCGACGCAGGATTTCCAGATGGACCAACCCGATGTAGCCAGTGCCGATCAAGCCGACTTTCATGCTTTTCATCCTGTCCTCCCAAGGCGTTCAGCTTAACCCAGCAGGGGGGATGAGGTAAAGACGGCTGCTGAAATTTGCCATCCGGCCCAAAATCGGATAATAGATAGGGGCTGGAAAGACGAGTTTGCTATGGCGCACCGGACCGCGAAAACGGGCTACGACCGGCTCGTCCGACGTCTCAACAGGTCCCCCCAGGGCGCTCCGCCGTCCGCGCTCCTGTTCGAGATCCTCAAACTCCTGGTCAGCGAGAGGGAAGCGTCTCTCATCGCCCTTGTCCCCATCAGGCCGTTCACCGTCGAGAAAGCCTCCCGCGCCTGGAGGATGAGCTTATCTGACGCGCAGAAGGTCCTGGACGAGCTGGCCAGCCGCGCCGTCCTTCTTGATATGGCGGGCCCGGAAAAGCAATACTACGTTCTCCCTCCGCCCATGGCCGGATTCTTCGAGTTCTCCATGATGAGGCTGCGGGGGGACCTCGACCAGAAAGTCCTGGCCGAGCTCTACTATCAGTACATCACCGTGGAGGAGGATTTCATCAAGGCGCTCTTCACCCGGGGCGAGACGCAGCTCGGCCGGGTCTTCGTTCATGAGCCCGTCCTGTCGAGCGAGAACGCCCTCCACGTCCTCGACTATGAGCGGGCGAGCGAGGTCATCAAGACTGCGTCCCACCGGGGCATCGGCCTCTGCTATTGCCGGCACAAGATGGAGCACGTCGGCCGGGCCTGCGACGCGCCGCTCGATATCTGCATGACGTTCAACGCTACGGCCGCTTCCCTGGTGCGGCACGGGTTCGCCCGGGCTGTCGATGTCTCCGAGGGGCTGGCCCTTCTTGATCAGGCGCAGGAGAGGAACCTCGTTCAGTTCGGCGAAAACATCCGGAGGAAGGTCAACTTTATATGCAACTGTTGCGGCTGCTGCTGTGAGGCCATGATCGCCGCCCGCCGGTTCGGGATGCTCCATCCGGTTCACACCACGAATTTTCTGCCTCAGGTCGATCCCGTCCAGTGCACGGGGTGCGGCGAATGCCTGGCTGTATGCCCCGTAGAGGCCATGACCCAGGTGTCTGCCAACGATCCCGCCTCTCCGAAAAAGAAAAGGGCCAAGGTCAACGAAAAGATATGCTTGGGCTGCGGCCTCTGTGTCCGGGTCTGCAAGACCAAGAGCCTCTGCCTGAAAGCCAGGCCCGAGCGGGTCATCACTCCTCTCAACTCCGTCCACAAGGCCGTGCTTATGGCCATTGAGCGGGGCAAGCTCCAAAACCTCATCTTCGACAATAATGCGCTGACCAGTCACCGGGCTATGGCGGCGGTCCTGGGTGTCATCCTTAGCCTCCCGCCCCTGAAGCAGGCGATGGCCAGCCGGCAGATGAGGTCCCGGTACCTCGAGACCTTAAGCGCCCGGCTGAGGCTTTGAAGCCCAGGCCTCCGGATTTAGGCTGGGGTGCCGTACTTGCAGGCAGGATGCTCCGAAGAACTTTCGGATGGGTTTTTTCGTAGGTCATAATGAGGATTCTGTCCCTCGCAATCCGTACGAGGCAGGTTATCATGGGAAAAAGATGGACCGCGGTCCTGATACTGGTTCTCCTGTTCTATCCATCCGCTCGGGCCGGACAGGAGGCAAATGAGGAGCAGCTCCCGCCGCGGCACCGGGTCGTCAACCTTTCCTTGTTCTACCCGGCAAGCATGAACCGGTCGAAGCAGGATACGGCCAATGTCAGCCTGAGCCTGCTCTACGGCCACCTGGGAAGCGTGCGCGGGCTCGACATTAGCTTTGGAGCCGCGGCGGTCGAGAGGTCGCTTGAGGGCGTTCAACTGGCCGGACTGCTCGCCGTTGCCGGAGAGTCCATGGAAGGCGCCCAGGCGGCCGGGTTGCTTTGTGTCGCGGGAGACAGAGGCGAAGGCATCCAGCTGGCGGGGCTGGGCAGTGTCGTTGGTGAAGAGTTCTCCGGTTTGCAGGCCGCCGGGCTCTTTGCTGTGGCCGGTGAGCGCTTGAATGGAGCCCAGTTCTCCGGGCTTTTCAGTGTTGCCGGTGAGTCCACTAAGGGAGTCCAGGCTTCCGGTTTGTTCAGCATAGCCGGAGATAGGCTGGACGGAATCCAGCTGGCCGGGCTCTTCAACGTGGCCGGTGAGGACAGCCGGGCTCTCCAGGTCGCCGGTCTGATGAATGTGACGGGAGGCACTTGCCGGGGTTTGCAGGTCGGGTTATTCAATGTTGCCGGGAGACTGACGGGCGTCCAGATCGGGCTGGTCAACGCGGTCGATGAGATCGAAGGCCTTCCCATCGGGCTGGTCAATTTGACCCGCAAAGAGGACCGCCGCATCCAGATGGCCGCCTGGGCAGGGAGCGTTTCCTTATTCAATGCGGGAGTGAAGATCCGGGCCAAAAGGTTTTATTCGATATTGTATGCGGGGGCCATCAACCTTCCTCAGAGTGTCGAAGATTGTCTGGCCTATGGCTTCCAGTATGGCTACGCCTTTCCCCTTCGCGCGTCCGGAGGAGGCGGCGCCAGGAAGCGGATCGACGTCGACGCGGGCTATCTCTATCTTGACAACAGCACTCTGTTCCGGCACCTCGAAGGAAATCCCGACCGACATGTTTTGTCGGTCAGGGGGGCGTTTGTTATCGAACTCTCGCCGCAGGTTTCGCTGGCCGGGGGTGTCGGCCTTGGCTACAGGGTCGACTACGGCACGAGCTTCGGCGGCGGCGCCTTCTTTCCGCTCGTTTTCGCCGGCGTCGAATTGTTCTGATTCGCCCTATAACCCTCTTGCTATTCGGACGGAAGAGGGGCAAGATGAATTCGGAAACACCCCCTGATCTGACTTGAAGGAGGCCGGCGCGATGATCATCCGGATATTGCTATCCATCCTGCTCTGGGTCTGGGTAAGCGTGGCGGCGGTCGCAGAAGTCCACCGATTCAAGCCGTCACAGGGCCATCAAACATATGCCGTGCGCGAGCCCGTGCTGCGCATCAATCCTGGAGATACCCTGGTGACGAACACGCTTTACTCAGATTTCTTCACGGAGAAAGACGGCCCCTGGCCGGGCGAGGTTGGGCCCATATATGTCAATGGGGCGACCCTTGAAGACACGCTCGTCATCAAGATCCTCAAGATCCGGCCTAATATCGCCACCGGACGGTCGGGCACCTCGACCACTTACGGATCGCTGACCGCTACCGAAATGACGCCGATGCTCCATGAGCCGGTTCCCGACAAGACCTATATCTGGAGGATCGACGGGAAAAAGATGACCGCCACGCTCGACCTTCCCGGGAGCCGGATGAAGAAAATCGAGGTCAAGCTCAAGCCGATGCTGGGACGGTTGGCGACCGCTCCTCCGGGAGACCAGGCCATCCCGGGAGGAGTGCCGTCCACTTTCGGGGGCAACATGGACGCTTCCGATGCCTGCGAGGGGACGACCGTGTACCTTCCGGTCTTCCACGAGGGAGCGTATTTCTATTATGGCGATGTCCACGCCCTCCAAGGGGACGGGGAGATCATCGGGGCAGGGATCGAGACTTCCGCCGACGTGACCCTGGAGATCGGCCTCCTCAAGGGCAAGAAGATCTCTTGGCCGCGAATGGAAGACAGCGAGTCCATCATGGTGGCCGGCTCGGTCAGGCCGCTCATCGATGCCTTCAGGATCGCCCATGTGGAAATGGTCAAGTGGCTCGAGTCGGAATACGGGTTTGACCGCTGGGAAGCGCTCGAGCTCTTCTCGCAGGTGGGCAGCGCGCGGGTGGCCAATGTTGTCGACCCGAACTTTACGGTTGTCGCCAAATTTCCCAAGAGATACCTGCCTCGTCTGTAAAAGGAATGTTGAAACGGCGGGATTTCATCAAGCTGGGCCTCTCCGGCGCCGCGTTGGCTAGCCTGAACCGCGGTTGCCAGGAAAAATCCCAGCCCGCTCCACCTTATCACAGTGACGAGGTCACCGAGCTGACAGACGGCCGGACGCTCTACGATGATTTTGACGGGAACGGCAATCTCCAGACATATAACAATCAGAACCTGGCTGAAGCCGGCCGGCTCAACTCCCAATTATGGGTCGGCTCCCAAGGAGCGGAAGTTGTCCAAGACCCTGCCGGGCAGGCACTTCTGGCTGTCGTCAATGAGGAAGGGGAGAGGGTGGAATACCGGCGGCAGCAGGGGGAGGCTGAGGACACCGAGTATGTTTATGATAGCGAGGGAACGCTTGTCCGGGCTGTTCCCCATATGCCCGGGCTGCCCTATCGCAGCGCCAAGAGACTGGTCTGGCTGGGAGCCCGGAACGGACAGCATGATGCCCAAAACGGCCTTCTGAGCATAAAGAAAGGAGGCGTCTATGGGAGCGCCGAGGTCATGCCGTCCGGTGGTGGAGGGTGGGTTCTCAGGCTCAGCAGCAGCCTGACCCATCTTATGGGGTGTTTGCTTGCCTCTCCGAGAGAGATCGCTTTCGCCGATTTTAAGACCTTCGGCGCCGATGTCATGGTGTCTTCGACATCGACCGCGCGGAGCTTTTACGCCGCCCTGGATTACCATACCACCATCCCCGAACAGCCGCCGGGAAAAAGCTGGGTCTCCGATATCGGATTGCACAAGCTCGCGAGCGGTGAGCTCTATCTGTTCGCGCAATGTCTGAATGTCAATGCCGGAAACGGGGCCTATCTCCGCCTGGGACAGGCTCAGTTCGACAGTTGGTACACTGTCCGGCAGGATATTGTGACCTGGAGAGAGGATCCCACGCTAAAGGATAACGAACTGAGAATCAAGTATTATGTGAATGGGGTACTGAAAGGGACGGAGTTCCCCGTTGATAGCGAACTCCTGCTCGACCCGAATAGAACGGGGTGGGGACCGAACCGGCTTCTCATTAATTATGTCGTCGAGGCCGACGGGGAAGGTGTGGTCTTCTTTGATAACATAAAAGGAGTCTATAGGAATAGAATAAGCTGAGATGTTGAATATCGTTCTAATTTAGCATACAATTGTACTCAAAATAGGTATAAATATGAGCAGCAACATTCTCGAGGCACTTTTCGGGAAAGCCAGAAGGTTGGTATTGGGGCTTCTCTTCCGCCAGCCCGATGAGGCTTTTTATGTCAGGAAGATCATCCGGCTGACAGAGCTGTCCCCAGGGTCTGTTCAGAGGGAGCTGAAGAGGTTCACAGATTCCGGGATCGTCGTGCGCTCGGAGAAGGATAACCATGTGTATTTCCAGGCCAATCCCGCCTGCTCCGCCTACATCGAACTGAGAAGCCTTTTTATCGGCTCTGCCTGAAAGCCGAACTGAATAAGGAGAAGGTGATGGAATTCTTGGAGTTGGTAAAGGAGCGCTACAGCGTAAGAGCGTACAAGTCGACGCCGGTCGAGGAAGAGAAGCTCCAGAAGATCCTGGAGGCCGCGATCCTCGCTCCGACGGCGGCCAACAGGCAGCCCTTTCGGCTGATCATCCTGAAGACAGCCGGGCAGGAAGCCGACCTCAAGCGGATCTATGCCCGGGACTGGTTCGTCCAAGCCCCGCTTGTGGTCTGCGCTTGCGCTGTCAGGGAGGAATCCTGGGTCAGGAGGGATGGGAAGTGCTATGCGGACGTGGACACCGCCATCGCTTTTGACCACCTCATTCTGGCAGCCCGCGACCAGGGGCTGGGGACTTGCTGGATTGCCGCCTTCGACCCGGAAGCGGCGCGTGAGGTGTTGGACCTGCCTGCCGGGTTCGAGCCCATCGCCTTCACGCCGCTCGGCTACCCCGCCGATAGGTGGAAGCCGAAAAAGCGCCGGCCGGCCGCGGAGCTTGTCCGATACAAGTCATGAGGAAATAAAGACCGGCCTCTTTTTCCCCGATGTCCCCCTTTTCAACCCTATCTCAAATGGTGTTATAATAGGGGACAATTCAGAGGGAGACACTATGGACACGATCATCAGAGATTATCTTTTGGGCCTCAACGTCGAGGAACCCCAGCGGCACAAGAACATGTCTGTGTTTCCACTGTTGACTCAGCTCAACGGGGGACCCGACTATACCACCCTGAAGGATGCGCTTGAAAAAGCACTGTTCAGCGTCACCGAGGTGAGCTCGGGAGGGTCGGTACCGGAACTCAAGGTTGTGAACACGGCGGGGATCTCGGTCCTCCTCCTCGATGGTGAAGAGCTGGCCGGCGCCAAGCAGAACCGCGTCCTCAACACCACGATCCTGATCAAGGAAAAGTCAGAGACGGTCATTCCCGTGAGTTGCACCGAGCAGAGACGATGGTCCTACGCTTCCAAGGCCTTCCAAGATTCGGACACCGTCATGTCTCCCAAGCTGCGGGTGG
>Ga0105107_10003168_pt1 | contig 10913 bp, 7 predicted proteins | sample PPLLaktember2015_6_FD_79335 | JGI IMG/M metagenome (GOLD analysis project Ga0105107, IMG submission 79335) | Freshwater sediment microbial communities from Prairie Pothole Lake near Jamestown, North Dakota, USA - PPLs Lake P8 Core (1) Depth... | ecosystem: Environmental > Aquatic > Freshwater >... | reverse complement strand
TCTATCACGGGTAACAATGACACGATGAAGGATCAACTCGGACCCCCTCAGGAAAGAAAAAGCGAATGACCCGCGGAGAAAAAATGATCATCGGCCTCACAGGGTGCTCCCATGCTCTCACGCACGGATATCTACTGATTTTCCCGGCCGTTCTGCTGCTCTTGAAAAAAGATTTCGACTTGGGGTATCTTGGCTTGGGGGTGGTCAGCAACATCATGAGTTTCTCCTATGGCCTGGGCGCCCTTCCCGGGGGGATGATTTTCAACCGCTTCGGTCCCAAGAAGCTCTATCTCTTCTGCTTTTTAGGATCGACCCTGACCTGCCTCCTGATTGCCGCTTCTCCCAACCTTCTAATTTTTACGATCGGATTGGCGATTTTGGGCGCCCTCGGCAGCGTGTACCATCCCCTGGCCAATGCCTTGATCAGCGCGAAAGTGAAGGAGTTCGGGAGAGGGCTCGGAATTCATGGGGCCGCCGGGAACATCGGCCTGGCCACGGCGCCTTTCCTCGCCGCCCTGATCGGATCCCAGTGGGGGTGGCGGTTCGCGTATTTAGTGTTCATGGTTCCGGGGATTGCCCTCTCGATCTGGGTCCTTTTCGTCGATATGACCATCGACAAGCTGCAGAAACAAAACCAGCCGGCTGCGGGCGATCCCCGATCGGTCCAAGCGGACCGGGGATTCTGGGTCTATTTTTCCATCCCCTTGGTCCTCCTTTACTTAGTCAATATGCTCCAGAGTTTCAGCTTCCACGGGGTGGTCACCTTCCTGCCGACCTACATGAGCCAATACACCTCTTTCCAAATCCTTTCCTGGGACAGCGTGGCCATCGGAGGAATGCTTTCCGGAATCGCCTTATTCATGGGCGTTTTTGGGCAATACATGGGGGGCGTTTTGGCGGAGAAAAAAAACTTGAAACGGAACATCGCCCTGATGGGCGTTTTGAGCTTTCCCTTTATCCTGGCCATGGCTTTTGCGACAGACGTGCTCCTTCTTATCATGGCTCTGTCCTTCTTTTTCTTCAATTTTTCCCTGCAACCGATGGTGAATACCCTTACGGCCCGGTATACGACGCTGAAAATGCGGGCCACGGCCTTCGGTATTTTCTTTTTTGCCGCTTTCGGGCTCGGATCCATGGCGGCGAGCTTTTCAGGATTCATCGCTCAGAACTTCGGTCTGCCATGGGTATTCGTCGGGCTGGGCGCGAGCAACCTGATTTTGATCGTTCTCTCTTTCATGCTCATAAAAGTCCGGAACCCTCTGGAGGCAATGGGGCTTGCCGTTTCGGAAAGGGTGTAGGGGGTAGGCGGTAAGGAGAGAGGAAGCCTTTATGGCTATTTTCTGCATAATATTCATGACCCGGGCGGACACCCTCGAACCATGAAAATAACAATCGGGTTCAGGTTTTACGCTATGCGCTCTGCGATTTTCTAACTAAGGAGGAAAGCATGATTACGGGGATAGACCATATTCACTATATCTCCAACAATCTGGAAGAAATGGTGAAATATTTCGCGAACTTTTTCGGAGGCAAGGAAATTTCCCGGGGCGAGGCGAGGGGCTACCCGATGATCCGAATGGATGTCTTAGGGGTGACCATCTCCTTCCTGGGAACAGACCCGGGGGCGGGGCAGCTTGAACCGGGCAAAGGATTGCGGGGTTTGGATCATATCGGCTTCAAAGTAAAAAACATGGAGGCGACGCTTGAGGAGTTGAAGAAAAAAGGGGTTCGGGTTCTCCTCGGCCCCAACGTCACCCCGGCCGGCGTAAAGTTTGCCTTTATCGGGGGGCCGGAAGGGATCCGGATCGAGCTGATAGAGAAAGATTGATGGTTTCGTAAGAAGTCTATCTGCGGCGTTGCAACTTAGGAAAGGGTGTATATACCCTGCCCCCTCTTCCAGTTCTTGCGCGCCTTGCATCTGGAGTTTCTTACGAAGCCGTCATGATTGATTTCTGGACAGATATTCCAGATAGATGGGCTCTGCGGGAAGAAATATCGGGGGGAGTGAGAAATACCCTTGACTTGCGGACCGTCTGAATGATAGCTTCTTGAAACTTTGGAGGGCCTTTTGCCCCTCTTCCAGCCGATTTCAGATAATTGCTGAACAGGAACTTTTTCTGCAAACCCGATCCCTGGAACGCTAAAATTCACGAGGATTTTATGGACCAAACGAAGGTTCTCTTGGAAAAGGAAGTTGAAGCGATTGCAAATGACCTTTTCGCCGTGAGCGAATACCTGTATAAGAATCCTGAAATCGGCTTCCAGGAGGTTAAAGCCGTGGAGTATTTGGGCCGGTTCCTGGAAGAACGCGGGTTTCAAGTGGAAAAAGGGATCGGCGGGCTCAAGACCGCCTTCTGTGCCCGCCCGGCCGGACAGCCTCCAATGCGCCCCACCTTTGCCTTGCTTGCCGAATATGACGCTTTGCCGTCTGTCGGGCACGGGTGCGGACATAACCTGATTGCCGCCGCCGGCGTGGGGGCGGCAGTGGCTCTGAGGAAGCACCTGGATCGCTTGGAGGGAAGTTTCGCCGTCGTGGGGACCCCCGCAGAGGAAGGGGGAGGCGGCAAGGTTCTCCTGGCCGAGGCCGGGGTCTTTTCCGAAATGGACGCCGCGATGATGTTTCACCCGGGGCGCCTCAATTTGCCGGGAGAAGACATGATCGGCCGGATAAAATTCAAAGCGGAATTTTTCGGGAAAGCGGCCCATGCGTCCGTCAGCCCGGACGGAGGGATCAACGCCCTGGACGCAATCGTCGCCGCCTACAACAACATCAGCCTTCTTCGCCAGCAGATCCGGCCCGAAGCGCGAATTCACAGCATCATCAGCCATGGCGGGGACGCCCCGAATGTGATCCCGGATTACACGGCCGGCGTGTATTACGTGCGGGCAGCCTCCCGCAAATACCGGGACGAGGTTTTTGAGAAGGTAAAAAAATGCATCGAAGCAGGGGCCCTGGCCGCAGGCGCCACCTGCAAAATTGAGGTGGGAAAGCCGACCTTCGACCCCATCCGCCGCAATGGGTCGATGGAGGAAGCTGCCCGGGCAAACATGGTCGCCTTAGGGATCCCGATCGATGCGGATGACGGGCGCCGGGGGTCATCGGACATCGGCAACCTGAGCCACGTGCTGCCGGCGCTGCACCCCTCCCTGGCCATCGTGGACCCCGAAATCCCGGGGCATTCGCAAATCTTCGGAGAAGCGACGGTGAGCCCCCGAGGCCGGGAAACGCTGGTCAAAGCGGCCAAACTCCTGGCCATGACCGCCTATGATTTTTTGACCTCCCCGGGGCTTCGCGACCGGATTCGGGGCGATTTCGCACAAGGGGAATAGCAAGGGTTTAGCCTTTTTTACGCTATGCGCTATGTTCTGTGCGCTATGCGATCTTCTAAATATGGGAGGGAACCATGAGAAAACGATTTTCTTTCCCGGTGGCGTTGTTGCTCTTGATCCTCGGTCTTGCCGCCCCTATGATTGCCGGCGGCCAAGAGAAGCCCCTGATTATCGGCTTTGAGGGGGATGCGGCGACCCTCGACCCCCACGGACGGAACGAAACGACGAGCACCACGATTCAACGCCACGTTTATGAAAATCTGGTTGGGTTCGACGCCGACTTGAAGATCCAGCCGGAACTGGCAGAGAGCTGGAAATTGATCGACGACCTCACCTGGGAGTTCAAACTGCGCCGGGGCATCAAGTTCCACAACGGAGAACCGTTCAACGCCGCGGCGGTCCAATACTCCCTGGAGCGCTGCAAAATCCACCCGAAAAGCCAGTACAAGCACATGGTCCCCGACTACAAAGAGATCAAGATCGTCGATGATTACACGGTTCGGTTTATCACCAAGTCGCCCACTCCCGAAGCCTTGTACATGCTGGAAAACATCAGCATCGTTCCTCCCAAATATTTTCAGGAATGGGACAAGAAGGACCACGCCCATTTGACCCGGAACATGATAGGGACAGGGCCCTACAAATTCGTGGAATGGGTGAAGGACGATCACATCACCCTGGTCGCCAACAAGGAATGGTGGGGAAAGAAGGTGGATTTTGAGAGAGTCATCCTTCGCGCCATCCCGGAAAACGCCACCCGGGTGGCGGCTTTGATTACCGGGGAAATCGATGCCTGCTGGGGCGTCTCCATTCCCGACATCCCCCGCGTGGAGAAAAACAAAAATACTTATGTGAGCCGGGTTCCCAGCCAGCGGGCCATTTATGTGATGTGCGACGTTTTCGCAGAAAAAGGGGGGCCGCCTCCCAAGGACAATCCCGGGCTCCCGTCAGGGAAGCCGAATCCTTTCAAAGACTTCCGAGTGCGGAAGGCCATCGCCCATGCCATCCATGCGGAAGATATCATTAAATTTGTGATGGAGGGGAGCGCCTACCCTGCCTCGCAGATCATCAGTCCCTATGCTTTTGACTACAGCAAGAACATTCCGAGACCCAAATATGACCCCGCGCTGGCAAAAAAACTCCTGGCGGAGGCGGGTTACCCGAATGGCTTCGAGGCCAATTTCGATACGCCCAATGACCGGTATGTCAATGACCAGCAGGTGGCCGAAGCCATTTCCGCCCAGCTGGCCAAGGTGGGAATCAAGCTGAAGGTCGTTGCCACGCCCAAAGCCGTTTTCTTCCCGAAAGTGGACCGTTTTGAATCTCCGTTTCTGTTGGCCGGCTGGGGAACCCTTTCCTGGCAGGGGACGATGAACTCCTTTTTCCGGGAGCTGAAAGGGACCTACGGCAGAAACAACCGGGGCCGGTTCTCCGATCCGGAGCTGGAAAAGAAGATGGACATTTCCAATACCATCATGGACGACGCCAATAGGCGGAAAATGAGGGATGAAATCGCCGAGAAGATCTACGGCACCTATTACGTAATCCCCCTTTATTTCCAGGAGAACGTGTTTGGTTTCACCCGGCGGATCAAGGACGGCAAATCGCGGGTCGACGAAAGGCTCTTTGCCCACGAGTTGAAGAAAGCCAATTGAGATGGCTTCGTAAAAAGTCCATCTGCGGCGTTGCGCTTCAACTTCGTCGTTGCGGCGCACCTAAAAGTGCGCCTCACTCCTCAGTTTTTGCGCGCCTTGCATCTGGAGTTTTTTACGAAGCCATCCTCCCGGCGGCTTTTCCCGGGAGCATCAGTTAGGGGGGGTGTAAAAAGTCCATCTGCGCTTCAACTTCTTCGCGGCAGCGCACCCGTAAGGGCGATACATGAATCGCCTCTACAATTGACGCTGATTCCTGTATTTAGGGGATTTTCTGATTTGAGGAGGGAACCATGAAAAAGCTGTTTTCTTTTCCCATGATTGTCGCTTTCCTGATCGTGGGGCTTTGCGCCCCGGTTGTTGCCTGGAGCCAGGAGAAACCCCTGGTGATTGGTTTCGAGGGGGATGCGGCCACTCTTGATCCTCATGGGCGCAACGAGACGACGACCACGACGATCCAGCGGCATGTGTACGAGAACCTGGTGGGGTTCGACGCCAATTTGAAGATCATTCCCGAACTGGCCGAGAGCTGGAAACTGATCGATGACCACACCTGGGAGTTCAAGCTGCGCCAGGGGATCAAATTTCACAACGGCGAGCCCCTGAATGCCGAAGCCGTGAAGTTCTCCCTTGAACGCTGCAAGACCCACCCCAAGAGCCAGTACAAATACGCCGTCCCCGACTACAAGGAAATCAAGATCCTGGACGATTACACGGTCCGGTTTGTCACCAAAGAACCCACTCCGGAAGCCCTGGTCATGCTGGAAAGCATCAGCATCGTTCCGCCGAAGTATTTCCAGGAATGGGACAAGAAGGACCATGCTCATCTGACGAGAACCATGGTGGGGACCGGCCCCTACAAATTCGTCGAGTGGGTGAAGGACGACCACATTACCCTGACGGCCAACAAGGACTGGTGGGGGAAAAAGGTCGACTTCGAAAAAGTCATTCTTCGCCCGATCCCGGAAGGCGCCACGCGGGTGGCGGCCCTGATCACCGGAGAGATCGATGCCTGTTGGGGCGTGTCCATTCCGGACATTCCCCGGGTGGAGAAGAACAAGAACACCTATGTGAGCCGGGCCCCCAGCCAGCGGGCTATTTATGTGATGTGCGACGTCTTCGCGGAGAAGGGCGGTCCGCCCCCCAAAGACAATCCCGGAATACCGGCGGGGAAGCCGAATCCTTTCAAGGATCTCCGGGTCCGGAAGGCCGTCGCCCATGCCATCAATGTGGATGACATCATCAAATATGTGATGGAAGGGAGCGCCTACCCGGCTACCCAGATCATCGGGCCGTATGCCTTCGACTACAGCAAAAACCTCAAGAGACCCAAATACGATCCGGAACTGGCGAAAAAGCTCCTGGCCGAAGCCGGCTATCCCAAAGGGTTCGAGGCCAACTTCGACACGCCCAACGACCGGTATGTCAACGACCAGCAGGTGGCCGAAGCCATCGCCGCGCAGCTGGCCAAAATCGGCATCCGCCTGAAGGTGATCGCCACCCCCAAAGCCGTCTTCTTTCCCAAAGTGGATCGCTTTGAATCCCCGTTTCTTCTTGCGGGATGGGGAACCTTTTCATGGCAAGGGACCATGAATTCCTTTTTCCGTGAACTGAAAGGAACCTATGGGCGGAACAACCGGGGGCGATATTCCAATCCCGAGCTGGAAAAGAAAATGGACATCTCCAACGCGATCATGGAGGATGCCAAAAGGCAGAAGATGAGAGACGAGATTGCCGAAGTCATCTACGGCAGCTATTACGTGATCCCGCTCTACTGCCAGGAAAATGTCTTTGGGTTCACGCGGCGGATCAAAGAGGGTAAGGCGCGGGCGGACGAAAGACTCTTTGCTCACGAGCTGAAGAAAGCCAATTAAGAGGGTCTCGCAAAAAGTCTCCCGCCATGGCGAGATCCCGCTCGGAGCGGGATCTCGCCTCAACTTCGTCGCTGCGGCGCACCTGTAGGGGCAGTTCGCGAACCGCCCCTACTCTTTATTTCTTGCGCGCCTAGTCACACCAGTGGCCGGAGAGCGTTTTACGAAACCATCATTTTCATAAGTTCATGGGACTTTATCTTCTTCGCAGAATTTATCAGGCCCTCCTGGTTTTCCTCGTCCTATCCGGGGTCGTCTTCATGATCCTGCATATCTCCGGGGACCCTGTCGCCCTGCTCATGCCGGCCGACGCCACCCCTGACCAGATGGCGGAGATGCGAACCACCTTAGGGCTGGATAAACCCCTGTGGATGCAGTATGGAATCTTCCTCAAAAACGCCGCGCAGGGAAATTTGGGGGTGAGCTACCACCATGGCCAGCCGGCCCTGAAGCTCGTGCTGGAGCGGTTACCCGCTTCTCTGGAGTTGGTCGTCACGACCATTCTCATCAGCCTGATCCTGGCGGTTCCCATTGGGGTTCTGGCAGCCTCCAAACGGGGGTCCCTTTTCGACCGGGCCAGTTTGCTCGGTTCCCTGATCGGGATTTCAGCGCCTCCCTTTTGGATCGGAATCGCCTTCATCCTCATTTTTTCCGTGGAGCTACAGTGGCTGCCCTCTTCGGGCCGGGGAACGTGGGCTCATCTCGTTCTTCCCGCCACCTCGCTGGCCTTGTATCGCCTGGCCCTTTTCATCCGCCTGATTCGAGCCGGGATGCTGGATATCCTAACCATGGATTTCATCCGGACGGCCAGATCCAAAGGGGTGAGCGAAAGGAAGGTAATTTACAAGCACGCCTTAAAAAACACCCTGATCCCTTTTGTGACCATTGCCGGGATGCAGATGGGGTCCCTTCTGGCCGGGGCGATCGTAACCGAAAAGGTCTTTGCCTGGCCGGGGATGGGCCGTCTTTTCTTGGACGCCATCGGGGTAATGGACTTTCCCGTGATCATCGCCTGGGCGCTTGTTACCGCTACGATTTTTCTGACTGTCAATTTCGCCGTCGATGTGATTTATGTTTGGCTTGATCCGCGGATCCGGCATGAAAAATAGGGCGCAGGGAGCAGGGGGCCGGGTGTAGAAAGCCCCTGTAAGCGAAGCGTCGAAATTCCATAAAAATCGTCATTCCGGAGAAAGCGTGAATCCAGGGTTCCCGGTGAAAACCGGGATCCAGTCTTAGAGATGGTTCCCGACTTTCGTCGGGACGACGTCTGGACCCCGGCTTTCGCCGGGGTGACGCCTCAAGGGACTTTTTACGAAACCATCAATGATGACAGGTATGAAAAAATCTTCTCCTGCCATGTCCGAACCGACTCAGGCGGCCTATGCGCCGCCGAAGGCGCGTTTCTGGGGATACGAGTACGTTCCTGCGGAACGTCAGCTCCTCCACTCCTTTCTCAGCAACAAGCTGGTGTTAGGGGCCCTGGGGATCCTTCTGCTTCTGGTCCTTTGCGCCGTCTTTGCCGGCTGGATCGCGCCCGTGGACCCCTTGGAACAGATTCTAAGTGCCCGACTCAGGCCCCCGATCTGGAACGAAAGGGGCGTGAGCCCCTTTTACCTCGGCACGGACCGCTTGGGCCGGGACGTTCTGTCCAACATCATCTTCGGGCTCCGGGTTTCCCTCCTGGTGGGATTCATAGCCGTTGGGATTTCCATGGTCATCGGCCTGACCCTCGGGCTGACCGCAGGATATTCGCGGGGGTTCTGGGAAAATTTCATCATGCGGGCGGTGGATGTGCAGCTCTCCCTGCCCCTGATCATGGTGGCGCTCTGCTTCATGGTCATTTTCGGCCAGGGGCTTGACAAGATGATCCTCGTACTGGCCATCACCGGGTGGGCGGAGTATGCGCGCACGGTGCGCGGGACGGTTCTGTCGATCCGCGAAAAAGAGTATGTGGAGGCCGCCTATGCCCTCGGTTTTGGTCCCGGGACGATCATGGTTAAGTACCTCCTGATCAACGCCATCACCCCGGTTCTGGTCCTGTGCGCGGTCCAGGTTCCGCGGGTGATTATCCTGGAAGCCACGCTGAGCTTTCTGGGGCTCGGGGTTCCGGTCACCACCCCCTCCATCGGCCTGGCCATCGCCCGGGGATATCAGGTGCTGTTTTCCGGCAGCTGGTGGGCGTCCATATTTCCGGGCCTTGCCTTGATGCTCCTCGTGGCCTGTATCAACGTTGTGGCCGACTGGTTGCGGGATGCCCTTGAACCGAGATCGCGGGAGCAGGTGTGAAATGGACCGGCTGCTCACGGTAGAAGATCTGCGTATTGACTGCCACATCCTTGCCGGAACGGTTCGGGCCGTGGATGGGGTCTCTTTCCACGTAAACAAGGGAGAAACTCTGGGGATCGTGGGCGAATCGGGGTGCGGCAAGAGCGTCAGCGCCATGGCGCTCCTGCAGCTGATCCCCATGCCGCCCGGAGAATTGGTCACGGGCCGGGCAAGTTTCGAAGGCAAGGATCTTCTGCGCTTAAAAGGGGACGAAATCCGCAAGGTCCGGGGAAACCGCATTTCCATGATCTTTCAGGAGCCCATGACCTCCCTCAATCCCGTGTTTACCATAGGGAACCAGATCATGGAGACCATTCTGCTCCATCAGAACGTGGCTTTCCGGCAGGCGCAGGAACGGGCCGTGGAGATGATCGATCTGGTCGGCATCCCGGACCCCCGCCGGCGGATCCAGGAATACCCGCACCAGCTGAGCGGGGGCATGCGCCAGCGGATTATGATCGCCATGGCCCTGAGCTGCAACCCGGCCCTGCTCATCGCCGACGAACCGACCACGGCCCTGGATGTGACCGTGCAGGCCCAGATCCTCGAATTGATGCTCGACCTCCAGCGGAAAATCAACATGAGCATCATGATGATCACCCACAACCTGGGGGTTATCGCCGAGGTGGCCCAGCGGGTGATCGTCATGTACTGCGGGCAGATCGTGGAAGAGGCTCCGGTTCGCGCCATCTTCCACAACCCCCTGCATCCCTACACCCGCCAGCTCCTGGCTTCGATTCCCCGGCTCGAGGCGGAGCAGACGCGGCTCCAGGAGATTCCCGGGATGGTCCCCAGCCTCTATGACCTTCCTCCCGGCTGTGATTTCCATCCCCGGTGCGCCGAGGCGACGGCAGCGTGCAAACTCGCCCGCCCGGAGTTGCGGGAAATGGAGGCGGGACATCGGGTGGCTTGCGATCGGGTAAACGGGATGGGGGCGAGGGGAAGATCGAGATGAATCCGGCGCCGCTGCTCAGCATTCGCGATTTGAAAAAACACTTTCTCCTGAAAAGGACCAAAGTGTTCGGCCCCCGGGAGCGGGTCTACGCCGTCGACGGCGTGAGCCTCGAAGTGTCGCGGGGGGAGACGCTGGGATTAGTGGGGGAGTCGGGGTGCGGAAAGTCGACCCTCGGGCGCACGATCCTCCATCTCCTTGAACCAACGGCTGGAGAAATCCTTTTTGAGGGTCAGGACATTACCCTTCTGAAAGGCAGCGGGCTGAAAAAGCTGAGGGCGCAGATGCAGGTCATCTTTCAGGACCCGTATTCCTCCCTTAACCCCCGCCTCACGGTTGAACACATCGTGGGCGATGCGCTGAAAGCGCAGGGTCTGGCCTCGCGCAGCGAAATTCCGGACCGGGTGGTCGCCATTTTGGACAGAGTGGGAATTCACCGCGAAAAGATGCGATGCTTCCCGCATGAGTTCTCCGGCGGCCAGCGGCAGCGCCTTGGGATCGCCCGCGCCCTGATTCTCCGGCCCAAGATCATCATCTGCGACGAACCGGTGAGCGCGCTGGACGTATCGATTCAGGCCCAGGTGATCAACCTCTTAGGAGACCTGAAGGCGGAATTCGATCTTTCTTATATCCTGATCGCCCATGACCTCTCGGTGGTCAACCATGTCAGCAATCGGATCGCGGTCATGTACTTAGGGAAGGTGATCGAATTGGCCTCCAACAAAACTCTCCTGGCGAAGCCTTTCCAACCTTACACGCAGGCCCTTCTTTCCGCCGTGCCGA
>Ga0105107_10003166_pt1 | contig 10916 bp, 7 predicted proteins | sample PPLLaktember2015_6_FD_79335 | JGI IMG/M metagenome (GOLD analysis project Ga0105107, IMG submission 79335) | Freshwater sediment microbial communities from Prairie Pothole Lake near Jamestown, North Dakota, USA - PPLs Lake P8 Core (1) Depth... | ecosystem: Environmental > Aquatic > Freshwater >... | reverse complement strand
TCGCCGTCGTAGAACGCCATGCCCGACGGTGCGATCGACGGGACCCAGTACAGGATCGGCTGCGCCATGCCCGGCTTGGCGGTGCCCTCGCCGATCTTCGTGCCGGTGCCGTAGTTCGCGCCGTGGGTGATAACCGGCCAGCCATAGTTGGCCCCGGCAAGGATCACGTTGACCTCGTCGCCGCCCTGCGGCCCGTGCTCGTGCGCCCAGAGCGCACCGGTGCGCGGATGCAGCGCGGCGCCCTGCACGTTGCGGTTGCCGAGCGACCAGATCTCCGGCCGTGCACCCGCGCGCTGCGCGAACGGGTTGTCGGCGGGGACGCGGCCGTCGTCATGCAGGCGCACGATCTTGCCGGCGTGGTCGTCGAGCCGTTGCGCGCGGTCCTGCTCGCCGCGATCGCCGAGCGTGATGAAGAGGTAGCCGTCGCGGCCGAACACCAGCCGGGAGCCGAAATGACGCCCGCCGCCGGATTTCGGTTGCATGCGGAAGAGCGTCTGCATCTCCGTCAGGCGGTCTCCGGCGAGCTTTCCGCGCGCGACCTCGGTGCCCACGCCGGAGCCGTCGCGCGCAGCATAGGACAGGTACACCCAGCCGTTCTCGGCGAATCTGGGATGCAACGCGACGTCGAGCAGGCCGCCCTGGCCGTGCTCGGCGAGGTTCGCCGGGAGGCCGTCGATCGGACGCGGGGCGAGTTTCCCATCGGTGCCGACGAGGCGCAGGCGACCGGGGCGCTCGGTGACGAGCATCCGGCCATCGGGCAGGAAGGCGACGCTCCAGGGATGGTCGAGCCCGGCGACGACCGTGACCGCGCGAACCACGTGCTCCTCGGTCCGGGCGGTCTGCGCGTCGACGGGCGCGGCAAGGGCGCAGGCGAACGCGGCGAGCAGGGCGGACGGCAGTAGGGTGGCGCGCATCGGTCCGCTCCGACTAATCGCGGTGTTCCTCGTGGTACTTGACGCCGAGCACGCGGTCGGCGGCCGCGATCGCGAGCGCCGAGAAGAGGAAGGCGATGTGGATGATCACCTGCCACATCATCTGCTTCTCATCGAGCTGTCCGGCATTGATGAAGGTCTTGAGCAGGTGGATCGAAGAGATGCCGATGATGGCGGTGGCGAGCTTCACCTTCAGCACCGACGCGTTCACGTGCGACAGCCACTCCGGCTGGTCGGGGTGGTTCTCGATGTACATGCGCGACACGAACGTCTCGTAGCCGCCGATGATCACCATGATGAGCAGGTTCGCGATCATCACCACGTCGATCAGCCCGAGCACCCCGAGCATGATCTCCGTCTCGCTGATGTCCTTGGCGGCGACGATGTGCAGGATGTGCATCATCTCCTTCCAGAACTGCACGACGTAGATGCCCATCGCCAGGATCAGGCCGAGGTAGAGCGGCAGCTGGAGCCAGCGGGCCGCGAAGATGACGGTGGGGATGGGGCGGAGGCGCGCGGGCGCAGCGGTCGTTGGCGTCATCGGCGGTGGGGGGCGGGGCGGCGCGAGAGCGCGCGATTCTAGCACCGGGACTTTGGGGCGCTGCGCGGTCGAACGCGTTTCCTCGCGGCGTCACGGACTTAGAGCGATGCAGCACCCCGGCGCGTCACGATCCGAAACGTGACACCGCATCCCGCGAGTAATGGCTTGATTTCGCTTAGGTTGGCCGTTCTAGTTTCGGATACCGGGACCTGTTGCGGCGCAGCAGGTCCGTGTGCAAGAATCCCTACACGTCGTGGGTGACACCACGGCGCTCACGAACGCGACGCAGCAACCGGTGTGTCGCGGCAGGAAAGGCGCCGCGCTACCCGTGCGGGAACGCCTGCTTGGTTGTGCCGGAGGATCTCCGGCCGCCCCCGTGAAACGACGAGGCCGGGACTTTCCGCCCCGGTCCTGTCGGGCTGCATGCCGCGCGCGTCGCGCACCGGAGGAACGCGCGCCGGCTTGAGCCGAGGAGGGGTTGGCGCGTGCGCCGCCTCGAGGCCAATTGCCTATTTGGGGAAGTGAAGCGATGAGCAACCAAGCGCAGGAAATCCGTAAGATCGAGCAGGACTGGGCCCAGAACCCGCGCTGGAAGGGCGTCAAGCGCGGCTACACGGCCGCCGACGTGTACCGTCTGCGCGGCAGCCTCCACGTCGAGCACACGCTCGCCCGGCACGGCGCCGAGAAGCTCTGGAAGCTCATGCACGAGCGGCCGTTCGTGAACTCGCTCGGCGCGACGACCGGCAACCAGGCGATGCAGCAGGTCAAGGCCGGCGTGCCGGCGATCTATCTCTCCGGCTGGCAGGTCGCGGCCGACGCGAACGACAGCCTGTCGATGTATCCGGATCAGTCGCTCTACGCGGTCACGAGCGTCCCGAACGTGGTGAAGCGCATCAACAACGCTCTGCAGCGCGCCGACCAGATCCAGCACATGGAAGGCAAGGGCGACATCGACTTCTTCGCGCCGATCGTCGCCGACGCCGAGGCCGGTTTCGGCGGCGTGCTGAACGCCTTCGAGCTGATGAAGGCGATGATCGAGGCCGGCGCTGCCGGCGTGCACTTCGAGGACCAGCTCGCGTCGGTCAAGAAGTGCGGCCACATGGGCGGCAAGGTGCTCGTGCCGACGCAGGAGGCGGTGCAGAAACTCGCCGCCGCGCGGCTCGCCGCCGACGTCCTGGGCGTGCCGACGATCCTGCTCGCGCGCACCGACGCCGAGGCGGCCGACCTGGTGACCTCCGACGTCGACGAGAACGACAAGCCGTTCCTCACCGGCGAGCGCACCGCGGAGGGCTTCTTCCGCACCCGCAAAGGGTTCGAGCAGGCGCTGTCGCGCGGCATCGCCTACGCCGAATACGCGGACCTCGTGTGGTGCGAGACCGGCACGCCCGACCTCGACTTCGCGCGCCGCTTCGCCGAGGGCGTCCAGAAGAAGTTCCCGGGCAAGATGCTGGCGTACAACTGCTCGCCGTCGTTCAACTGGAAGCGCAACCTGGACGACGCGACGATCGCGAAGTTCCAGCGCGAGCTCGGCGCGATGGGCTACAAGTTCCAGTTCATCACGCTGGCGGGCTTCCACTCGCTCAACTACTCGATGTTCGAGCTCGCGTACGGGTACGCGCGCAACAACATGACCGCCTTCGTCGAGCTGCAGCAGAAGGAGTTCGCGGCGGCCGAGAAGGGCTTCACCGCGGTCAAGCACCAGCGCGAGGTGGGCACGAGTTATTTCGACGACGTGACCCAGGTCGTGCAGGGGGGCAAGTCCTCGACGACCGCGCTGCACGGATCGACCGAGGACGAGCAGTTCTTCGACGAAAGCGCTGCCAAGAAAAAGGTCGCGTAACCGACCCCGTCGCCGCCGCAACGCCGCACCCCCGGGTGCGGCGTTTTTCGTTGGGGCGCCCGGTGAGGCACCCCGGGCCCCGCGTGTCGCGCCGCGTCATGGCGGGCCCCACACCGTGCAGTGCCCCGATGTGATCCCTCCTTGCGCGCGGCGCTTTACAAGCCTGGCGGACCGATGGTTCCATTCGGTGCGTAAGGCGTACGTAAGACTCGCCGGCCAGAATCCCGCGCACGCCGAAGCCGGAACCCCGAAGGCACAACGTCCCAACCCGTTCGAAGGAGGAGTCCTCGCCATGTCCGCCACCATCGAGTCGGTCCTGCAGGAAACCCGGGTGTTCCCGCCCCCTGCGGACCTCGTCAAGAACGCCAACGTCTCTGGCATGGCGGCCTACCAGGCGCTCTGCGACGAGGCGGAGCGCGACTTCGAAGGGTTCTGGGGACGCATGGCGCGCGAGCACGTGCTCTGGCACAAGCCGTTCACGAAGGTGCTCGACGAGTCCAACGCGCCGTTCTTCAAGTGGTTCCACGACGGCGAGCTGAACGCCTCCTACAACTGCCTCGACCGGCACCTCAAGACGCAACCCGACAAGGTAGCAATCATCTTCGAGGCCGACGACGGCAAGGTCACGCGGGTCACCTACAAACAGCTCTACCACCGCGTCTGCCAGCTCGCCAACGCATTGAAGGCGCATGGCATCAAGAAGGGCGACCGGGTGCTCGTCTACATGCCGATGTCGATCGAGGTCGTCGTCGCCATGCAGGCCTGCGCGCGCATCGGCGCGACGCACTCGGTGGTGTTCGGCGGGTTCTCGGCGAAGAGCCTGCAGGAGCGCATCATCGACGCCGGTGCGACGGAAGTCATCACCGCCGACGGCCAGTTCCGCGGCGGCCGCGAGATCCCGCTTAAGCCCGCGGTGGACGAGGCATTCGCCATGGGCGGGTGCGAGAAGGTGCGCAACGTGATCGTCTACAAGCGCACCGGGTCGGCCGTGCCGATGCAGGCGCCGCGCGACAAGTGGTGGCACGAGGTGGTCGAGGGCCAGCCGGACACCTGCGAGCCGACCTGGGTCAACGCGGAGCATCCGCTCTTCATCCTCTACACCTCCGGATCGACGGGCAAGCCGAAGGGCGTGCAGCACTCGACCGGCGGGTACCTCCTGCACTCGATCCTCACCATGAAGTGGACGTTCGATCACAAGTCGACCGACGTCTTCTGGTGCACGGCGGACGTGGGCTGGGTCACGGGTCACACGTACATCACCTACGGTCCGCTCGCCTGCGGCGCGACCGAGATCATGTTCGAGGGCGTGCCGACCTATCCCGACGCCGGCCGCTTCTGGAAGATGATCCAGGACCACAAGGTGTCGGTGTTCTACACCGCGCCGACGGCGATCCGTTCGCTCATCAAGGCGGGCGCGGACCTGCCGAAGAAGTACGACCTTTCGTCCTTGCGCATCCTCGGCACGGTCGGCGAGCCGATCAACCCGGAGGCGTGGATGTGGTACCACCGGACCGTCGGCGGCGAGCGCTGCCCGATCGTCGACACGTGGTGGCAGACCGAGACCGGCGGTCACATGATCACGCCGCTGCCTGGCGTCACGCCCACCAAGCCCGGCTCCTGCACGATGGCGCTGCCGGGCATCATGGCCGCGATCGTGGACGAGACCGGCCAGGACGTGGAGAAGGGCAAGGGCGGGATCCTCGTCATTAAGCGCCCGTGGCCGTCAATGATCCGCACCATCTGGGGCGATCCGGACCGCTACAAGAAGAGCTACTACCCCGAGGACTTCAAGGGCAAGTACTACCTGGCGGGGGACGGCGCGAATCGCGATCTGGACGGCTACTTCTGGATCATGGGGCGGATCGACGACGTGCTGAACGTCTCCGGTCACCGGCTCGGCACGATGGAGATCGAGTCGGCGCTGGTGGCCAATCCGCTGGTGGCGGAGGCGGCGGTGGTCGGCCGCCCGGACGACATGACCGGCGAGGCGGTCAGCGCCTTCGTCGTGCTCAAGCAAGCGCGGCCGACCGGCGCAGACGCGCAGCGGATCGCCACCGATCTGCGCAACTGGGTCGCGAAGGAGATCGGCCCGATCGCGAAGCCCAAGGAGATCCGCTTCGGCGACAATCTGCCCAAGACGCGCTCGGGCAAGATCATGCGCCGGCTGCTGCGCTCGATCGCGAAAGGCGAGGAGATCACGCAGGACGTCTCGACGCTCGAGAACCCGGCGATCCTCGAGCAGTTGAAGCAGAAGCTATAGATCGCTCCACCAGCGGCGCGCGCCCGCGCGCCGCATGCTTCCCGCTTTTCTCGTCAGGCTCCCCGTGGCGTCAGCCGCTCCACCCCAACTCGAGCGCGCGACGCTCGAGTTCCTGCGCCGGTATGTGCCGTTCAACGAGATGGACGAGAGCGCGTTGCGCCTCGTCGCCGGCAACCTGAAGCTCGCGTATTACGAAAAGGGCGCAATCGTCGCCGCGCCGGCGCAGGGGGTCGCCGCGAAGCTCTTCCTGATCCAGCGAGGCCTGGTCCACTCCCGCCCGGCCGAGGCGACCGACGACGACGTGGAGTACGAGTACGGCGCGGGAGAGATGTTTCCGCTGAATGCGCTGCTCGGCGCTCGCGCGACGACCGGCGTGTACCAGGCGGTCGAGGACGTCTTCTGCTACGAGGTTGAGCGCGAGGCGGTCGAGGAGCTGATGCGCGCGAGCCCGGAGTTCCGGCACTACGCCGCCCGGCACATGGACAGCCTGCTGCAGCAGGCGCGCAGCGCGCTGCGGAGCGTCTACGGCGCCGAGACGATCTCCGACCGCCCGCTCATGCGGCCGCTGTCGACGGCGGTCAAGCGCGACCCGGTGACGTGCCCGGTCGACGCCCCCTTGAGCGCGGCGCTGGGCGAGATGCTCAAGCAGCGCATCGGCTCGGTCGTGGCTGTCGCGGCCGACGGGACGCCGGAGGGGATCTTCACCGAACGCGATCTCGTGCGGCACGCGGCCGACGGCGCGCTCGACGTGACGCGGCCGCTGCGCGAGTTCATGACGCCGCACCCGATTCATCTGCCGCCGACGGCGACCCTGTACGACGCCGCGCGGCTCATGGCGCAGCACCGGATCCGACACCTGCTGGTGTGCGAGGCGGGCAAGCTCGTCGGCGTCATCTCGGAGCGCAGCCTGTTCGCGCTCCAGCGCATGTCCATGCGCGAGATCGTGACCGTCGTCGATCTCGCCGACGATCTCGCGGCGCTGCGCCGCGCCGCCGAGGAGATCCGCGGACTGGCGAAAACACTGCTCGCGCAGGGCGTCAGCGCGGATGCGCTCACCGGGCTTGTCGCCACGCTCAACGATCGGCTCACCGAGCGCATCCTGGTGCTCGAGGCGGCTCGCCACGACCTGTCGGGGATTCGCTTCTGCTGGCTCGCGCTCGGCAGCGAGGGACGCCACGAGCAGACCTTGAGCACGGACCAGGACAACGCAATCGCATTCGAGGCGGAGGGCGAGGCCGAGCCGGTGCGCGCCCGGCTGCTGCCGTTCGCGAAAGCTGTGAACGTTGCGCTCGATGCCTGCGGGTTTCCGCTGTGCAAGGGCGAGATCATGGCGAGCAACCCGAAGTGGTGCCTCTCCGCGGCGGAGTGGCGCGTGCGGTTCGGTGACTGGATCCGCAACCCCGCCCCGGACGCGCTGCTCAACGCGAACATCTTTTTCGACTTCCGCCCGCTCTGGGGCGAGGCGAAGCTCGCTCACGATCTGCGCGCCTGGCTGAACGGCATGACGCAGGACGATCAGCGCTTCCTGAGGATGATGGCGCAGAACGCGTTGCAGTCGGAACCGCCGCTCGGCTTCTTCGGCGACTTCCAGACCGGCGGGGAGGGCGCGCTGCGCGGCACGATCGATCTCAAGGCCCAGGGCACCCGCGTGTTCACCGACGCCGCGCGCATCTACGCGCTCGCCAGCGGCGCGGATGCGCAGAATACCGCCGAGCGGCTACGCCACGCGAGCCGCGTCCTCAAGGTGCCGTCCGAGGAGGTCGAGGCGATGGTGGACGCCTTCTACTTCCTGCTGCTCCTGCGGCTGCGGCGCCAGCATCTCGACTCCACTGGCGGCGCGGGGAGCAACCGCATTGACCCGCGGACGCTGAACGAACTCGATCAGCGCATCCTGAAGGAAGCGTTCCGCCAGGGCCGGAAGCTGCAGAAGCGGCTCGCGCTCGACTACCAGCTGCGCTAGGGCGAACGACTCATGAGCTGGCTGACGAAGCTGCTCAGTCGACAGGCGCCGCTCCCGCCAGACGCGCGCGCGCGTCTCGACCGCTGGCTCGCGCTGCCCGCCGCGCCGCTGGACGGCGCCCCGGCCGACGCGCGGTTCGTGGTGGCAGACGTGGAGTCGACCGGCCTGGACATGCGGACGGATCGACTGATCGCGATCGGGGCGGTGACGGTCGAGGCCGGACGGATCGACCTGGGCCGTTCGTTCTACAAGGTGCTGCGTCAGCCCGCGGCGTCGAGCCGCGACAACATCCTCGTGCACGGCATCGGCGGCACCCAGCAACGCGACGGCGAGGACCCGGTCGAGGCGCTGCTCGCCTTCCTCGAGTTCACCGGCCGGGCGCCGCTCGTCGGCTATCACGCGGCGTTCGACGCGACCATGATCGGCAAGGCGACGCTGGAGTATCTCGGGACGGCGTTCAAGCTGCCGTGGATCGATCTTGCCTATGTTGCGCCGGAGCTCCTCAAGACCGAAGGTGTGCGTCACAAGGGACTGGATGCTTGGCTCCATCGGTTCCGGATCGAGGTGTTCAGCCGGCACGACGCCGTGGCCGACGCGCTCGCAACCGCGCAGCTCCTGCTGGCAGTCCTCGCGCATGCCGAGCCGAGACCCCGGCGGGTCGCGGAGCTGCTGTGGGACCCCGAGGCGACGCGCTGGCTGGGGTAGAGTCGCGCGCAAGAGAGCACGCGCCCGAGATGACCGACCCCGATCGCTCCGACGTGCCGCTGTCCGACCCGGCGGACGAGTCGCTGTCCGCGCTGCGAGTGCTCCAGTCCGGCGCCGGCACCGACCGCTGGCTGGACCGTCCGCTCGCGGCGCTGGCGACCCGCGAACCGGTCAGCTGCGCGCCCGACACGCCGTTGCGCTCGGTGCTGGAGACGATGCAGCGCACGCGCATTGGCTCGATGATCGTCGTCGACGCCGAGCGCCGCCCGCTCGGCGTGTTCACGCTGCACGACGTGCTGGAGCGCGTCGCGCTGCCCGCGACCGACCTCGGCACGCCGATCGGCGAGGTCATGTCGCACCAGATCTGGACGCTACCGCCGCAGGCCCCGGCATTCGAGGCGGCGCTGCTGATGGCGCGCGAGAACATCCGGCACGTGCCGCTCGTGGAAGACGGCCGGCTCGTGGGCGTCGTGTCGGAGTCGCGCCTGTTCTCGCTCTGGCGGGGCGGGATCGACGAGGTTCGTGCGGCGATTCGCGCCGCCCGCGACGTCGATGCGACGGTCGCCGCGGCCGCGCGTATCCGCAGCCTGCCCGGACGGCTCCTCGACGAGGGCATCGGCTCGGACGCGATCACCGGCCTGGTCACCGCGCTGAACGATCTCGTGACCGGCCGGTTGATCGAGCTCACCGGCGCGGGCGCGGCGCTCGCCGCGGCCGGGGGCTGCTGGATCGCGCTCGGCAGCGAAGGGCGCGGGGAGCAGACCCTGGCGACCGACCAGGACAACGCGATCATCTTTGCGGATGGCACCGATCCCGAGGCGCGGCGTGCGACGCTGGTGCCCGTGGCCGCGGCGGTCAATCGCGCCCTCGACGCGTGCGGCTTCCCGCTCTGCCGCGGCGAGGTCATGGCGGGGAACCCGAAGTGGTGCCTCTCGGCCACGGAATGGCGCGAGCGCTTCGCCCGGTGGCTCGACACGCCGGAGCCGCAGGCGCTGCTGAACGCCGCGATCTTTTTTGATCTGCGCCCGATCTGGGGCGAGCGCGCGCTCGCCGCCGCGCTGCGCGACTGGCTCGCGGTGCGCGCGTCCGACGCCAGCCGGTTCCTGCTCCTCATGGCGCAGAACGCGCTCGGCAATCAGCCGCCGCTCGGACTCGTGCGCGAGTTCGTGCTGGCGAGCGGCGGCGAGCATCGCGGCACGCTCGACCTCAAGGTGAACGGCGTGCAGCCGTTCGTCGAGGCCGCCCGGGTGCTCGCGCTCGGTACCGGCGTCGCGGGCACCAACACCCTCGAGCGTCTGGCCGAGTCGGCGCGAGTGCGCCGGATCCCGGCGGGCGAGGCCGAGGCGTGGCGAGAGGCGTTCCGCTTCATCCAGCTCCTGCGACTGCGACTGAACGAGGCGCAGCGGGTCCGCGGCGAGCCGCTACATAATCACCTCGACCCGAACACCCTGAACGACCTCGAGCGTCGCATCCTGCGGGAAGCGCTGCGGCAGGCCCGGAAGTTGCAGGCGCGCCTGGCCCGCGATTTTTCCTTGCGTGGCGCGGGGTTCGGCGCTTGAGCGGCACGGCGGTCCGTGTTTGCGTAAGCTCGCCGTCAGGTTCGTAAGCTGCGAGTCAACCGGAGGTCAGAGGCGCGTAAGCGAGCGCGCCTAGCATTCAGGCATGCGCGGGGCATCGCGCGATGGCGACATCCAAAGAGGAGACAACGATGGCCAGCACTTCCATGAACTGGTCCGCGATCGACGCGGACCCCCGCTTCCAGGAGCTGCACGCGCGGAAGACCCGCTTTCTCTGGGGCCTGATGGCGTTTTCGGTCGTCTACTACTTCTTGCTGCCGATCGGCGCGGCGTACTTCACCGATCTCTACCGGGTGAAGGTGTGGGGCGCGATCAACGTCGGCCTCGTCTTCGCGCTGTCGCAGTTCCTCGTCGCCTGGGGCATCGCGTGGTTCTACGCGCGCAAGGCGAGCGAGTTCGACGCCATGGCCGAGGCAATCGCGCGCGACGCAAACGCGCTCGGCCTCCAGGCTCGTTGAGGAGGGGATCATGAACGCCAAAAAATTCGTCCTTCCCGTTGCCGCGATGCTCGCGCTCGCCGCGGGCCCGGCGCTCGCCCAGGCGGTCTCGAAGGAGTACACCTTCCTGACCTTCTCGGTCTTCGGGTCGATCATCGCCGTGACGATGTTCGTCACCTATCTCGCCGCGAAGCGCACCAAGACCGCCGCCGACTTCTACACTGCGGGCGGCGGCGTCTCCGGCCTGCAGAACGGCTGGGCGATCGCCGGCGACTACCTGTCGGCGGCCTCGTTCCTCGGCATTGCGGGCCTGATCAGCCTGTACGGCTACGACGGCTTCATGTACTCGGTGGGCTGGCTCGTCGCGTACATCACGGTGCTGCTGGTGATCGCCGAGCCGTGCCGGAACATCGGCAAGTACACGATGGGCGACATCCTCGCCTTCCGCAACAACCCGAAGACCGTCAAGACGTTCATGGCGATCTCGACCATTACCGTGTCGACGTTCTACCTCACCGCGCAGATGGTCGGCGGCGGCGTGCTCGTCAAGACGCTCATCGGCATCGACTACGAGATCTCGGTGGCCGTGGTCGGCGTGCTGATGCTCGCGTACGTCCTGTTCGGCGGCATGGTCGCGACGACGTGGGTGCAGATCATCAAGGCG
>Ga0105107_10003164_pt1 | contig 10916 bp, 10 predicted proteins | sample PPLLaktember2015_6_FD_79335 | JGI IMG/M metagenome (GOLD analysis project Ga0105107, IMG submission 79335) | Freshwater sediment microbial communities from Prairie Pothole Lake near Jamestown, North Dakota, USA - PPLs Lake P8 Core (1) Depth... | ecosystem: Environmental > Aquatic > Freshwater >... | reverse complement strand
GACCGGCGTGCCCGGCGAGCATGTCGCCAGCGTGCCCTTCCGCGCGTGGAGCCGGCCCTCGGCATTGCACCCCACCATCGGCGTGCAGGCGCCGCTCACGTTCGACCTCGTCGACGCGTGGGCGGGGCGTGCGCTGGGCGGCTGCACCTATCACGTCTCCCACCCGGGCGGGCGCAACTACGACACGTTTCCGGTCAATGCCAACGAGGCCGAGGCGCGGCGCTTCGCCCGTTTCTGGCCGAACGGCCACACACCGGGGCCGATGGCGGTCGAGCCCGAGTCGCCGAATCCGGCGACGCCGACGACGCTGGATCTCAGGTATCAGGCATCAGGAATCAGATGACAGGGATCGGATAGCGGATTCGTCGTGCGGAACCGGAAGGCGTGGCATCGAGCCGCCGCGAACGCGGCGCTTCCGAGCGCCGATGCCGGATCGGTAGAATCGCACACTCGTTCGGAATCGATGCGGTTTGCCGCGCCTCGATGGCGCGCCCGAACGCTCCGAGTCGCATCGACGCCGCTGATCCCTGATTCCTGATCTCTGATTCCTGATGCCTGAAATACGTACCCGCTTCGCACCAAGCCCGACCGGCTTCATCCACCTCGGCAACATCCGCTCGGCACTGTTTCCCTGGGCCTTCGCGCGCCATCACGGCGGTGCATTCATCCTGCGCATCGAGGACACCGACACCGAGCGCTCGACGCCGCAGGCGACCCGCGCGATCGTCGACGCGATGGACTGGCTGGGACTCGACTACGACGAGGGGCCCTACTACCAGATGCAGCGCATGGACCGCTACCGCGCGGTGATCGCGGACATGCTCGCGCGCGGTCTCGCGTACCACTGCTACATGCCGCAGGCCGAGCTCGACGCGCTGCGCGAGGCACAGCAGGCGCGGGGCGAGAAGCCGCGCTACGACGGCCGCTGGCGCCCGGAACGCGCGCAGGACATGACGCCGCCGCCCGGCGTCGCGCCGGTAGTGCGCTTCCGCAACCCGGATGCGGGAAACGTGCGTTGGGACGACGCCGTCAAGGGCGCGATCGAGATCGCCAACGCCGAACTGGACGACCTGGTGATCGCGCGTGCCGACGGCACGCCGACCTACAACTTCTGCGTCGTCGTCGACGACATCGACATGCGCATCACCCACGTGATCCGGGGCGACGACCACGTCAACAACACGCCGCGCCAGATCAACATCATGCGTGCGCTGGGCGCGATCCCACCCGTCTACGCCCACCTGCCGACCGTGCTCACGCCCGAGGGCGACAAGCTGTCGAAGCGCCATGGGGCGAAGAGCGTGCTGCAGTACCGCGACGAGGGCTATCTCCCGGAGGCGGTGGTGAACTACCTCGCGCGTCTCGGCTGGTCGCACGGCAACGACGAGATCTTCGACCGTGACGAGCTCGTCGGATGGTTCGACCTGGACGGGTTGTCGTCGTCGCCCGGCCGCTTCGATCCCGAGAAGCTCTCCTGGGTGAACCAGGAGCACCTGAAGCGGCTGCCCCCCGACGTGCTCGGCGCGCGGCTCGTGCCGTTCCTCGAGCGCGCCGGGCTCGACCCGAGCGCCGGCCCGCCGGCGACGGACGTCGCGGCACTGCTGCGCGACCGGGTCGCCACGCTGGTCGAGATGGCAGACGCCGCGCACTACTTCTACGCCGCGCCGCATCCGAAGTCCGAGTTCCTTGCGCAGCACGTGCCGGACGCCAGCCGGGCGGCACTCGTCGCGCTGCACGGCGAACTCTCCGGCATCGCCTGGACGCGCGAGGCGATCGGGGCGTTGCTCAAGTCGACGGCGGCGGCGTTCGGGCTGAAGCCGCCGCAGGTGATGATGCCGCTGCGCGCACTCGTCGCCGGCACGCCCCAGACACCTGCGATCGACGCGGTGCTGTCGCTGATCGGGCGCGACGCCGTGCGATCCCGAATCGCCGCGGGCCTCGGACTTTAGTTGCGCCGCCCGCGGGCGCGGTCCGGCGGACCTTTCCGGTAGAATGGCGATTTCCAAGAGAACTTGTCCGCCATGACCAAGTTCGTCTTCGTGACCGGCGGGGTCGTTTCCTCGCTCGGCAAGGGGATCGCCGCCGCCTCGCTGTCCGCGATCCTCGCGACACGCGGCGTACGCGTCACCAACCTCAAGCTCGACCCGTACATCAACGTCGATCCGGGCACGATGTCGCCGTTCCAGCACGGCGAGGTGTTCGTGACCGACGACGGCGCCGAGACCGACCTCGACCTCGGCCACTACGAGCGCTTCACCGATGTCCGGATGGGGAAGCGCAACAACTTCACCACCGGCCAGATCTACGACAGCGTGATCCGCAAGGAGCGCCGCGGCGACTACCTGGGCGGCACGGTGCAGGTGATCCCGCACATCACCGACGAGATCAAGGCATGGATCGCCGCGGGCGCAGGCGACGCCGAGGTCGCGGTGGTCGAGGTGGGGGGCACGGTCGGCGACATCGAGTCGCTGCCGTTTCTCGAGGCGATCCGCCAGATGGGCATCACGCTCGGCCGCGAGAACGTCTGTTACATCCACCTCACCCTGGTGCCGTTCATCGCGGCGGCGGGCGAGATGAAGACCAAGCCGACGCAGCACTCGGTGAAGGAACTGCGCGAGATCGGCATCCAGCCGGACGTCGTGCTGTGCCGCGCCGACCGGCCGCTTCCCGACGGCGACCGCCGCAAGATCGCGCTCTTCACCAACGTCCCGCCCGAGGCGGTGATTCCCGCGCTCGACAGCGACTCGATCTACAAGATCCCGGCGGCGCTGCACAGGGAGGGTCTCGACGAGATCGTCTGCCGCAAGCTCGCGCTGTCGCCGCCGCCCGGCGATCTCTCTGCCTGGAACAGGCTGGTGGAGGCGCTCGAGCATCCCGAGCACACGGTGCACATCGCGATGGTCGGCAAGTACGTCGACCTGACCGAGTCGTACAAGTCGCTGTCCGAGGCGCTGGTCCACGCCGGCATCCACACCCGCAGCAAGGTGCAGATCCACTACGTCGACTCCGAGGCCGTGGAGCGCGACGGCACCGAGCCGCTGGCCGGCATGGACGCGATCCTCGTGCCGGGCGGCTTCGGCAAGCGCGGCGTCGAGGGCAAGATCGCCGCGATCCGCTACGCGCGCGAGAACGGCATCCCGTACCTCGGTATCTGCCTCGGCATGCAGCTGGCCGTCATCGAGTTCGCGCGCCACAAGGCGGGCCTTGCCGGCGCGAACAGCACCGAGTTCGATCCGGCGACGCCGCACCCGGTGGTCGCGCTCATCACCGAATGGCAGAACCGCGACGGCACGGTCGAGCGGCGCACGGAAAAGTCGGACCTCGGCGGCACGATGCGCCTCGGCGCGCAACCCTGCGAGATCGTCCCGGGCTCGCTCGCGAACCGGATCTACGGTGCCACCGGCGTGTCCGAGCGGCACCGGCATCGCTACGAGGTCAACAACCACTACCTGCCGCGCATCGAGTCAGCGGGGTTGGTCGTGGGGGCGTGGGCGAAGAGCGCCGCGGCCGGCGACCTCTGCGAGATGATCGAGCTGCCGGACCACCCGTGGTTCTTCGGCTGCCAGTTCCACCCCGAATTCACCTCGAATCCGCGCCGCGGGCACCCGCTGTTCGTGAGCTTCGTGCGCGCCGCGCTCGAGCAGCAGCGGCGGGGGCAGGGCGGCACGGCGGGCCCGGTCGCCGACCTGGTCGCGTCCCTCTAGCCCGAAAGTAGGGTCAGACTCGACTTTCGAACGTAGGGTCAGACGCGACTTTCCACGCCGACATGTCCATTGCTCAGCACCGTGGGAATCGGAAAGTCGAGTCTGACCCTACTTTCGCGACGGTCAGATGAAGCTCTGCGGCTTCGACGTCGGCCTCGACCATCCGCTGTTCGTGATCGCGGGGCCCTGCGTCGTCGAGAGCGAGGCGCTGCAGGTGGACGTCGCGGGCCGGCTCAAGGAGACCTGTGCCGAGCTGCGCATCCCGTTCGTGTTCAAGTCCTCCTACGACAAGGCCAACCGCAGCTCGCACGCGAGCTTTCGCGGCCCGGGCATGGACGAGGGCCTGCGCATTCTCGCGGAAGTGCGGCGGCAGGTCGGTGTGCCGGTGCTGACGGACGTGCACTCGGTCGACGAGATCCCGGCGGTCGCGGCCGTGGTCGACGTCTTGCAGACGCCCGCGTTCCTGTGCCGGCAGACCGACTTCATCCAGGCGGTCGCTTGTGCCGGCCGGCCGGTGAACATCAAGAAGGGCCAGTTCCTCGCCCCGGACGACATGCTGCAGGTAGTGGCCAAGGCGAAGGCCGCGAGCGGCGCCGACAACGTGATGGTCTGCGAGCGCGGCGCTTCGTTCGGCTACCACAACCTGGTGTCCGACATGCGCGCGCTCGCGATCATGCGTGCCACCGGCTGCCCCGTGGTCTTCGACGCCACCCACTCCGTGCAGCTCCCCGGCGGCCAGGGCACCTCGTCGGGCGGCCAGCGCGAGTTCGTCCCCGTGCTCGCCCGCGCGGCAGTGGCGGCCGGCGTGGCCGGCGTGTTCATGGAGACCCATCCCGATCCGACGCGCGCCCTCTCGGACGGCCCGAATGCGTGGCCGCTGCCGCGGATGCGCGCGCTCCTCGAAACGCTCGTCGAGCTCGACGCGGCCGTCAAGCGCGCGGGCTTTCCCGAACACGAACTGATGCAAGCCGCGCGATGAACTTCGTTGCGGCAGATTGCCCGGATTGCGGTACGACGACTCGTACCGGAATCTGATTCCTGACCATTGATACCGGATACCTGACCATGAGCTCGATCGTCGACGTCATCGCCCGCGAGATCCTCGACTCCCGCGGCAACCCCACCATCGAGGCCGACGTGGTTCTCGACTCCGGCGCCTCCGGGCGCGCGGCCGTGCCCTCGGGCGCGTCGACCGGCTCGAAGGAAGCGATCGAACTGCGCGACGGCGACGCCAAGCGCTACCTCGGCAAGGGCGTGCAGAAGGCCGTCGAGAACGTCAACACCGAGATCTGCGAGGCGGTGCTCGGCCTCGACGCGACCGAGCAGGCGCTGATCGACCGCACGCTGATCGACCTCGACGGCACGGAGAACAAGTCGCGTCTCGGCGCGAACGCGATCCTCGCCGTGTCGTGCGCGGTCGCCAAGGCGGCCGCCGAGGAGTCCGGCCTGCCGCTGTACCGCTACCTCGGCGGCGCTGGCGAGATGCAGCTGCCCGTACCGTTGATGAACGTGATCAACGGCGGCGCGCACGCGAACAACAAGATCGACCTGCAGGAGTTCATGCTGGTGCCGCTCGGCGCGCCGTCGTTCCGCGAGGCGCTGCGCTACGGCGCCGAGGTGTTCCACACGCTGAAGAAGATCATTGCCGGCAAGGGCATGCCCACCACCGTCGGCGACGAGGGCGGCTTCGCACCGGACCTGCCGTCGAACGAGGCCGCGCTCGAGCTCCTCGTGCAGGCGATCGACCAGGCGGGCTACACGCCCGGCACCGACATCGCGCTGGCGCTCGATTGCGCCGCGTCGGAGTACCACAAGGACGGCCGCTACGTGCTCGAGGGCGAGGGCAAGACGTACTCGTCGAAGGAGATGATCGACGTGCTCGCAGCGTGGTGCGACCGCTATCCGATCGTGTCGATCGAGGACGGCATGTCCGAGCACGACTGGGACGGCTGGAAGCTCCTCACCGACCGCCTCGGCAAGGATGTCCAGCTGGTCGGTGACGACAATTTCGTCACCAACACCAAGCTTCTGAAGCAGGGCATCGACAAGGGTGTTGCCAACTCGATCCTGATCAAGATCAACCAGATCGGCACGCTGTCCGAGACCTTCTCGGCGATCACGATGGCGAACCGCGCGCGCTACACGGCGGTGATCTCGCACCGCTCGGGCGAGACCGAGGACAGCATGATCGCGGACATCGCGGTCGGCATGAACGCCGGGCAGATCAAGACGGGATCGCTGTCGCGCTCCGACCGCATCGCCAAGTACAACCAGCTGCTGCGCATCGAGGAGGACCTCGGCGACGCGGCGCGCTACCCGGGCCGCGCGGCCTTCTTCAACATCGCCTGAAACGGTCCGTGCGCGTCCTTGCCACTGTCTTTGTCGCGCTGATCGTGGCGCTGCAATACCCGATGTGGCTCGGCAAGGGTGGCTGGCTGATGGTGCGCGACCTCGATCGCAAGCTCGCGGTGCGGCAAGCCGACAACGCCAAGCTGCTGGCGCGCAACGAGGCGCTGGAGGCCGACGTGCGCGACTTGAAGACCGGCTTCGAGGCGATCGAGGAGCGGGCGCGCTCCGAGCTCGGCATGATCCGCGGCGACGAGGTGTTCTTCCAGCTGCAGGCGCCGGGCAGCCGCACGGCGCCTGCGGCGCTCCCGACACCGGGCAAGTGAGCGGGGCGCCGTCCCGCGTGCTCACGCGTGCTGCGCATCACCTCGCGCCACAACCCGCGGCTGCGTGAAACCGCGCAGTTGCTCGCGTCGGCGCGCGAGCGCCGCAAGGCGGGACGCTGCGTGCTCGAGGGCGAGCACCTCGTCGCGGTCTACGCGGAGCGGCGCGGCGCACCCGAGGTGCTCGTCGTCTCGGAGCCGTTCCTGGGGCGTCCGGGTGTCGAGGCGCTCTGCCGCCGCTTCGGCGAGCGCACCCTGGTCATTCCCGAGGCGCTGTTCGCCTCGATGGCCGTGCTGCCCGCGGGCGTCGGCATGCTCGCCGTCGTCCCGACCCCCCGTCCACCGGCGTCCGACGGCGGCGACTTCTGCGTCCTGCTCGAGGACGTGCAGGATCCGGGCAACGCCGGGTCGATCCTGCGCACCGCGGCCGCTGCGGGCGTCACCCACGTCTTCCTGTCGCGGCACTGCGCATTCGCGTGGGCGCCGAAGGTGATGCGCGCCGGCATGGGCGCGCACTTCCACCTCGAGATCCACGAGGACGTGGATCTGCCGGCGTGGGCTGCGCGCTACCGGGCCCGTGGCGGGCAGGTGATCGCCACGGTGCGCGACGGCGGCACCAACCTGTACCGCGCCGCGCTCGCGCGGCCACTGGCGCTCGCCATCGGCAACGAGGGTGCCGGGCTTTCGCCGGCGCTGGTCGAGGCGTCGAGCACCGGGGTGACGATCCCGATGCCGGGCGGCATGGAGTCGATCAACGCCGCCGCCGCGGCTGCGGTGACGCTGTTCGAGTGCGTGCGGCGCTTCAGCGGTACGTGACGCCCGAGAAGTCGCCGCTCTCGGTGCACCCGCCGCCGCCATCGGAAAACCACTGGCCTTCGAAGCCGGTCGGCGTCCGCCGCAGGTTGTAGACGCGCGCGCGCTTTTCGCTCCACCCGGACCCGCAGTCATACGCGGCGTCCTCGACCAGCAGCAGCTTGCCGAGTTGCCTCGCCTTCCCTTCCATGCGGCAGATGCGGGTACCGGTGCTCGTGCTGTACTGGTCGATGCGGATCTCGCCCGTCGTCGGCGAGTGCGACACCAGGAAGTCGATCACGTCCGTGAACTTGCCGTTGGCCGGGCAACCGCTGCGCGTCCCGGCGACGGCTCCCCGGTAGTCGCCTGCCACCGAGAGGTCGACCATCTTGAGCCGCTCGATCCTCTTGGTGATCGTGGATCCATCGACCGTGTAGGTGAGCTCGCCGTCGTACGCGGAGCTCGCGGTGAAGGTCGCGTTGCCGACCGGCACGATCTGGTAGCCATTCCACGTCGGCGACCCGTACCACGTCCCGGTCACGCGGTAGAGCCCGCCCCGGAAGATCTCGCCGATGCCGTCGCGCGACATCTGCGCGGTGAGCCACGTCGCCTTGCCGTCTTGTCCGTAGATGTAGAACGTGCCGTAGATGAAGTCCTTCTGCTGCGTGAGGTTGACGCCCCAGCCTTCCTCGGTGCCGCCGGCGGCCCACCAGGTGTCGGTGTAGTCGTTCGCGGCATGGGCGGTCGCGGCGAACGAGCAGGCGCACGCGAACGCGGCGCGGGCGAGGAAGCGGCGAAGAAGCATGGTGGATCTCAGAGCGGTGTGCGGACGAGCGCCGATTGTAGCGGTGCGGCTGCGAGCGATGTCTCGTGCCGCGAGGGCAGCGCGGCCTGCGCCCCGGGGCGCGTGCAGGCGATCGATCCGGCGGCGATCGCGAGCGCCAGCGCGGCATCGACCGCTTCGCCCCGATCGAGCGCGGCGACCAACGCACCTGCGAAAGCATCGCCCGCACCGACGGTGTCGCGTGCCTCCACCTCGAGCGCCGGCAGCCGGTAGCCGATGCCCGTGGCCGCGGCGAACGCACCGTCCCGTCCGAGCGTGGCGACGACCACCAACCCGTGCTGCGCCGACAGCGCGGCGGCGAACTCGTGCGGCGTCGCCGGCAGGCCCAGCGGGTGTGCGACCTCGCCCGCTTCGGTTTCGTTGACGATCAGCACGTCGATCGCGTCGAGCCACGCCGGGGACAACGTCGCGGCGGGCGCCGGGTTCAGCACGACCCGCGCACCGAGGGCGCGAGCACGCGTGGCGAGCGCGAGCGATTCGGCGTGCGGCGTCTCGAACTGCAGCATGAGCGTCGTGGCGGGACCTAGCACCGCGTCGGGCACGTCCGCGGCGCGGGCGAGCGCATTGGCGCCCGCGACCACGGTGATCGTGTTCTGGCCGGCGTCGTCGACGTGGATCAGCGCGACGCCGGTCGCCGCATCCGTCGCACGAACGCCCGCGAGGTCGATGCCCGCCGCATCCAGCAGCGCGAGCGCCGGCGCAGCGAACGCGTCGCGGCCGACGGCGCCGAACATCGCGACGGCGGCGCCGGCGCGGCGTGCGGCGAGTGCCTGGTTCGCGCCCTTGCCGCCCGGACTGGTCACGAAGCTCGAGCCGGCGAGGGTTTCACCCGGGCGCGGCAACCGCGCAACACGCGCGACGAGGTCGAGGTTGATCGAGCCGAAGACGACGACCACGCGCAGCGTCCCGTCAGCGGCCGCGGGGGTCGCGCTCGACCACGCCCTTGACGAGCAGGATGTTGCCGTAGGGGCGGAGCTCGCCGGTGCGCACGATCGCGAACGCGTCCCCCGCCTTGTCGTAGAACGCGTGGCGTGGCAGGTGGCCGATCTCGCAGTCGGCCAGCGCGTGGTCGGTCAGCACGGCAGCGAAGTCGGCCACCGGCGCGGGGACGGCGTCAGGGTCGCCGATCACCTCCATCGTGAACACTGCGGGCATGGCGACCGTATCGAGCGGCAGCACCGACAGTACGGCGTCGAGCACCTGCGGCGCACTGGCGCCGGCGATGTCGATCACCGAGCGGCCGGTGGAGTGGGCCGGGAAGTTGGCATCGACGACGGCGATCGTGTCGCCGTGGCCCATCGACGCGAGCGCGTGCAGCAGGTCGGCGGTGAGCAGCGGGTGGATCCCCTTCAGCATGGAGTTCTCCGCGGCGTTATGGCGCCGCCGTTGCGTGTTCGCGCCGCGCAGCAGCGCATGTGGCGTGCATTTTCGCATGCCGCCGACCGGAACGAGGCTAGAACGCCGTGCGGCGCAGCCCGGTGCGATGCAGGATCGTCGTCGCGATCTCCTCGATCGACTTGGACGTCGTGTCGATCATCGGGATGCGCTCGAGCTCCATCAGGTGCTCGGCCTCGCGCACTTCCTGGCGGCAACTGTCGAGGGATGCGTAGCGGCTGCCGGGGCGGCGCGCTTCGCGGATCTCGCGCAGCCGGTCGGGGTGGATGGTGAGGCCGAACAGCGCCTGGCGGTAGGGCACGACCGACGCCGGCAGGCGCCGATCGGAGAAGTCGTCCGGCGTGAGGGGAAAGTTCGCGGCACGCACCCCGAACTGCAGCGCGAGGTACAGCGAGGTTGGCGTCTTGCCGCAGCGCGAGACGCCGACCAGGATCACCTGGGCCTTGGCAAGGTCGCGGGTCGCCGCGCCGTCGTCGTGCGACTGCGCGAAGTTGATCGCCTCCATCCGGGAGTAGTACTCGCTCGCGTCGGCGATGCCGTGCGAGCGTCCCATGGCGTGGGAGCTCCTCGCCCCCAGCTCGCCTTCGAGCGGAGCGATGAAGATCTGGAACAGGTCGAGCGTCAGTGCGTTGGCGCCGTTGCGGATGCGCTCGCAGGCGCTCTCGTCGACGATCGAGCTGAACACGAGCGGCCGCTTGCCCTCGCGCGCGGCGGTCGCGTTGATCTCGCGGATCGCGTCGTCGATCTTTTCGGGGGAGTCCACGAACGGCAACGAGTGCCGGACGAAGTGGAACTCGTCGAACTGCACGAGCAGGCTGTTGCCCAGCATCTCGGCGGTGATGCCGGTGCGGTCCGAGACGAAGAACACGGTGCGGCGATCGGGCATGGGCTGTGCTCTCCCCGTCACCAGTGTTTCCAGACCGGGTCGAGCCCGGCCGGAAGGGGCGGGAGGTCGCCCAGGTCGAGCCAGCTCTCGCCGGGGCCGTGGTAGTCGGAGCCGGTCGAGGCGGCGAGTCCGTAGGTGCGGGCGAGCGAGGCGAATTGCGCGACCTGCGCCGCCTGGTGCGACGGGGACAGGACTTCGACAGCGTCGCCGCCGAGATCGCGAAACTCGCTGAGTAGGCGCGGGAGCCCGGTCGAGGTGACCTTGTAGCGTCCGGGATGCGCCAGCACCGCCTGACCACCGGCAGCGTGAATCCAGCCGATCGCGTCCTCGAGGCTTGCCCAGACGTGCGCCACGTAACCGGGCCGTCCCGGGGTGAGGTAGCGGGAGAAAACATCTTTCATTTCGCGCACATGGCCCGCTTCTACGAGAAATCGCGCGAAGTGCGTGCGCGAGATCAGGCGCTCGCTCGTCACGTAGCGGCGCGCACCCTCGTACGCGCCGGGGATTCCCGCAGTCGCAAGGGACGCGGCGATGCGCCGCGCGCGGCTGTCGCGCCCGCTGCGGATCTGCTGGAGGCCGCCCTGCAGGGCGCCGTGCGCCGGGTCGAAATGCAGCGCGACGACGTG
>Ga0105107_10003163_pt1 | contig 10917 bp, 7 predicted proteins | sample PPLLaktember2015_6_FD_79335 | JGI IMG/M metagenome (GOLD analysis project Ga0105107, IMG submission 79335) | Freshwater sediment microbial communities from Prairie Pothole Lake near Jamestown, North Dakota, USA - PPLs Lake P8 Core (1) Depth... | ecosystem: Environmental > Aquatic > Freshwater >... | reverse complement strand
GGGTTGGATCCGCCAGCCAGGCATCCAGCGGCCTGGGCTCGCTCGGCTCGCCCATCTGGTAGCGCTCGACCAGCTTTGCAAACAGCAGCTCGTGAGAGCGCAACGCGTAAAAGGCGCCCGACATGCTGCGCGCGTCCAGATAGCCAGAGACATGCATCATGTCTTCCAGCAGGGCGAGCTGGCTTTCATCGATGAACATCAGAAGCTCACCCGCCTCTTCGAAGTCGGTCTGCGCGGCCAGCAGGGTCAGCGTGGCTAGGCGGTCGTCACCGTCGCGGTCCATTGCCGCCGCAGCGATGGCGAGAGCCGTGCCCCCCAGGCAATAGCCGATGCCATGCACCTTTTCGCCAGGCACGAGCGTCTGAACCGTTTCGAGCGCTCGCATGACGCCCTCGCTGCGATAGGCATCGAACGGCGTCGCGCTGAGTTCCCTGCCGGGATTCTTCCACGAGATGATGAACACGGTGTACCCCGCATCAACGAGATACTTCACTAGTGAGTCTTCGGGCGTAAGGTCGAGGATATAGTATTTCATGATCCAGGCCGGGACGATCAGCACCGGCTGGCGATGCACGCGCGCTGTCGTCGGCGCGTACTGGATCAACTCCATCAGCTCGTTCCGATAAACGACCTTGCCCGGGCTTAAGGCCATCGTCGCACCAACCCCCCACGCCTCCATGCCCTTGAGTGTCTGCCCCTGCATCAGCCTTGCGGCGTCCTCCGCAAGCAACTGCGCGCCCGCCGCGAAATTCATACCGCCGGTCGTTATCGTCCTTGCGACGACATCGGGATTGGTCCACGGGAAGTTTACCGGCGCAGCTGCATTGAGCAGGAAGTCCCCCATGAAGCGCGTACGTCGCGCATGATGCTCGGCAACGCCTCTCACGGCCGTTGTCGCACAAGCCCATTGGTCTTCCATCGCGAGCTGCGTCTGTGCGTAAAGACTGTATGGCCAAGTCTCCCAGCCCGCGTTGCGAAAGCGACGGTCGCCAGGCTTCGGGTGAAACGTCTGCTCGCCGCCCATTGCCCCTCGGCCGAGCGCCGTCATTGCCTCCGCCCAGCGCCATCCCAGCTCCACCTGCCGACCGGGGGCCGTGGCCAGATGAAACGCCCAGTCCTCCCAGGCCTGCAACGCGGCCCAGGGCGATTGCCCACCGATCAGCTGGGCAATACGGCCACGCACGCGCCGGTCGAGATCTCGCAGCGCCGCCGCAGGTGTTGGGTCCACACCTACTTCATTGGATTTCGCGACAGTGTCGCCCTGATAGGGCATCCTGCCCTCCGTTTCGAATGGCCTGAAATTATATCTGCCACGTGGCGGAAGACAGGCAATTGATGCTTGTCAACGGAACGGCAAGGCTCGCGCCGGATGCCAAGCACGGGCACGCTTGGGATCGTGACTCCACAGCGCCAACCTCAGCCGCAGAAAGTCTTCTCTGGTCACGGGAGAGGTCAGGCGCTGCCTCGGACTTCGGGGCACGCTGCACAGGCACTGGTTGTGATGGTCGCCCCTGTTTGCGATGGTCACGAGCCTGGCTTTACGGTCCGACGGAAGACGAGCCGGAGCTGCTTTTCGACCTCGATTACGGCAAAGAACGTGGCGCCTACCGCAACGATCAAGACGCCATCGAAGAGTGGTACGGCTTCAGTGCCAAATATCTGCTGGAGCGGGGCCAAATAGGTGATCGCGAACTGCGCGAGTGTAATCGCCATGACGCATATCCAGATGACAGGCGTTCCCCGCACCGCCTTCCAGCTCAAGGATGTACCGTAGATGTTGCGGATGAAGAACAGATGGAAGATCTCCAGGACGACAAGCGTGTTCAGCGCGATCGTCCGCGCCAGGGCCGGGGAGTACCCTCGGTCAACAGCATAGGCGAACATGCCGAAGACCGCAGCAAGGAACAGCATGGACACGAGAACGATGTGCCAGACCAGTTCACCGGACAACAGCGCCTCTTCGCGTCGTCTCGGCGGCCGCTTCATCGTGTTTTCCTCGGTGGGTTCAAAGGCGAGCGCGATCCCGAGCGTGATCCCCGTGATCAGGTTGATCCAGAGAATCTGAACAGCCGTTATCGGCAGCGCCAGACCCAGCAGCAACGCCAGGACGAGCGTCATCGACTCGCCGGCATTCGTGGGCAGCGTCCAGCTGATCACTTTCTTGATGTTGTCGTAGACGGTGCGACCCTCGCGAACCGCAGCGACGATCGATGCGAAATTGTCATCCGCCAGGACCAGTTCCGCCGCTTCCTTGGCCGCCTCGCTGCCCTTCTGGCCCATCGCGATCCCCGCGTCCGCACGCTTCAGCGCTGGGGCATCATTGACGCCATCGCCCGTCATCGCCACCGTCAAGCTGTGCGATTGCAGGGCCGTCACCAGGCGCAGCTTGTGCTCCGGACTCGTCCTAGCAAAAACGTTCGTATCACTCACTACCGCCGCCAGTGCGGCATCGTCCATGCCCTCAATGCCGGTGCCTGTAAGCACCTTGTCGGCGTTCTCGAGGCCGATCTGGCGGGCGATTGCCGACGCAGTTCCGGCGTGGTCCCCCGTGATCATCTTCACGCGAATCCCCGCTTGATGGCATTCTGCAACAGCAGCGATTGCTTCCGGCCGCGGCGGATCGATTAGGCCGACCAGTCCGATGAGCACTAGCCCCTCGGCGAGATCGGACTCTTTCAGAGCCTCATTATCGGGAGATGCCGATCGTGTCGCCAGGGCAAGGACCCGCTGGCCCTGCGCCGCTATGTCGTCGATCCGTTCGCGCCAGTACGCGATGTTCAGGGGCTCGACGCCGCCGTCGAAAGCCTGCTGGAGCGAGCACATATCCAGAAGGCGTTCTGGAGCGCCTTTGACGTGAATGTGGGCGCAACCATCGGCAGATTGGTGAAGCACCGCCATATACCTGTGTCTGGCGTCAAAGGGGATGGCGTCCAGCCGCCGCCAGTCGGCGAAGGGATCAGCGCCGCGCTTCGTAATCTTCCCGGCAAGCGCCTTTAGGGCGCCCTCCATGGGATCGCCCTGGACCTTCCAACCTTTGGGGTCGCTTTGAAGCGCAGCGTCATTGCATAGTCCTGCGGCGATGGCGAACGCCTGCAGTTGCGGTTGTCCTGCGACATCGACCGCATCTGCGCCAAGCAGGATGGCCCCTTCCGGCGCATAGCCATTCCCGGTCACGGCGTAGACATGTCTGCCGCCTGCAAGGGTTGTTACCATCATCTCATTGCGGGTAAGCGTGCCGGTCTTGTCGCTGCAGATGACCGACACCGAGCCCAGCGTTTCGATTGCCGGCAGGCGGCGGATGATCGCATTGCGGCGCGCCATCGCCTGGACGCCGACAGCGAGCGTGATCGTAAGGACTGCGGGCAATCCTTCCGGAATGGCGGCGACCGCCAAACCGACGACGACCATAAACGTCTCGGCGAACGGCATGTGACCGACAAAATAGTCGTACGTCAGCAGGGCAGCAGAAAGCAGAAGGATCAGGATCGTAAGCCATCGCGCGAACGCGTCCATCTGACGGACCAGGGGCGTGGTAAGTGTTTCCACCCTGGACAGCATGCCGCTTATGCGTCCGACTTCTGTCGACGCGCCCGTCGCAACGACGACGCCGCGCCCGGCGCCGGCTGCGATCAATGTGCCGCTGAAGGCCATGGACGATCTGTCGCCGAGGGGCGCGTCTGCGGAGACTGATTTTACCCCCTTGCTGGTAGGAACGGATTCACCCGTGAGGATCGCCTCTTCGACTCGCAAGCCGGAGGCTTCCACGAGCCGCACGTCCGCGGGAACTTTCTCGCCGGCTTCAAGCAGGACAATGTCGCCCGGCACGACGGCTGCGCTGTCAATCGTGCGGCGTTCGCCATCGCGCATTACTGACGTCTTGGGGGCGAGCATCTGCCGTATGGCGTCCATTGCTCGTTCGGCCCGGCCCTCCTGAACAAACCCGATGACGGCGTTGGCGATCACCACTGCGAGAATGACGCCGGTGTCGATGAAATGACCAAGGGCGGCAGTAACAACGGCCGCGCCGAGCAGGACGTAGATGAGCACGTTGTGAAAATGGGACAGGAAACGGAGGACGGAGCTACGACGGGGCGGCTCCGGCATCTGGTTGGGCCCGAAAGTCTCCAGTCGCTTTGCAGCTTCGGTCTCGGATAGACCGCTCAGCCGGCTTTCCACCGACGTCAGCGCCCTCTCGATAGGCAAGGCATGGGCAGGAACAGCCTCAGAGATGTATTGAGAGCGCCGCTCATTCATGAGTCTCCCCCCTGATCAGGCTATCTCCGGGAAGCTGTGGGCCGTGAACACGGCAGCAGATCGCCGCTCCAGTATCCGCGGAAAGCCTTCCATACGCTGATCGGCGCGTCAGGGAGCCAACCCCTATCGGTAAACAAGCGTCTGGAAGGATCGGCGTTACTGAACTCACCTCGTGCTCCCGGCTGGAGGGGCATTCCACCGGGTGAATAAAGCACCGCGGGGATACCGCTCTTGATCGAGATCACCTGAGTTGGCCCAAACGGCGTATCTGGCGACAGTTTCAGAACTCGCGGGCCGATCCTGAGGCATTACCCGGGCTTGCTTGAGCGGACGTAGGCGGCGATCAGCGCTGGTTCACTGAGTCGCCATTGTCCTTGCCATCTGTTGAGGAGGGACAGCGAGAACGTCGCGATCGGCGCTTCTGGGCACCTCCTCCGCCACGCTTCCCAGTAGGAACTTTCCGAGCCCGCTTCGGCCTCGCGTACCGACTACGATCAAGTCCGTGGAAGTTTCCTTCGCTACCTCAAGGACATCAAGCGGGGTTGAGGTTCGTGACTCACGTGCTATTTGCTTCACGTTCTTGAGCCATGAGGACCGGGCAGGAAGCCGAGCGTATCGTCCGTTCCGCTGTTGTCCCTGTGAATACATCGCGAAGCACTTGCCTCCGATGAGGTCCGATGACCAGCAGGACTGGGCTTTCTTCTTCGACAGCTTTCAGTATGCCGGCAAAGGAAGCGCCAGGCACGACGCGGGTTTCGCAGGTAACTCCGTCGTGACCTCGTACCGAGACGCCTATTTCGTCCAGAAGCCGTGAGGCCAGATCGCGCTCCTTCTCAAGCATCCTTTGTGGTCGATCGTCGTCGACGACATGAACAATCGAGAGACGTGCGCCGAACTGTTTCGCAAGGAGCCTTGCCCGGCGCAGCGCCCGATCTGACCGCTCCGAGAAGTCCGTGGCAATCATCACCTGCTTCATCTGGCGCTCGCTGGCAGCGTAAACATTGCCCCAAGCATTCAAGTGCAGCCGCCGAGGATGTTCTTGATCAAAATCATCTCAACCTGTCGAAACTCTCTAATCCTCTGCCCGGCGCCGAACGAATTCCGTTGCGCTAGCCTGCGAGTGGCAATCTGATGCACGACCTCATCACCTCGCCCTTTGCTGAAGTTGCCGTGCTTCTCGTCATCGCGACCGCAGCGGGTCTGGTCGGCATTCTGCTGCGCCAGCGCTGATCGTCAGCTTCATCGCCGTAGGGCTCATCGCAGGACCGTCGGCTCTCAACATCGTGCGCTCAGATCAACAAATTGGCCTGTTGTCTGAACTCGGAGTTGCAGTGCTTCTCTTTCTCGTCGGCATTAAACTCGACGTGAAGCTGATACGTTCGCTAGGTCAGGTCGCCCTGTTTACGGGTCTAGGCCAGGTCATCTTCACGTCCGCCTTCGGATACCTGATCGGGCTGGGGCTGGGGCTAGGTCACGTAACGAGCCTCTACGTTGCCGTAGCGCTCACTTTTTCCTCGACCATTATCATCGTGAAGCTTCTCTCCGACAAGCGCGAGATTGATTCCCTGCACGGACAAATCGCGCTGGGGTTCCTGATCGTCCAGGACCTTGTTGTGGTTCTCGCCATGATCGCGCTCTCCGCCATTGGAGTTGGCGCGACCGCCCATGGCGGAGGCAACGGCTCGGTGCTCTCGGTGCTGGGCTCGGGCGCGGCAATGGTCGTGTGCGTCATCCTGTTCGTCCGGTATGTGGCTAACCTGCTGACCGAGCGCCTCGCCCAGGCGCCTGAACTTCTTCTTGTCTTCGCGATCGCTCTTGCAGCGATGTTCGCGGCAGTTGGGGAATTCGTCGGACTGGGCAAGGAGGTCGGAGGGCTCATGGCCGGCGTTTCACTTGCCTCAACCCCCTACCGCGAGACTGTTGCGGCCCGCCTTGCTCCCTTGCGTGACTTCCTGCTCCTCTTCTTCTTCATCGCCCTTGGCGCAACTCTCAACCTCTCGCTGCTCGGCGCGCACATAGCGGGAGCCATCGTATTTTCGCTGTTTGTCCTGATCGGCAATCCGCTGATCGTGATGGCGATCATGGGTGTGCTGGGGTACCGCAAACGCACGGGGTTTCTCGCCGGGCTCACGGTGGCGCAGATCAGCGAGTTCTCGCTGATTTTTGTCGCGATGGGTGTTTCACTGGGACATGTGAACGAGGGCGCACTCGGCCTCGTCACCCTTGTCGGGCTCGTGACCATTGCCGCCTCGACTTACATGATCACCTATTCGCACAGGCTGTATGCGCTGCTCGAGCCTTTGCTTGGATTTTTTGGGCGCAAGGGCGCCCCGCGTGAGCCTGAAGAGGCAGGGCGCCATCGCGACAATGACTACAAGGTGATCGTCTTCGGGCTAGGACGCTATGGGACGGCTCTCGGTATGCGCCTGAAGAGACGCGCCATTCGTGTGCTAGGAGTGGATTTCAACCCATTCGCCGTGCGGCGCTGGCGGAGCCTCGGTCTTGAAGCAGAATTTGGTGACGCGACCGACCCGGAATTTGTGACCGGACTGCCGCTGGCGCGTGCGGAGTGGATCGTTTCCAGCATCCCCATCCACATGACAGGGGTGAGCGTGGAGGACTCTCGCACCACGCTGATCCAGCTCACGCGAACCGCAGGCTTTCTGGGCAAGATAGCCGTGACATCTCATCAGGCCCGCGACACCAGGGACCTCTCCAATGCTGGCGCTGACATCGTGCTGGAGCCCTTCCAGGATGCGGCTGACCGGGCCGTGGAACTAATCTGCGGAGCGCCCACGGAAGCATGGACTGATGTTCCACTGATCGACGCCGAGGAGCCCCGCGCGTAGGAGTCCACAGCGACGTCGCAGTCATTCTTCCCGCAGGGTCTTCGACAGGCAGAGGAACCGGGGCGGGCAAAGTTACTGGACCAGCGCCCCGCGCGAAATGTGCAAGCGGAAGACCTCACACTTGCAGATCCGCCTGGAAGCTACGCCAAGATAAACGTCGTGCGAAGCGGGTGACAGAGAAATCCGCCGAGTCCTCAGTGCGACATCAGCACTGGGATCGTGGCGGTCTGCAGTATCTCCCGCGTGACGCCGCCAAAGATCAGCTCACTCAGGCGCGGACGCCCGTAACCACCCATCACGATGAGGTCAGCCCCGACCACACGCGCGTGATCCTGAATGGCCGCGGCCTCCGAACGATCACCCGAGTCCAGGTTGAAGAGTTCGACACTGGCGCCTCGAAAAGCAAGGTGGGCGGCAATATCTGCTCCGGGCTGCTGACCATAGCCTCGCGAGGGCCCTGCATCCACCGTCACAACGCTGACGCGGTCGGCTCCTGCAAGGATCGCGCAGGCATCGCCGAGCGCACGGGCAGCCTCCCGCGTGGGCTTCCAGGCGACCAGCACGTGGCGTCCGAGCGGCGCGGGGCGCCAACCGGACGGAACCACGATGACCGGCCGGCCCGACTCGAACAGAGCTGCATCGAGGATCGTCTGGGTCGAGCTTGCGTCGGCCTTGTCGGGCCGGGCGACGACGGTCAGATCGGCGTGGCGCGCTCGCATGCCAAGGGCGGATCCCGCCGCCCCGAACTCCGGCATGTGTGTCTCGATCGACGCGACCTGGGGTGTACGTTCAAGACGTTCTTCGAGCCTGGCCGCTTCGCCTGCGAGCCGCTTCCGGGCCTGCTGAACCAGCTCATCGTAAATGGGAGCGATTGCGAAACCCTCGATGGCTGGAATACTTGGCATCCAGTTGACCAGCGCCACGGTCAGACGCCCACCGGACTGGCTGGCCAGCTGCTCCGCAAGGGCGATCACATGTTCACCGCCCGCCTGGGAAGTAATGATCGCAAGAATGTCCCTGTTGCTCATGCCGGGTTTCCCTTTCCTGCAGTAGTCTCGGCACTCGGCGCGCTCGCACGATGACGCAAATCAAGCTCCACAAAATAACTGGCGAAAAATCCGGTCGCGCATTGCGAGGCCAGTCGCACCGAGAGCTGCATCATCGACTGCAGCAACATCAACGGATGACATCGTGTTGTTCTCTTGAGATGATATTCAGTTCATCCAGAGACTTGACCTTCAGCTCAAGGCTGGGCCCGTGCAGGCAAAAGCCCTTCCGTCCTTTTCGCTCCATAAAGCCGTCCTCTTCCAGTTCAAGTATCGAACGACTCAGCGTTTCAGGCGTTAGTCCCAGATAGTCTGCAATGTCGCGACGCCTCATTGGCAAATCGAGATGTCCGTCGCGCCGATGCAAACCATCACAACTCACCAAGCCGCTGAAAAACCATCTCACTCGGTCGGCAGCCGTAAGGCGCGCCACCCGTTGCAGATGCTGGGCGACATTGCCGAAGTGTCGATCAGCCACCCTGACAAGCTCGACTGCGACCTCAGGCCGACGCGTCCCCAGCGCCAGAATCGATGAGATGGACCAGCAGCGGACCACTGTCTCGTTCACCGCCTCCGCCGCAATCTGCCTGTTTCCGACCGCATATCCAAAGAGCTCGCCCTTGAACAGAAAGCTGATGATCTGGCGCTCGCCGTCGACACCATTGACCTGCAGACGGACGCAGCCGGACTCCACCCGATACATATGCGATGCGTGGTCACCTTCATCGAATATGATCTGGCCCGGCTGATACGTCGCCAGCCAGCCGGGCGCGTCGCTGAACAGATCGCCCACCAGCGGAAATCTCTCCCTCGATCACTGCTAACTGGATCAGTGCTAAGCTTACTTCTTAGTCTAACAGCACTGTTCCGGAGGTACATCTGATCTCGATCAATCCTCCTTCCAACGTATGTCGTTCGGCCATACCTACTCGCTGCAATCCATCAGCGGCCCAGCGCAAGCGCTTCGCGCCCCACATCGAGAGATGCGGGGCGCGACGGCGAAGGCGAGAATCGGTGTTCCCGGTCAACGCCGGAGAAGATCTGCGGGGGGCAAAGCGGGGTGCGGATCCTCTCAAGTCTGCTGAACCCCCATGGGGTTGATGCGTGTCTACTGCCAAAGTCTGGGGCTTAAGCGGACGTCCTCAATTGACGATTCTCAAGACCATCAGAAAAACCGAAAATGTCTGACTTGGCGCTTGAACAAGAAAGCCGGCAAACATCGGCATGCGATTGCGTCGCGGGAGGCCAACCTGTTCGCGTTGAAAAACAGCGGGCGAAACATTCGCGACACCAAATGGGCCCAGCCATGAGGGGCATTAGTGCGCCATCAGAAGGGGCACGTTCGAAGAGGCGAGCATCTCGCGCGTGACTCCTCCGAGGAAGAACTGGGTTGCGGCTGAACGACCATACCCGCCCATGACGACCAGATCGGCCCGGACACTCATTGCTTGCTCCAGGATCGCTTCCGTTTCGCTGCGATCGCCCGGGTTTATGGAGAGAAGACTGACATCGAGCTTCTTGCGACGGAAATGAGCGACAATACCCTCCCCTTCCTGAGCCGCTTCGCCAGCATGCGGATCTCGCGGTCCTGCGGTGGCGACCATAACGCGATCCGCTCGCGGGAGGAGATCATGCGCGGCTGTCAAGGCTCGCGCCGCCTCTCGCGTCGGCTTCCAGCACAGCATAATCCTGCCGCCGACCGGCCTAGTCTGCCAGTTCGCTGGCACGACGAATACGGGGCGGCCCGACTGGAACAGGGCTCCTTCCAGGAGCGCATGAGGCCAATCCGAGGTTGGGTTGGGGGGACGCCCCACGACAACAGCATCAAAGTGTCGCGCGCGCATGCCTATGGATGATCGCGCTTCACCGATGGTAACCAGTTCGGAGACAACAGGGCCGACTTCCCTCTCTCTCCGGAGACGCGCGATTGTTCGTTCAACCTCTGCTCTCAAATCATCTGCAGCACTCGTGAGGACGAGGTCAGGCTTCCATTTTGTCACCAGCGTGGTGATGCGGGCGCCCCATTGGCGCGTCAGTTGCTCGGCGAACGCGAGCACATGACCATCCTCGGCCTGCGACGAAACGACGGCAAGAATGTCCCTGAACTTCATTTCACGGCTTCCTCCACGATTTCGGATGCAATCTCCTGGACAGACCGCCGCCCGCCCACGCGTCGCCAGGCGGAACCCAAATCACCCGGCTCGCACTGACTCAAGGCGACCAGTGCTCCTGCATCAGACGCGTCATTCTTGCGACCAGCAATTCGCGCCAGTCTGACGTGGACTGGCACATCCAACCAGAACCCGTGAAAATTGCGCTCTGTCGCCTGAAGCGTTGCTCGGGCGCTGGCTACGCGAAAGGTCGCATCAGCGATCACGCTGGCTCCAGTTCGACGAGCAATGGCCGCTCTAGTCGCAAGGTCACGGTAAACCTCAGCACGCTTCTCGGGGGCATAAACATCCTCGCGAGCGTGTTCGTGATCAGGAAGGCCCAGCGCGCGCTTGCGCAACACATCGCTACGCAAGAGACGTGCTCCCACAGGTCCGGGCAGCCGGTGAGCCACTTCCTTCGCGACCGCGCTTTTTCCAGCGCCGGATAAGCCCCGGATGGCGACTAGCAACCCTTCGTCGCGAGACAAGAAGCCGAAGGCAAGGTTACGATAGTTTTGGGCCTCCTCAAGCCGTCCGTCCGTTACGGCGACTGCCATGCGCACTGCCGCCCGCAATGCCATGAAGAATGGCAGAACGGCGAGCCCGTCTTCGTTCTCT
>Ga0105107_10003161_pt1 | contig 10918 bp, 8 predicted proteins | sample PPLLaktember2015_6_FD_79335 | JGI IMG/M metagenome (GOLD analysis project Ga0105107, IMG submission 79335) | Freshwater sediment microbial communities from Prairie Pothole Lake near Jamestown, North Dakota, USA - PPLs Lake P8 Core (1) Depth... | ecosystem: Environmental > Aquatic > Freshwater >... | reverse complement strand
TTAAAGATATATTTTCTGACTCTGAATTATTCTCCGGGGTATCTGATTGACAATAATATGCTTAGAAATATTTAAACATAGGCAATAATATTTTGCTTTCTTAAAAAAAACAGTAAATTTGGCGAGTTAATTCAAAACCTAAAACTAAATAAGTATGAAGAAACTATTTCTGCTGATCATTCTGTTTGTGTTTTCAGGGTCATTCCTGTTGGCACAGACACGAGTTATTACAGGTACAGTTACCTCTGCAACAGAAGGGGAAGGAGCTCTTCCGGGGGTAACAGTCCTGGTTAAAGGAACTACCGTAGGCGCAATAACAGATTTAGCCGGTAAGTATACTGTTACAGCTCCTACAACAGCAACCACACTTGTTTTCTCCTATATCGGGATGGAAACCATGGAGGTTGAGATCGGAGGACGGTCTGTTGTGGATGCAGTCCTTGAACCAACTACCGTCGGTTTAAGTGAGGTTGTAGTAACAGCTTTTGGTATAAAAAGGCAGGCCAGAGAACTGGGAGTTGCTACAGCACAGGTCAGTGACCGACAGCTGACCCAGGCAGGAGTAAGCAACATTGTAAACGGGCTTACTGCTAAAGTATCAGGTTTGCAGATCAACACTGTAAACAACGGGGTCAATCCTGATACCAGGATCACACTCAGAGGAAACCGCCACTTCCTGGCAAGTAACCAGGCGCTGATAGTGCTTGATGGTGTACCGGTGAGTGCAACCTATCTGAACTCCATTAACCCGAACGACATCGCGAATGTTAACGTTTTGAAAGGTGCAAGTGCATCTGCTCTATATGGTAATGAGGCATCTAACGGGGTTCTGGTAATTTCTACACGCAGGGGAACAGGCAGGCCCGTTATCAGAGTAAGCAATACAACTACCTTTGAAACAATATCTTATCTGCCAAAACTTCAGGAACGGTTTGGTGCCGGTTCAGGTGAAGATACTGTCAATTACCCCTCGGAATACACATTCTGGGTTGGCCCCGACCGTCATACTGATCCTTATACATCATATGAAAACCAGAGCTGGGGTCCTGAATTTAACGGACAGATGGTAATTCTGGGTGGTGTGCTTGCTGATGGTTCATATCAGATGATCCCATACAGGGCTGTCCCGGATCAGAAACGGAAATTTTTTGATACCGGTATTTCAATTCAGAACGACGTATCATATTCTGTTGGCGATGACAGGAACAATTTTTATATCTCTGCCCAGGATGTTAAAACAACAGGAACAATACCAAAAGATAAGAACAGAAGATCAGGTTTCCGTGTTGCGGGGGCAAGAACTTCCGGAATATTCAGAGCGGATTATTCAATGGGTTATTCCCAGACTAACACTGACCTGTCAGGAGACGAATATTTCCAGCAGAGACCTGTTTACTGGAACGTGCTGAATACACCGGCCGAAATCGACCTTACATTATATAAAGACATTGTTAACAATCCGTTCGCTAATCATAACGGATATTTTAACGGTTATTACCCCAACCCTTACTGGGCAATTGAAAATTCACGGGATCAAAGCAGGAAGGATAACCTGCTTGGTTCGGCACTCTTTGCAATAAGACCCCTGGATTGGCTTGATATTTCATACCGCGGAGGCCTGATCTATTCTACAAATGACGACTTTTATTATAGGAATGGTGCAGTATTTGAAGAATATTATCTTTCTGACCCGTGGGGAGCCGGCGGACAACCGACGGGATCACCGTATGCCGGAGTATCCAATGAATCGCTTTCAAGCAGCTTTATCCTTACCGGTGATTTTCTGGTCCAGGCGAATAACAAATTCGGAGATTTTACAAGTAAGGTGATTGTAGGTAATTCAATATATTCTAATAAGTACAGGTATGTTTATGTAGCTAATAACTCAATAGTTATACCTTTCTTATATAATATTGCTAACCGTCTTGGAGAACCGGTTGTTGATCAGACTCATAGAAATCGTAATTCAATAGGTGTATTTGCCGACCTGACCCTTGGTTATAAGAACTTTGCATTTCTTCATGCATCAGCAAGAAATGACTGGGATTCCAGATTAACCAAGGAAAACCGCTCCTTCTTCTACCCCGGCGTCGATGCCAGCATTATACTTACAGATGGAATCCCGGGTTTGAAGAGCAATACTTTAAGCTTCCTGAAAGTAAGGGGAGGCTGGTCACAAACCGGACAAATAGCTCTGGATAACTGGTATGCCACATTACCGTCATTTGAGGTTGGCACAGGATTCCCGTATGGCAGCACAACAGGCTTTAGACTTAACACTACTCTCAGTAATCCACTGCTGAAGCCGGAAATCACGCAGGAAATTGAAGCCGGTTTGGAATTCAGTTTTATCAGGGACAGAATACACCTTGAGGTTAATGCCTATCAGTCGAATACCAAAGATCAGACAATCCCTGCAACCATTTCTTATGCTTCGGGCTATGCAAGTGCTTATATAAATGCAGGTGAGCTTCAGACACAGGGAATTGAAACAGACCTCAGGCTGACTCCCCTTGTTAGCATGGGTGAGTTTGACTGGAATTTAACAGTTACTTATGCATATAATACAAGTAAAGTCAAATCTATAGGTGAAGGATTGGATGAACTTCCACTTGGTGAGTCAGCTGCTAATAACACAGTAGCATACGCTGTTGTTGGCGAACAATTCCCGGCAATAAAAGTTACAGATTTAAAAAGAGATCCGCAGGGAAGGATTATTGTTGATCCGGTTACCGGCTCCCCGATTAAAGACACAGAACTGAAGTTGTTTGGACATGGTAACCCGAACCACATTCTCGGCTTCACCAGTACATTTAGCTGGAAAGGCTTAGTCTTAAATGCTGTTGCTGACTATAGGAGCGGACACATTATTGTTAATCAGGTAGGTGCTGATTTGAGTTTCACAGGTACATCATGGTTTTCAGCACAGAACGGACGGCAGAATTTTATAATACCGAATTCAGTGATCGAAGTTGCCGATGGTGTATATGAAGAAAATACGAATATTATTACACGTACCGCTGCACAGAAATTCTGGTATAATGGAGATATTAACCAGGTACTCAGTACATACACTACCAGTGCTGCAGCCTGGAAATTGAGGGAGGTGTCACTTTCCTATAGTTTACCTGTCCAAAATTTATTTAATGGCGTGATTAAGGAAGCTCAGGTAGGTATTGTAGGAAGAAATCTTCTGATGTTCAGGCCGGTAACTAATATGTGGACAGATCCTGAATTCAACACTCTCAGTGGAACAAGTAATATTGTAGGGTATACAAATGTGTATCAGACACCCCCTACAAGGATCTATGGATTTAGTGTTAGACTTACTTTCTAAGCAAAAAACGAAATAATATGAAGAAACTATATATAATTTTAGCTGTACTGCTTGTCTTGGGAAGTTCATGCGAGGATTTTCTTACGGTGAACGAAATAAATCCCAATTCAGCATCTGCTGTTCCGGCAAACCTGTTACTTCCGGCAGCACTCAACTCAACCGCCAATATTTACAATAATCCGTTTAATTACCTTTATGTTTATGTATGGCACGGTTGCATGTCAGTATTCGGAAACTATGTTGCAAATACTACGTTGACACAGTATAACCTGCTTAACAGTTCATATCAGGGTAACTGGGCTAACACTTATCTCAACCTTCAGAATTACGATTATCTTGAAAAGATAAGCACTGATCCCAAGGATTGCAACTTCAAAGCAATTGCCATGATCATGAAAGCTTATCAATATCAGAATCTTGTTGATACATGGGGTAATGTCCCTTATTCGGAATCATTGAGAACTGGTGATGGGATCCTTAAACCGGCATATGACAATCAACAGACAATTTATGAGGATCTTGTAGTTAAACTTGATGGCGCAATGGATCTGATCGCCGATGCTCCTGCCGATGCCACTACACCGGGTGATTATGACATTATGTTCGGAGGAGATATGGACCTCTGGTGGAAATTTGCCAATACCCTTAAATTGAGGATGCTGGTAAACCAGTCAGGGATGACCGGCAAGGATACATATATTACGACTGCCCTGGCAACACAACCACACACACAAGCTGATTATCTGGGAGCAGGTGAAAGCGCAATGGTTAATCCCGGATATGTAAAATCGGAAGATAAGATGAATCCATTCTGGGAAACCTTCTACAAACAGGATGACTCCCAGCAGGCTGATGGACTGACTTATTTTGCTGCAAACCAGGACGTATGTAATTTTCTTGAAGAAAATAATGATCCCCGCTCTTTCAGGTTTTTTGAACCTAACAGATCTGGTGTAATAAGGGGTAACTATTACGGTGTACTTCCTACCCTGACTTCTGATGAGACATCTGCTATTGGCCCGGGTCTTCTCAGGGCATACAACCAGGATGCGATCATTATGACTGATTTTGAGAGTCTCTTCCTCCAGGCTGAAGCTGCACAGAGGAACTTTATCTCCGGAAATGCAAAAGCACTTTACGAGAGTGCTGTTACACAATCGATCATTTATATGGGAGGTATTGATGGAACTGTTGCTGCTGCTTCGAAGTACCTGAATGCCGATACGGCTGCAACACTGGTTCATTGGGAAGCATCAACAAATAAGATTGAGACTATCCTTACACAGAAATGGTGTGCAATGAACGGAATCAGCCCGATGCCGTTATGGACCGACTACAGAAGATCAGGCTATCCAAATTTCTTACACTGGTCAGGAGACATAAATAAGAAAAATACGACACCTCCGATCCGGTTGTTATATCCTCAGACGGAGATAAATGTTAATAATGAAAATGTTCAGGCACAGGGAACAATCAGTCCTTTTACCTCAAAAATTTTCTGGCAGAACCGTTAACATAGTGCATGCTAAAGAATTAATAAATGTATAAAATGAAGAATATGAAAAACAAAATATATTTAACCATATCCTTTCTGGCGGTAGTCTTTCTTTTCAGTTCCTGCCTGAAAGATGATATCGGGATTGACTGGACTGATTCCCTTAAGGGGAAAATGTATGCTGAGTTCCCGAACAATGGGGCTAACACTTTTGTAATTCAGCCTGTTAGCACTCCTCAGATTTTTAAGTTTCTTGTCAATATCGCTACGGATGAGTTGCCGAAATCGAATATTACACTGACTTTTGGTTTTGACCAGCCCGCCATGGAAGAGTACAATGATGAGCTGCAGGACGCTGACACCTCAATGCACTGGAGATACAGAATGTTTCCGGGCGCTGTGATTCTTGATCAGACTCTTGTAATTGAAGCCGGAACAAGGAATGCTTATGTTCATGTCAGGCTTCCGCAGGCAGATACTCTTAATCTGAATAACAAATACATGGTTCCCATTACTATTACAGATGTTACCGAAGGGGTAGTAATTGCAGAAAACAAAAAGACAGTCCTGTTCAGACTTCCGCTCGCAAATAAATGGGAAGGAACCTATAAAATGAAGGGAGATATTGTAAGGGAAGGCGATGCTTTACTTTCCGGAAACCGCAAAAATGTCACGGTTAAATTGGCAACACTTGGACCAAACAGTGTGGTATGGGAATCCACACATGTCTGGGGCGATGGTGTAAGTGGAGTTGGCGGAATCGGTAACTGGGAAATCACAATTAATGAATCTGTTGTACCCAATACAATCACACTGGTGGATCCGACCAATGCAGCTGTTGTACTGCTTCCGGGCTATCCAAACAGGTATGAGCCATCGGAAAGGACTTTCTATATATCCGCTTACTGGGGCACCGGGCCGACAAACAGGGCAGAAACTGATACTCTTGTATATTATGGACCATACTAGGAGTATTGATATTAGATACTTTAACCTGAAATAAAAAAATTACTATATGAAAAGGAAAAATTTGATACTTGGAATGTTGTTGATCTTCCCGGGCACGTTCGTTTTCCACAGCTGTCTGGAGGAATCAATACCATTTGAAAAATATGGTGCCTTTACAATTCCTGAACTGGTAGCACCTGCAAATGGCTCTTTCCTGAGTCCGGCAGGAACTACGGTAGAACTGAAATGGTCCTCCACAGATGCTGATGGTGATCCCGAAAATTGGGATGTATACTTTGGTCCCTCGGAAGAACCGTCGCTTGTCAAAGCAGCACATAATGCACAGACATACACAGTTAATGTAGCCATCGGAACCAAATATTTCTGGCGGGTTGTTGGGCATGATGCCAAGGGAATACCTACAAAAAGTGATGTCTGGAGCTTTGAAATTGTTGATCCTGATGCCCCGGCCAGTGTCAAGATGGAATGGACAACCAATGCACTCGAGGCAATCGGCCAGGATCTGGAGCCTGTCGATGTCCTTGATCTGAGATTGCTGATCCTTGAAGAGGATTTGGAAACACTGGCTGTACCAGAGATCAATACTGGCGGATTTGAAGAGTTTGCCGCATTCAATGATCTTCCGGATGGCAAGTATTTCATTGTAACCGATTTTTCAGAAACGGTCAATGCAGGTGATTTTAATACACCTATAGACATAAGCATCAGTTTGGGATTCAGTCAGAGAGGGATATATTCACAGAAACTTCTGTTCCCAAATGTTATGACCAATGAGTTTAATTGTTACGATTATAAAACAGTTCTTGCTCAGGTTGAGAAAGCAGGCTTTAATTATACCATGACGGATGCAGTCTCATATATTTTACCCGATCCTGCAGGTCTTGTCGGAACGTGGACTGGTGATGATTCAGGATATTCCAGCAGCAGTATAGTTACTACGGTAGTGGATGGAAAGCTATTGATTGATGGTGTTGGCATTGATTGGATGCTGAATGACTGGGGCGAACCGGCTATTGAAACATTCCCGGCTCAGGTGATCTTCAATACCTGTGCAGGTACTATTACAATATCTGAACAACCATTCATGAATACAACCTGGCTCGGGGATCCACAGCCTACCTACTACATTCAGGGAACAGGGACATTGGATCTTTCCGGCGCAGATCCGGTAATACACCTTGAATATGATTTCATACAGGAAGAAGGTGCAGGACCTATTGCAAGATATTTTGGGATAGATTTCTTCTGGGCTGATATTACGCTTGATTCAGCCCTGAAAGGTGTAAAGAGTATTACATTTGGTAAAAAACTCGAACTTATAATTCCCAAACCGGCTAAGAAATAAACATTAGCTACGGAAATTAATGAGAGGGTGTCAGACTGGCACCCTCTTTTTTGTTTGAACTCATCCGGGGGAAAGGGGATATTTGTACATTATCCGATCTTAAGATTCACCAGTTCAACCCTGGTGGATGTTACCTTAAGCACCTTAAAGACGAGGTTCCTGACCCTTATTACATCATTATTACCCGGAATGCTCCCGTGAAAAAATAATATCATGCCGGCAAGGGTTTCATAATCGTCCTCCTCCGGCAGCCCCAGGTTATATTTCTCATTCAGGTAGTCAATCTCCAGCCGGCCTGAGAAAATATATTCGTTATTGCCGAGAACCCTTTCTATAAGCTCACTTGTATCATGTTCATCCTCAATGTCCCCGACGATTTCTTCGAGCAGATCCTCAATTGTGACTATTCCCGATGTGCCGCCAAACTCGTCAACGACAAGGGCTATGCTTTTCTTCTCCTCAACAAAAACCTTTAACAGCTTGCTGGCAGCCATTGTCTCCGGAACAATGGCCAGCTTCCTGACCCCTGATCTTATGTCAGGCTGGCTTTTAAAAATCTCCTTTAGCTCAAAATAACCAATTATGTTGTCAATCGATTTATGATAAACAAGGATCCTTGAATGCTGGGTGCCGATAAATTTCTGTCTGAGATCCTCTAGTGAGCTGGCACATTCTATTGCCTCAATCTCTGTCCTTGGCACCATGCATTCTCTGAGCCTGACATGTGAAAAATCCAGGGCATTCTGAATTATCTGGAAATTCTGATGATCGTCGCCTCTCTTTTCATCATTCTGAATTCCCTGGTTAACATAATTACCGAAATCGTCTTTGCTAAAGGCCATACCCATGTAGTGCTTTTTCCAGGACTTTATTCGGGAATTAAGTTTGAAAAACAAAGAAAATGCTGCAAGAGTTATTAGAAATGCAAATAATAATGATCCCAGCAGTATGATCAGGATATCCATCATTTTTCAAAGTTAGTTCTTTTTTCCCTGCCTGTGACGAACCGGCGTAATGAGGAGTGAGGTGAGCAACCTTTATTCTTCTTTCAGATACATGGTGGCTGTTACATTTTTTATTTTACGGCGGGTCAGTTTATGGTCTGATTCAAATCCGGTTCCCATAACTGTCTGATCTTCATTGGTGATCTTAATAAACCTGTCGGTATAGATCTGATCTTTCTCCTGGTCCCAGAAGAGCTGTTCAGTTTCAAGCTTGTCGCTTGATTCGTTGACAACAACCACGGAGTCTTTAAGCTCCCACAATTTCTTCTTGTCGGTGTACTTTGCATATTTTGCAAAAACTGTCCCGACAGGCACTTCCTTTCCATCATAAAAAATGACTTCGATACCATTTCTGAATTCAGAATAGGGCGGGTCGGCATTGTTGAAGGATTCCATTAACCGGGTGGTCATTACAAGCTGAACTTTCCCCGAGTCTGTAAAAACAGTCCTGATATTCTTACCGGTAACCGATGGAAGTGAAAGGACCTCGGCTTTTTTTATTGTATCAATTTTTCTTTCGCAGGATAAAAGCAATAAAGTAACAGCGAGAAAAGCTAAAACCAGGAAATTATAAAATACTCTTTCCAGATACAAAGGATTCATAAAGGATTAACAAGGTAAATAACTATTCAATATTTAAGGCAAAATATTAATCGTATTGCCGTTTCATGAACCAGCGGTCGTACAGATTCAGGCTTGCACCCACTGTAAAATAATTCTCGGTGTGAAGTAATTCTCCCCCGCCGGATCTTTTTGTGTAGTCTATGAAAAGGTTGGCTTTGGAAAATGTACGCCTCAATGGTAAACCAATTCCGAAGCTGATGCCGAATTCCTTTATTTGTTCGCCGTTAATTACCAGATAGTTATCTCCAATATGAGTACCGATCCGGTATTCCACCCTCCTCAGGAAATTGTAATTTGAGAATTTCTCAGGAATATATTCAACACCAAAATGTATTACCCTGGTATTTCCAAGGTATCCTTCACTGTCTTTCAGCGTGGCTTCGGACCAGTTTGTAAATTCATAATCGAGCGCTGCTGTCAGTTTATTTTTAATTCCGAACGCCAATCCCATACGGATCGTTGCAGGGACAAAAATCCTTGAAGAATCTGTTGAGCTGAATACTGTATCAGATGCTCCATAGTAATTATACCTGAATGAATACTTTTCGTACTTTGATCTGTAATTTTTACCTGAACTCATGGAAGCTCCCACGTTAATAAAATAATTCTTTTTCAGTGAGGCACTGTACTGAAGTCCGTATTCAAAATTCAGTCCGTTCAGCTGAAGTCGTTCGGTATTGTTATTATGGTACACATTCAGATAATCAATAAAATCGAACTGGTTAATTCTCCTTACCGATCCGAAAAGAAGTGTCATGTTTACACCGGCCGATAAATTTTTGGAAAGTTTTAATCCTGAACCGGCAAAAAAGCTGGAAATACCACCCTCACCCCTGTGAGACTCATTGTATGCCCCGGTTATCGGGTTAAATTCCGGATCGCCTTCAAGGACTGATTCAGAGATTGAATAATAACCGTTGCTGAAGGGGATTATACCTGCTCCAAATCCCCATCCTTTTAACAGAGGAAATCCGATTATAAGGTGGTCAAAGTTCATATCATAAGAAGAATGGCTGGTAGTTCCGTCAGACATCAGATTTATCCCGTAGTCAATTCCGAAATCAAAAAGGAATGAAATGGTATCTATGCTGCTGTATGATGCCGGGTTGGTATAATAAACAGAACTGTTATCCCTTATTGCCGTACCGGTGCCTCCCATTCCAAGACTTCTGAATGAACCCGCCGGTTCAAGAGTTCCAAGATTGAATCTTGCATAAGGCGAGTTGACCATTTTTTGTGCAGAGGCATTATAAAAAGCAGTGGATATGATAATCGTAAAAAGAACTGCTGCAGTTTTATTTTGCATTGTACTCGAGAATATAATTTAGTCCATCAATTACAATATCAGGCAAATATGTTACATGATGGCCGATTTTTTCCTTTAAATATCCGCTATCTCCGCCTGTAAGGATTATTTTAAAATTTTTATACTTTTTTTCAAACGTGCGAATATACTCATTTATTTCATATATAAGTCCGTCGATTACTCCGGCAGTCAATGCATCCATGGTATTCTTTCCGGGTGATTTATACTTTTCAGTGGTTGAGGCCAGCGGCAGTTTGCGCGTGAATTTGTGAAGAGCTTTAAATCGCATACTTATCCCCGGTGAAATGTTCCCTCCTTTATATGTATTTCCAATCAGATATTCATATGTTATGGCACTTCCTGCATCTATAATAAGAACTTTCTTACCGGGAAACAGCAAATGTGCTCCTGCTACTGCAGCAATCCTGTCGGGGCCAAGGGATTCAGGAGTTTCATATTCATTTTTGAAAGGCAGTTTGGATTTATATGACAGTACATGTACATAGGGTATTTTCTGGGTCGCCAGGTCAATTACAAAATCCGGCGTATATCTTACTGTGGAAATAATTGCCCTGTCGATCTTATAAGGTGAGAACTTCTTTCTCATCTCATCCCAGCTGAATTGTTTGGTCCGCAGGGAGAATAACTTCTTCGGGCCGTCGAATACAGCCACTTTGGTGGTGGTATTCCCAATGTCAAATATCATGTTCATAGTGAGATATAAAATATAAAGGTAAGAAATTAATAAAAATAGTGCATAGAGTGCCTGGAGTGTTCGGAGTACTCAGGCTGGCGCGGATTTACAATCCGTGCCACAACAAGTTAAGTCTTTTTAGGC
>Ga0105107_10003159_pt1 | contig 10919 bp, 7 predicted proteins | sample PPLLaktember2015_6_FD_79335 | JGI IMG/M metagenome (GOLD analysis project Ga0105107, IMG submission 79335) | Freshwater sediment microbial communities from Prairie Pothole Lake near Jamestown, North Dakota, USA - PPLs Lake P8 Core (1) Depth... | ecosystem: Environmental > Aquatic > Freshwater >... | reverse complement strand
CAGCTGGTCAACGCCGAAAATTATCGGGCGGTCTTTGAAGCCGTTAACCAGGCCGCCGAGCGCACGGCCGGGGTGATCCTCTGGAAGGGGAATCCGGCCTGGCGCAGTGTCGTCTGGCAGCTTTATGACTGGTACCTGCGGCCGCACGCCGGCTACTATTTTGCGAAAAGAGCTTGCGAGCCGCTCCACATCCAGCTCAATCCCCTAGACGGAAGCGTTTGGGCTGTCAATGCGACGCGTGATAACCGGATGAACCTTGAGGCCCGAGTACGAATTTATGACCGGACATTCGGAAAGGTCCGCGAGTATTCCTCTGAGGTTTCGGTTCCGGCCCTCGCCTCGAGGGAAATTAAACTGAACGGTCCGGGCAAGGATCTTTCCGGGGGAACCGGGTTCGCGGCTCTCTCTCTCCGTGACGGGGGAAAGCTGGTCTCGGACAATTTCTACTGGCTTTCTCAGGAAGGAGACTTCAGCTTTCTGGCATCTCTTCCCAGCGTTTCCCTGAAAGCCTCAGGCAAACGCGAAGTCCAGGACGGTCGTCAGGTAGTCAAAGTCCGGCTGAGAAACAGCGGCTCCGCCCCGGCCTTTTTTATCAGACTTCGGGTGGAAGGAAAAGCGGAGAAGGAGATCCTCCCGAGCTACTGGAACGACAACTTTTTGAGCCTGCTTCCCGGCGATTCGAGGGATTTGATTTGGGCGTCAGAAAGTGAGGTCGTGCCTCGGGAGTCCCTACAGTTGAGGCTCGAAGGATGGAATGTTCCGGCGCAAGTTGTCGCAGTGGATTAAAAGCCGCAATCTCCAGTCCGTTGACCTCCCGCTAATTCCTTGATCGCAAGGACTTGACAGACCTGCAGATCGGTCTTATCTCATAATCAGAGGCAATCCATGAAACGCCATCTTTTGACCGTGTGTGTTCTATTTTTTGCTTTGTGTGCCTGCACCAGGGTCATTATTTCCAAGCATCCCGACTACAATTTCCCGCCTACAGACCCCACTTCGATCCTGGTCTATGACCGGATGGCCCCGACTTACCCATTCGTCATCATTGGCCGGATCAGCCTCGACATGACCTGGACGGTTAAGCCTCGCAAGGACGAGAAAAAAATTGGGAGGATGGCTGCCCAGGCTGGCGCAGACGGCATCCTCATTACCGGCTTCGACATCAATATCGACGCCTTCAACAAGTATGTCACTACCCAGGGCTACGCGACCGTGTCCGGCTCGGATCTCTCATCCTTTGCTGCGGACACCCACCCCGATCCCATGTATCTACGGCAGACCTTGATCTACGGCTATCTGATCAAAAGGACAGGCTGAGCAGACTCAGTCCGTTGACTTCCCAGGGGTGAATCTGCTATTTTACCCCTCACGGCGCTATCGTCTAGAGGCCCAGGACAGGTGGTTCTCAGCCATCAGACCGGGGTTCGAATCCCCGTAGCGCTACCATCTGGAATTCCCAGGTTTCCCCTGATTTAAGTGCCACTTAAGAGGTCGGCTTTTTCTCACCTTTGGGCAAAGGTAGGCAACTTTAGGCGTTTTGTGTCACCAGAATGTCACCGATTCTGGTGGCAGGGGAGGAGAGGTCTGCCCTTACGTGCCTCACTTAAACTGAGCCATTTTTAGCGATTTTGTCCACATTTTGTCCAAACGGATTTCTGGAGAGGAGCCTGCCTCCCTCGAATTGACTTCTCCTTTTCGCTTTGATATAGGTTGAACCACAAACAATCGGATAGGAGGGGATAAATGAAACGCAGTGTTTTTGGAGTTTGTATCGCTGTCTTGATGTTTTCCATAGCCGTCCAGGCACAGACCTCTGGCCCTCAGCCGAGTCCAGAACACAAAAAATTAGAGGTCTGGGCAGGAACCTAGACAATTCAGGGAGAAGGTAAGGATAGTCCCGCTGGCCCCTCATACAAATTTGATTGGACTATGCAGGGCCGTTGGCTACCAGGAGGTTTCTTTTTAGAAGTCCATGGCTCATTAAAATATCCAGACGGTGAGGACCGCTGGCTGGAAGTCCTTGGCTACGACCCCATCAAAAAGACGTATGTCGGTTATGTCTTCAATTACAACGGAACTTCGTTCATCTATACGATGACATTGAGCGACAGGACCTGTTTTGAGAACGGCACATCTTATTCCCCTGACGGGAAAGGCACAAAGTGGCGGCAGATATGGAATTTTGCTCCTGATTTGATGTCTGTTACGGGAAAGAGAGAAATCGAGAAGGACGGAACATGGTGGACTGAATTTGAGGCTAAGGGAGCCAAGACCCAGGCGAAGTGATTATGTTGAGAATCAACGAGGGGAAGATGAAAAAGCTTCTCTGTGTCATCCCTTTGGCCGTCCTGCTTTGTTTTGCGTTCGCCTGCCAGAACAAGGCCGAGAAGGCAGAGCTTGAGAAGTTCAGAGCACAGGCGAAGCTCGAGGAGCAGAATATCGAGCTGATTAAGAAGCTTTTTGGAGAACTCAGCAATAGAAATGCCGAGATATTTTATGAGTTGTATGCACCCGACTCCAAATACTACTTTCCGTCAAGAATTACCACCCCCATTTCTCGCGATGACGAGGCCGCCCAGGCCAAGATGTTCTTTACAGCTTTCCCCGACGTCACCAGCGAGGTAGCGGACATATTCGCTGTCAAAGACCTGACCATCGCGAGGACTATCGTTCGCGGCACCCATCAGGCTGAAATGGAAGGAATCCCAGGGACGGGAAATAAGGTCGAGTTCAGCGCCCTATTAGTTTTCCGTATCAAGGACGGCAAAGTAGTGGAGGAGTTCGAGGAAGCCGATATGCTGGGTTTTATGCAACAACTCGGCATGGAGCTTAAGCCGAAGGAAGCAGAGAAGAAATAGCAATTGTGGCAGACCCTGGCTGGGCTGAAGAAGCGGGCTCAGACCCTTTTATATAGATATTAGCTTCTAGTTAAAAGGAGGGTTTTCATGAAACACATTGCTATTGCAGTTTGCGTGGTGGGCTTGCTCTTTGGCGGCATCATCTTGGCTCAGACACAGACCGAGAGCGTGGAACAGGAGTTGATAAAACTGGAGAATGAATGGGGCGAGGCTATCGTCAAACGCGACGCGGCATCAATCGACATGTTAATGGCGGACGAATTTATAGCGATATATGATGGTTCCGCCTTTACAAAGGCTCAATACTTTGAGTTCGTAAAATCCATGAAAGAAGAGATACTCTCCTTTGTAATGGACGAATGGCAGGTCCGCGTTTATGGAGACGCAGGAGTGGCCATGGCCCGTAGCACCACGAAAACGCGATTGGCGGGTAAAGAGACGACCAATAAATTGCGATTTACTGATACCTGGGTCAAGCGTGATGGTCGCTGGAAGTGTGTGGCCGCGCATAATTCGACCATAGCCCAGAAATAGGGCCTCGGGAACGAACATAATTAACAATCGCTGGCTGACCGAGTAGCGGTCAGACTGAGTGGCTTCAGGCGTAACCGATGCTAGTCAGTTCTACACAACCTTGACAAATTCCGGAGCTAATTGCTCCGGCAAAAAGAAAATGATAAGGGTGAACGCTGGGATTGCGATCGCTCTCTTCATTCCGGTGCCGGATCAGGAGGCATTACATGCTTCAGCTTCTCTACCTTAGCGAAAAGTGGAGCCCAAGGCAAGAGTCGGCCCCGGCGGGCTATCCTTCGCGGCGCCTTTCGCAGCCTGAAAGATCGGGTCCATGCTTTTTTAGAACCCGGAATATACCCAAGACCGCTTCGAGGATCTCGATCGAGTACCATCGGAAGAAGTCCTTTGTTATAATAGACCTATTGAAGGAATCTCAAAGGTGGTTGAATAGAGCGTGATCCTCATAAAAAAAACGTTGTACCTACCGCTATTCCTGATGGCCCTGGCGATATCCGTCTCTTCGGCTGACAAGCCGAACCTGCCGGAGCGCCATGAAAAGTGGCTCAACGAGGAGGTCGTCTATATCATCACTTCCGTGGAGAAGGATGTTTTCTTGAGGCTTCGGACGGACAGAGAACGGGACCTCTTTATCGAGGCTTTCTGGAACCACCGCGACCCGACGCCGAATTCACCGACGAACGAGTTCAAGACGGAACACCTCCGCCGCATTGCCTACGCGAACCGGCAACTCGGGCGGGAAGGAGCTGTTCCCGGGTGGAAAACCGACCGGGGCCGGATGTATATCTTGCTGGGCGAGCCCCTGGAAATCGAGCGGTACACCGGCAAATCCGGCATCTATGACTGCGAGTCCTGGTTCTATCAGGGGAAAACCGACCTGGGGCTTCCTTCCGCATTCAACCTCCTTTTCTTCAAGGAGAATGGGCAGGGGATGTATGAGCTCTACAGTCCCGTCCGCAATGGGCCCCAGGCCCTTCTTGCGGGTCACATCAGTGCCCCAGGCGATTTCGAGAGTGCCTACAACGCAATCTATGATATCGACGCGAGCCTGGCCATGATTGCCATAAACCTAGTGCCCGGGGAATCCGCCGGGGCCTTAGGCCGGCCGTCCATGGCCTCGGATATGCTCATCCAGAGAATCGAGACCCTGCCGTCCCGGACCGTCCAGGAAAGATACGCCCGGAAATTCCTGGAGTACAAGGATATCGTGGAAGTCGACTATTCGGCTAACTATCTCGACAGCGATAGCCTGATCAAGGTCTTCAGGGAGCAGTCGGGACTATACTTCGTCCACTATGCGATCGAACCCCAGCGCCTGTCCGTCAACCAGTACGAGCGAAAAACATATACAACCCTGAAGGTCAACGGCCGGGTCACGACCCCCGACGGCCGGCTCGTTTACCAGTATGACAAAACCGTATCCATCGATATGCCCGAGGCCCAAATGTCCGAGCTCAGCCGAGCGCCCTTCAATTTACACGATGTCTTTCCCCTCATCCCAGGGGATTACCAGCTCTCCGTTCTCGTCAAGAATGAGGTGTCCAAGGAGTTCTGGTCCGTCGAACAGTCCATCCGCATCCCGCAGAGTGGGCAAGCCGTTCAGATGACGCAGCCCCTCCTCGGGTATAAAATGTCCCGCCTGGATGCGGCGCCGCGGAAGATCAGGGCGTTCCAGGTGGGGCCGTATCAGATCTTTTGCCAGCCGGGCCGGATCTTCACGGCGCAGGATACGCTGGCCGTCGCTTTCCAGCTCAACGAACTCTCCGCGGACCTCGCGCGGAGCGGCCTGGTCAAGCTCGCGTTCCTCAAGGACGGCCAGGTATTCCGCGAGATCACGAGGAAACCTTCTGAATTCCCGGATCTTCCCAACGCCCTCGAAGAAATTCCTCTGGCCGATTTCCCGCCCGCCCATTACCAGGTCAGGGTCTCGTTAATCAACGGGAGCGCCGAGGTCGTGACGGCGAGCGAGGAGTTCGACCTGACATTCGCCCCGTCCGTGGGCCGGCCCTGGTACTCATCGCGCGCCCTTCCCGAGCCGGGCGATCCCGTCTATTCCCAAATCACCGGCACCCAGTTCCTCAACCTCGGCCGGTACGAGGAGGCACGGACCTGCCTCGAGCAGGCCTTCCAGCAGAAGCCGGATTCCGCGGAGACGGCCTTAAACCTGGCCCGGATCTACTTGGTCCGCGCCGAGTACCCGAAAGCCATCCAGGTCCTTACGCCTTTCCTCGGCCGGGCCCAGGGTATCAAGTACGAAATGTATATGCTAGCCGGTGATGTCTTCCGCAAGTCGGGCGATTTCGCCAAGGCCGTCGAAGTCCTGAACATGGCCGTCTCCTATTACGGCGTCAATGCCTCCGTGCTGAACGCCATCGGCGAATCCTACTTGGGGCTGGGCGAACTCGCCGAGGCCCTGGCCGCGTTCGAAAAATCGCTCCAGTTGAGCCCGGACCAGCCCGAAGTCCGGAAAAAGGTCGAAGGGCTGAAGACAAAAAGATAGCATCGAGGGGCAAAAATTTTTGTTGACTTTTTGATTTTTCTTGTTTACTTTATTTTTACTTTGTTAACGTTCAAAACAAACTTATTGAAGAGCCTTGAAGCAAGGCATGATTAAATACAGCGCCCACCAAAAAGCTCAGACACGGGCCGGAAACGCTAAGTTCATCAGCGAAATCAATAAAGTTAAAGTCACCAACCTCATCCGGGATAATCACGGAATTTCTAGGGCGGCGCTGGCAAAAAAGAGCGGTATCAGCGCGCCCACTGTCTCTCGAATCGTCGAGACTCTCATCCGGGAAGGCCTGGTAACAGAAACCGGGATGGGTGTCTCCAACGGCGGCCGGAGGCCGACCCTCCTTAAGTTTTCCGGAGTGGACAACTTCATCATCGGGATCGACCTCGGAACGACGGACATCTTCGGGGTTCTGACGGACCTGGATGCCAGAGTCATAGCGGAGGCTAAGCACCCGACCCGGGTTGAGGAAGGTTTCCCGAGAGTCATGGAGAGGACCTCGGACCTCATCAACGAGCTCCGGAATCATCTTGGCGAGAAAAAGAGCAAGGTCCGCGGCATCGGGATGGCCATCGCCGGCCTCATCAACCGGGAGAGGGATATCGTCGAATTCTCCCCAAATTTCAAGTGGCACAGCGTCGACGTGCGGGCCGCTCTGCCCCAGGCGAGCGAGATTCCCGTCGTTTTTGACAACGTCACTCGCGTCATGGCCTTGGGTGAAATGTGGTATGGGGCGGGACGCAATTACCGGAACTTTATCATGGTCAACGTGGGTTTCGGCATCGGGGCCGGGATCATCGTTCAGGGGAGTCCCCTCTATGGCCTCAAGGGCCTGGCCGGAGAATTCGGGCACATCATTCTGGAAAAAGACTCCCCTGTCCAGTGCGGATGCGGCAACTTCGGCTGCCTCGAAGCGTTGTCCTCGGGAAGCGCCATAGCGAAAGCCGCGCAGAAGGAGCTGCGGGGCGGGGCCGTATCCGTCCTATCGGAGATGTGCGGCAAGGACCCGTCCCGCTTGACCGCGGAGATGGTCGTCAATGCGGCCAAGCAGGGCGACAGCCTGGCCTGGACGATCTTCGACCGGGCTGCCGAATACCTTGGCCTGGGGATCTGCGGAGTTATCAACCTCTTCAATCCCGAGGCCGTATTTATTGGAGGGGGTGTGGCCCAAGCTGGAGACATCCTTTTTAGTCGGGTTCGAAAAACGGTCAACGCCCGGGCCTTGAACAAGATCGCCTCGGACGTTGCCATTCTTCCGGCCAGCTTCGGATACAGGGCGGCCGTCATGGGGGCCATCTCCCTCATCCTCAGCGGAGTCGTCAACCTGGGCTTTGAGCAGACGCACTTCTTGTCGCCCGGGTGAGCCGGACCGATAGCCTAGAGCCACCGATCCGAGGGTATAGAAATGGCAAAAGGATCATTTGCGTTAAGTTTTCAGGAACATACTTTCTTAACGTTACTAATATTCTTGGCGATACTGCCCTTGTTTATAGTTTTAAACGGCAGTTCGTTTTTTTATTGGGAAAATCTTGTCGGGGAAAAATTCGGTTGAAGGAGGTAAAAACGGAGAAAAAGAGAATGCCAACAGCAAAGGTTCGGGTTTGAATTTTGGCTAAAAAAAGGAGGGAAAACGGCATGAAAAAGACAAAGATTATGCTTGTCATCATGGCCTGCCTTTCGCTTCTCTCGTTCGCCAACTCGCAAGAATTGCAGTCCGGCTCGATCAGAGGCCGGGTCATCGATGACAGCGGGCAGGCCCTTCCGGGGGTCTCTATCACGATCTCCGGGCCGGCGCTCCTCGGCAAAGTCACAGCGGTGACCAACGCCGAGGGGTTTTTCCGGGCCCCCAACCTGACTCCGGGAGCAGGCTACGAAATCAGGGCCGAGGTCAACGGTTTTGAAACGACCGTCCAGACAGGGATCATCGTCAACCTCGGCAAGACGATCTCGATCGAGATCAAGATGAAGCCCTCGACGATCCAGCAGGAAGTCACGATCACGGCGCCGACGCCCACGGTCGACATCGTGAAATCGTCGACGTCCAGAACCATTACGAGCGACGTCATCGCCTCGCTTCCCCTGGCCCGCGACGTTTACGTTCTCTTTTCAATCGTCCCGGGTGCCGTCGGCGGCGGCATCCATGGCGACGCGACTGGAGAAGTCGGCGCCGTCATGGACGGCATCCAAATGTCGGAGCCCGACGTCGGGGGAGTCGCCTTCGGCTATGATGTGGGAATCGCTTGGGACATGATGGAGGAAGCCGAGGTCGTGACGGCAGGCGCCAGCGCCCAGTTCTATGACAGCGCGAGCGGGCTGACCAACATCCTCATGAAATCGGGCGGAAACAAGTTTTCGGGCGAGGCCTCGGTCTACTATACGAACGAAAACCTATCCCAAATCCATCTTCCCGAACCGGACCTCCAGGCTCTCGACCTCGCTAAACCTTCGGTCCCGGTTTACATGATCGACACGGCCTTCGCTCTCGGCGGGCCGATCATCAAGGACAGGCTCTGGTTCATGGGTGAATTCCGCCTCATCAAGAGCAAGGAGACCGGCGATTTCCGGCCCACCGTGATCAACGGAAAGCAATTCAACAATTATGACCGTCTCTTTCCCAACTATGTCGGATTCCTGAAGCTTTCCGCCCAGCTGTCCAAGGACATCCGCGCCTCCGCCATGGGACATTTTTCCATGCAGGACGTCCCTTACTACTACAGCGGCTGGGGTCTCACCGACGAGGCCAACTACCACAACAAGCCCATCCGCTTCAACTACGGTGCCACGGTTTCGTGGACCGTCGACAGCAACACGATCCTCGACCTCCGCGCCGGCGGGCTGTATTTCAAGTGGACAGGCAGCACCACCGAAGCGGGCAATCCCGATGGGCCCGCTTTCTACGACGACTTCACCGGCTATAGCTGGGGGCAGGGGGGCGGCGAGCAATACACGTACAAGCCCAAGTTCAATGTCTCGCTGACCGGCACCAAGTTCCTGGACAACGTCCTGGGCGGAAACCACGAGCTGAAAGCCGGTTTGGAATATGAGAGGAACCGCGGCGACTGGGGTTTTTATATGAATCAGCCCCTGTTCTGGACCTACTACGATGGAAGCCCCTATTATTGGAGGGCTTTCAACGGCGGCGTGACCGACCCGGTTTATGGCGATGGCTCTCTCTACTACGCAACTATTGGAACCACGTACGGATCTGGCGCCGAGATCGGAATTACTTCCCGGATAGGCGGCTTTATCCAGGACTCATTCACCATCGAGCGCCTGACCATCAACCTAGGTTTGCGGGCCGACCACCTAGAGGCCTGGAGCCCGGGCCGGTCGAAGGGCGCGGCGACTGACCCCGTGGCCCTGGCGCTCGGTGCCACCTACTTCGAGCCCATCTACGGCATCAACCCTTATGGCGAGCTTTCGTACGAGACCTGGAACGACGCCTTTCCTTACGGTCTTTTCCTTTCTCCACGTTTCGGTCTGACTTACGACCTCTTCGGCGACGGAAAGACGGCTCTGAAGGCCTCGTTCACGCATCAGCAGGAGGGCTTCCCCACGGGGACGTTCTCGGCCATGTATCCCCTGACCTGGCGGGGCTTTACCTGGAACTGGTGGGACGACAACGGAAACGGCGTCCCGGATGTCCCGGGCGCGACCGGCGACCACTACGAGGAGGCCTACGGGGAAACTCCTCTGATCTTTCTCTCCAAGGCTTATCTGGACGCCATCGATCCCAATGTCAAGATGCCCTACGTGAATGAAATCACGGTCGGCATCGAACACGAGCTCGTCAAGGACCTCAACGTGGGCGTCCGCTATATCCGCAAGGACCGCAAGAGGGTCCTGGCCAGCGTCCTCTGGGATAAGCCGACCGGCAAATATTGGTACACTCATGACTTAGCCCCCGAGTGGTGGATCCCCTTCACGACGACTGTTCCCGAGAGCGGCAGTTTCCCCGCCCAGAACGTGACCATGTACTTCCTGTCCAACGACGCACCCCCCCAGAACTACCGCCTGACCAACGTCCCCGAAGGCTCCATGAAATACAACTCCGTGGAGGTCAGCTTGGATAAGAGGCTGTCCAACGGCTGGCAGCTCGGCGGCTCCATCAACTTTTCCAAGAGCACCGGGAACTACCCCGTGGGCTACGCCTCCTGGGCTTCGGCCTACACGTTCTCCAGCGCGAACTCTTTTGTCAACCGCGATGGCGAGCTGCCTTACAGCCGGCCCCTCCTGGTCAAGCTCTACGGCACATTCAGCTTACCCTACCAGTTCATGTTGTCGTTTTATTACGTCCACGCTGACGGCTCGCCCTGGGGACGGACGGTCACGGTCCTCCCGCCGGCGGCCTGGGCGGAAGCCAACAACGCCGCGACGTATGAGTACACCATCAACGTCGAAAAGCCCGGAACCCGGCGGAATGAGTCTTCAGACAGCCTCGACCTGAGACTCGAGAAAACCTTCAAGCTCGGCCCCGGCACGATCGGGGCTTACGTAGACATCTTCAACCTTCTCGGCTCCTACACGCTGACGGTTGCCAAGAATCCCGGCGGGACTTGGGAGCCGGACGACGAGAACACGACGGCCGGCACCTATACGGTCGGTAATATCGGATTGCGCGGCTTCTCCGGCTCCCGTCAGTTCAGATTCTCCGTGCTCTACAGGTTCTAAAAGCTTCCTGATCGCACGCGGCGGGGGAGGGGCCGCAGGGCCCTTCCCCCGAGTTCTTCCGGGAGGGGATGAGGCATGCCCAAGGGAACCATGTCGCCCCGCTCGACCCGATCCGGCGGCTTTTATCTGATTGAACGCTGGGGCGGCGTATGATAATGAAGTTGTTTTAGGAGGATCGGAATGAGACAGGCCATCATGACATCTCCGGGCGAGATCGAGTTCAGGGACGTGCCCGTTCCGAAGCCAGGACCAACCCAGGTCCTCATCCGCGTCAAGTCCATCGGCGTCTGTGGGTCCGACGTCCACGTCCGGCACGGCCGCCACCCGTTCACGTCCTATCCGGTCGT
>Ga0105107_10003158_pt1 | contig 10920 bp, 9 predicted proteins | sample PPLLaktember2015_6_FD_79335 | JGI IMG/M metagenome (GOLD analysis project Ga0105107, IMG submission 79335) | Freshwater sediment microbial communities from Prairie Pothole Lake near Jamestown, North Dakota, USA - PPLs Lake P8 Core (1) Depth... | ecosystem: Environmental > Aquatic > Freshwater >... | reverse complement strand
GGCATCGATCGTGCTGCGGCCCGCCAGCCGATCGGACGTGATGCGGACGATGCGGCCGTTGCTGATGCCGATGTTCCGGACGCCGTCGAGACCCGACTCCGGATCGAGGACTCGGCCATTGGCAATCACGAGATCCAATGTCTGCGCCGCCACACACGCACAGGAAACCGCAATCCCGATTACCAGGGCGCGTGCGAGTGGGTGCATGGGTTTACTCCTCGTTGGACGACCCCGGAGCGGAACGGGGGTCTGGCCAAATGTTCGGGCGTTCGGTTACGCTAGAGCGTCCCGCGTAATTTACCTGATACCTTGTGCCGGTGCGCTCGAATTATGTCCATCTCGTCACTCCGCTCCCAGTTGATCGCCCTAGTGTTCACGTTCGCGTGCGCGGCGGCCGTCGCCGCGCAGGCGCCTCCGCCCCCGCCGTCCGGTTCGGTCGCGGCCGAGGCGTCGCTGGCTCAGGAACCGCCGCTCATCGACGGCAACGTTCTGGACGACAAGGCGTGGGCTGGCGCAAAAGTGATCAGCGGATTCTGGCAGACGACACCCGACGAGGGGCGGCCGGCTTCCGAGAACACCGAAGTGCGGGTGCTCTACACCGCAGACGCGCTCTATATCGGTGTGGTCAACTACGACCGCACGCCCGAGCTCATCATCAGCGCCGACAGCCGTCGCGACGCGTCGCTCACCGATACCGACAGCTTCCTCGTCGTGCTCGATACATTTCGCGACAGACAGAACGGGTTCGTGTTCGGCACCAGTCCGGCGGGCATTGAATTCGACGGACAGGTGATGGGCGAGGGGCAGGGCAGCGGTGTCGGCGGCGGGGGTGGTGGTGGCGGGGGTGGCGGTGGCGGCGGTGGCGGTGGTGGCGGCGGCGGGGGCGGCGGCCAGGCCGGCGGCTCCGGAGGTGGATTCAATATCAACTGGGACGGCTCGTGGCAGGTGCGGTCGCAGATGCTCGCCAACGGCTGGAGCGCCGAGTTCGCGATTCCGTTCCGCACGCTGCGCTATCCGGCGCGCGACGTGCAGGAGTGGGGCATCAACTTTCAGCGGAACATCCGCAGGCGAAACGAGACCGCCTTCTGGGCGCCGCTGCCGCGGCAGTACGATTTGTATCGACTGTCGCTTGCGGGCACGTTGTCGGGGCTCGCAATTCCGACTCAACGCAACCTGCAGCTGACACCCTACGTGCTTGGCAAATCGCGGCGCGAGGGGACGTTGGCGGGCGGCTCGGTGGAGACGGGCGATGTCGGCATCGATCTCAAGTACAGCCTGACGCCGAGTCTGACGCTCGACGCGACCTTCAACACCGATTTCGCGCAGGTCGAAGTCGACGATCAGCAGATCAACCTCGATCGCTTCAACCTGTTTTTTCCCGAGAAGCGGCCGTTCTTCCTCGAGAACGCGGGGCTCTTCTCGGTCGGCATGAGCGGTGAAGCCGAGGTGTTCTTCAGCCGCGCGATCGGGATCGGCGCCGACGGCGGCACGATCCCGATCGTCGGCGGTGGCCGGGTGTCGGGCCGCCTTGCCGGCAACACGAGCGTCGGCATTCTCAGCATGCAGACGCAGGAAGTGCGGGGTCTCGCGGCCAACAACTTCAGCGTCGCCCGCGTTCAGCGGGAACTGCCGAACCGGTCGGCTGTGGGCGCGATTGTCGTCAACCGCCAGGCCACCGGCGGTCTTGCGCGCGACAACGACTACAACCGCAGCTATGCCGTGGACGGTCGCTTCGGGTTCGGCCAGAACGGGCTCGTCAACGCGTTCGTGGCGCGCACGCAGACGCCTGGCGCCGATGGCGGTCAGCACGCGTACCAGCTTGGCGTGACGCACAATACGGAAGCCTGGCGGCTCGGCGCGGGCTACGCCGAGGTGGCTGAAAACTTCAATCCGGAGGTCGGGTTCCTCTCGCGCGACGGCGGCTTCCGCAAGGTGGAGGTCTCGGCGAACCGCAACATCCGGCTCAGAGAAGGCAGCTTCTGGAAGTTTCACGAGCTGCGCCCGCACGCCAGCTACAACGCGTACTGGAACTTCGATGGCCTTCTCGAAACCGGCCGCGTGCACATGGACCAGCACTGGCAGCTCCGAGCGGGCCACGAGTTCCACACCGGCTTCAACTTGACGCGTGAGGGTGTCACGGTCCCGTTCGAGATTTTTCCGGACGTGTTCGTGCCGGCCGGCATCTACGATCACGGCGAGGCGCAGCTGGTCGCCTTCACGAATCAGGGCGCGCCGATGTCGGCGCGGGTGAGGCTCACCGTCGGCGGGTTCTTCGGCGGGTCGCGGGTGAACGTCGCCCCGCAATTCCGGTTCCGGCTGAGCGACACGTTCAACGCCGAGGCCACCTGGAGCCGCAACGACATCGACCTGCCGTTTGGCGCGTTCGTCACCAACCTGATCAGCACGCGGATGTCGTATTCGTTCAACCCGCGCGTCTACCTGCAGGCGCTCGTGCAATACAACGACCGCGCGGATCTCTGGTCGAGCAACGTGCGGTTCGGCTGGTTGAATCAGGCCAACACGGGGCTCTTCGTGGTCTACAACGACACACAGGGGCTGGCGGACTCGACGCTGATGCGCGCCGATCGCAGCCTGACGATCAAATTCAGCCGGTTGCTGGATCTATTGAACTGATCGAACATGTAGGGCGGGTCTTGAACGGCAAGACCCGCCCTACACTGATCAACGTTCACTCCGCGGCAAACATTCACCGGTCGAAATATTTCTCTAATTCGCTGCTATCCTTCGTCCTCGCCAGCGCCAGCATCAGCAGCACACGCGCTTTCTGCGCGCTCAGATTGTCGGCGCGGATACAGCCAAGCTGCTGTGTTTCGACGTCGCGCGCGTAGAGCGGCACGACCCGGCCGGTGTAGACGCGCGTGCTGAGCACGACCGGGATGCCGCGGCGACGGGCTTCTTTGATGGCCTCCAGCGTTCCGGCCGTCACATGGCCGAGCCCGAAACCCTCGATGACGAGTCCATCGACGTCGCCGCGCTGCACGAGCAGCGAGACGATGCGGCCGTCGGCGCCGGCGTACTGGCTCACGATCTCGACGCGTCCGAGGGTCTGCTCGTCGGACAGGGGAATCGATTGCCGCCGCAAAGGCGCACGGTAGAACCGGACTGCGCCGAGATCGGCGACGCCCAGCGCGCCGAATTCGAGCGTCTTGAATGTCTCCACCTCGATCGTGTTCGTCTTGGTCACCTCGCGCGCGGCGTTGATCTGGCCGTTCATCACGACGAGTGTGCCCTTGCCGACGGCTTCGGGCGAGACGGCGACACGAACGGCGTTGAGCAGATTACGCGGGCCGTCACTGTCGAAATAGGAAGCCGCACGCTGAGCGCCTACCACGACGACCGGCTTCTCGCTCGTGACCGTCAGATCGAGAAAATAGGCGGTTTCTTCGAGCGTGTCGGTGCCGTGCGTCACCACGACTCCGCTGATGCCGTCGCGCGCCAGCAGCTCGTTGGCGCGCCTCGACAGCCGGCGCCAGACGTCCGGCGTCATGTCGTAGCTGCCGATGTTGGCAATCTGCTCCACGTCGACGGTGGCCACTTTGTCGAGGCCGGGAACGGCGGCCACCAGATCGGCACCGGTCGCTGCCGGTGCGAGTGCACCGATGGCCGGATCGAACCGGCTCGCAATCGTCCCGCCCGTCGCGAGCACCACGACACGCGGCAGCCCCGCCTGGGCCCAGAGGCCGTGCGCCTGAAGCACGATGGCGCAGACGGTCAGCAACACACGCGCATATGGACCCACGAGTAGTCTCCTTCCAGCGATTCATCCGCGCGTCCGGCTACAACTCGTCCGGCTAAAGCCGGACACTACGCACGAGTACGAGGCTGGTAGTACCGCTTGTACATTCCGCGCCGAAACAACCACCCGCCGAGCGGACCGAGCCAGTTCAACACGTGATACATGTAGCCGAGATCCATCAACTCGATCAGGTTCCCGTCGAAATCCCTGACGAAGAAGAACGAGTGCCCGCGCGGGGAACGCTCGGGCCGGCTGACAATCTCCACACCCTTGCGTTGCAGGTGGTCGTGCCACCTCTGCAGGTTCTTCACATTGAAGGAGATGTGCGTCAGGCCGACGCCGTTCCACCTCACAGGTCCGGGCGGCTGTTGAGGCTGAAACTCGAAAATCTCGAGCACGCCGCCGCCAGGGACGCGAATCCAGCCGATCTTGCAGGTGGGTTCGTCGTGCTCGACGCCGAAGAACGCGCGCACGCGATCGGGCGGCGTGTCCGCGACGCCGACGAGCGGGCAGCCGAACATTTCCCAATAGAATGCGACCGCCTTGTGGAAGTCCGACACCGTGATGCCGGCGTGGCTGAACGAACGTGCTCTCAACGAGATCTCCTATCCAGCCGGTCGAACGGGCGAGCGCCGGCCGAAGAGCCTCCTATATCACGAATGTCCGGCCAGAGCCGACCGAATGATGACGCGATCGCTATCGAAGCGTGCTCTGCAGGTGGTCGGCCACACGCAGCGCCTGGGCCGCGATGGTCAGAGCCGGATTGACCGCCGCGGAGGAAGGGAAGAACGACGCATCGACGACGAAGAGATTCTCGACCTCGTGCGATCGGCAGAAGGGATCCAGCACCGACTCGCGTGGATCCGTGCCGAACACGATCGTGCCGCATTGATGCGTCGTGTTCTTGCTGCCGTGCGAATGCGTCATCACGACCCAGAATCCGAGCCGATGCAGGATGCGGCGCGTTTCCTTTACCAGCATCCGATGCGCGCGCACGTTGTTCGGGCGATAGCGCAACTGAATGCGCCCGCTGGAGTCGAGGACGACGCGGTTGGCGGGGTCGGGGAGGTCTTCCGACATCGCCAGCCAGTCCACGCCGCGGGCCACCCACCAGTCGTACAACGACACGGGCACCTGCGGCACCACGGTCTGGGCCATCACCCCGTGCGTACGGCCCTGGGATTGAATCTGCCCGAGCGGATAGCGCGTGTTCGGTCCGCGGAAGTAGAAGTCGTTGATCGCGACGGTCTTCTGAAACACCGTCGCGTTCTTTCGGAAGGGATGGAACCCCTGCATCATCGTCGCGAGGTGCGCCATGTAGCGGCGCCCGACGAGCCCCGAGGAGTTCGCGAGCCCCTGGGGATGTCTGTCGCTGGCCGATCGCAGCAGCAGCGCCGCCGAGTTCACCGCGCCGCACGACACGACGAAGAGGGACGACTCGACGCGAACGGTGCGGCCATCCTTCTCCACGTCCACGGCTTCGAGCCTGGTGCCGGAGGCGTTGGTCAGCAGGCGTTTCGCGTACGCATTGGTCCACAGCTGCACATTCGGGCGCGCGAGCGCGGGGCGCACGCAACAGACGTCGGCCTCGCTCTTCGCGTGTACTTTGCAGGCGAACGAGTTGCACGTGTTGCACAGGAGGCAGCCGTCGCGAATGCCGAGCGGGAGCGCGGACGGATGCAGCCCGAACGCGCGCAACTGCGTGACGATGACCGCCATGCCGTCGGAGTGCGGAACAGGCGCGTACGGAAACGCGTCGCGCTCGGGTTCGGTGGGGTCGGCGCCCGGTTCGCCGTGCACGTGATAGAGACGCTCCGCGCGATCGTAATAGGGCGCAAGGGTGTCGTAGTCGATCGGCCACGCGGGCGAGATGCCGTCCATGTGTTCGACCGCGTCGAAATCCGTGCGGCGGAGCCGGTAGAGCACGCTGCCCCAGAACTTCGTGTTTCCGCCAACGTTGTAGTGGGTATACGGACGGAACCCGCGACCCCTGTCGTCGATCCAGAGTTCCTTCGTCTGGTAGCGGCGCTGCTTCCAGACGGCTTCCGGGCTCCAATTCTCGTCTTCCTGCGGCACGAAATCGCCGCGCTCGAGGATCAGAATCCGCGCGGACGTGTCCGCCAGCGCGTGCGCCATCGTGCCACCGCCCGCGCCGCTTCCGATGATGATGATGTCGTAGCGTTCGTTCCCCATCAGGCCGTACGCCCGAGGCTCGAATACACGTCGTCCATGAGCCGATGGTCGTTCATGGCGCACTCGAGGCTCATCTCGGGAGCGCGCCCTTCGGTGATGGCTGCATGGAAGTCGCGATACATCGCCTGATAGCCGCGGATATCGCGGAAGCCGGGAAAGATGAGTCTCGGCACGCCGCTGCCGCGCGCCAGCACGAACAGGCCGTTCGATTCGAAGGTGATGATGCCTTTGCGCCCATAGAGCTTCGACAGCCTCAAGCCCTTGAAGAGCGACGGTATTTCGCGGGAGTAGTACAGGGACCCGACGGCCTGATTGTCGTATCGAAACGCCACCATCATGCTCTTCGCGCGCGTGTCGGGGCCTTCGCGCGAGATGGACGGCCGGTAGCCGTCAATCGACACGATCGTCGGGCCGAGGCTGCCCGCGATGTGCAGCCAGTGAATGCCCTCTTCGAAGAACGCGTCCCCGCCCGCCATGCTCTCGTCGTTGCGCCAATCGTCGGCGCTTTTCAGCCGCTGGGCGATGGTTGTGAAATGCGCGAATACCATATCGCCGATCGCGCCCTCGGCGACGAGCTTCCTCAACACCACGGCGAGCGGTTTGTAGTGGTCGTTTTCCCCCACGAGCACGACGCGTCCGGCGTTGTTGCGCGCGTCGATGACCGTCCGGAAGTCTTCCAGCCGCGGAAACGCCGGCTTCTCGACCAGCACGTGCTTGCCCGCGGCCAGCGCGCGCAGCGTCAGATCGACGTGGAAGCGTGGGGGGACGGCCACGACCACCGCATCCACGCGCGGATCCTCGATGGCCGCGGTGTAGTCGTCGTAGCTCGCCGCGCCCTGATAGCGCCGGCAGTATTCATCGGCCCTGGCGCGGTCGCGGCTCGCATAGCTGCAGACAATCCGGGTCTTGAATTCTCTCAGATGACGGCTATGCACCTGCGTGATGAAGCCGCAGCCGAGGAAGGCGAGGCTGAGTGGCTCGCGCATCAGGACGGGGGCACCTGCACGCTCCAGAATGTACCATCAACCGGCCGTGCGATGCTCAGCCGCCGGCGCGCATCTGGTCGTGCCCCACGTGCGTCCTCACGATCACCGACGGCCGCGATGGAATCTGCACGGCGATCTGCAGGTCGCCGCCCGGGCGGGTGCGCTCGTACGCCAGGACATACTGCTGCGACAGGTCGTTCAGAATCGAGCGGTACGCGTTCTTCAGGCCGCGGCCCTCTTCGACGACGAACGTGCGGCCGCCGGTCGTCTGCGCCAGGGCCTTCGCCTCGAACCGCCGACTCTTCTGCTCGAACGAACTGAACCGGTCGCGCATCGTTGCGTCGAGCGGCTGGTTAATCAGGATCATGTATATCGGGATGCCGTTCCGCCTCGCCTGTTCTCGAACCTCCTGCGCCTGCAGGATGCTCGAGGTGTCCTCACCATCCGAAATGACGACGACCGCCAGGCGGCGCGTAAAGTCGTGCGACGTCGACGCGAGCGTCTTCAGACTGATGTAAAGGCTGTCGAACAAACTGGTGGAGCCCGACGGGCGCAGCCGATCGAACGCGCGCTCGAGCGTCTTCCGATCGTCTGTGAGTTGACTGAGCGGGCGGACACGCTGATCGAACCCGACGACCATCACACGATCGTCCGGTCGAAGCGCATCGACGAAGTCCGTGGCGGTTCGACGCAAGTCGGACAGTACGGGCATGATGCTTCCGCTCAGGTCCACCATCAGTGCGATGTCCACGGCGCCATCCGCACCGAGAAAATGCGCGAGCGGCTGAGGCGTTCCGTTTTCGAGCAGCACGAAATCGTCGCGCTTGAGCGCCGTCATCGGCCGATTGTCTCGATCGGTAACGTTGACGAGCACGACTGTCAGTTCCACGGCCGCGCGGAACGTTGGTGACGTGCGCTGCGTGCCCGGCTGCGTCTGCTGCGCGGCGACCGTGATGCCCGTGAACATGGCGAATAGCGCAATTGCGATTTTCACAACCTGCCTCTCGCGCGAATGACCGAGCAACACACATACCAGCGGCGCACATGGGCGAGAGACGGTTTCGAACCGCACGCGATCGGTGCACACGGTTGCGAACCGAACCCGATCACGCAGGCGACGGAGGCAGCCACATTGCATTAACAACCGGGTAGTAGGAAACACATCGGCAGGAGGTTGATTCATGGATATCAAACAGACAGTAGGCGCCAGCACACTCGCGGTGTTGACGTTGGTCACGCCGGGAAATGCGCAATATGAAGCTCCGGAACGTCCAATCACCCTGGTTGGCTGTGTGCAGCAGGAGAGCGAATACAGACGCCACCACGCCAGGGGGCCCGGGGGGCCACTACAGTCTGGCCTGGGCCGCGGCAACGATTACGTGCTCGTGGATGCAATCGAGATCCAACCTGGTCAGGCGCTCCCCGCAGGAACTGATTTGTCCTGCACGGCGTCTCTCGGTGGTCGAGCCTACGAAATGAAAGGCAGCAACGAATCCTCCCTCCGCGCGTTCGTCGGCCGCCGCATAGAGGTCACCGGCATACGCCAGAAAGCGGAGGTCCGGACTCCGGAAGGCCAGCCCACCGGCGGCAACACAGGGGGGCCTCAGAATTTCGATCTGGAGGTGTTCGAAGTCAGCGTCGCGTCGTTCCGCGAGCCAACGGTTGCCGAGCCGCCGCGGGCCGCGATCGCAACGGTCAGGGAGATGGAGGTGACCCCGCAGGTGACTCCGACCCCGGCCCCGGCAGAGCCGGAGCCTGTCGCCACGGCGGGAGTCGAGGCGCGTGCAGCGCTGCCGAAGACGGCGACTCCGTTGCCGTTCACGGGATTGCTCGGCCTGCTGTCTGTGGCCGCCGCTCTGGGTCTGCGACTGGCTCGTCGTTCCTGACGCCGCTCGTGGCGATGCACATCCTCAGCAAACGACCAGGTGAGCCGGCCGCGGCTCACCTGGTTCCCGCACACGACGCGGGGATCGCTCTTTGCACCTTGTCGTTCCAGGTGAACACATGTTACGCAGCATCAAGAACCTTCAACGATTCAGCGTCAGTGCGACAGACGGTCCAATCGGTCACGTCGATGCGTTGTACTTCGACGACGAACGATGGACAGTTCGATATCTCGTCGTCGATACGGCATCGTGGCGCCTCGGCCGGCTCGTGCTCGTCTCGCCGCGCGCGATCCGCCACATCGACTGGAGCGCCCGGACGGTAGCACTGTCCATCACGCGCGATCAGGTAAGAAACAGTCCGGACATCGACACACGGCGGCCTGTCTCGCGGCAGCACGAAGCCGAGTTCCTGCGGTACTACCACTACCCGCATTACTGGGGCACCCCAGGATGGACGATTGGGGGCCTGGAGGAACTGCGCGCCGAGGAGAAGGCCAACGCAGCCGAGGATTCCCACCTGCGCAGCACGCGCGAGGTGCTCGGCTCTCACGTCCACGCGCTCGACGGAGAACTCGGGCACGTGGACGACTTCCTCGTCGACGATGAGAGCTGGGCGATTCGCGATGTCGTCGTCGACACGAACAACTGGTGGTTCGGCAGGAAGGTGCTCGTGGCTCCCGAGTCGATCCACGAGGTGAAGTGGCCCGACAGGAAAGTGTTCGTCGCTCTGCCACGGCGATCTGTCAAGCACGGGCCGCCCTACGAGGCAGATGCGTCGATCGAGCAGCAGTGGGAGGCCGATCACGATGCTCACCATCGGCGCGCCGATACCGAGTTTCCCGCGCAGAAGGACCGGCACTCGTCAGCGTGAGGCAGAGGCGCGCCTGGAGGTGCATGTGGCAGAACACCACGAATTCCTTGACGCATTCGCCGAGGCTCGACGTACCTGGGACGAGCTTGTCGCCTTGCAGCCCGACATTGCGGCGGCCAGCGGTCAGCTCGACACAGCCGACCTCATCGAGTTGGCGCAACGCGTCACGGCCCATCGGCGGACGATCGATGCGCTCGCGGACGCGCTTCACGCCGTGATCTGACGGTCTGTGCATTTGCGTGGCCCCGAGGGCGACCCATCACGCTAAGATTGCAGCGGTTCGTGCGATAGAATCCCTGCATGTCACGCGTCGATCCTCCCCACGTGCTCAACATCAGCGACCTCCGCCGGATGGCCGAACGCCGGCTGCCGCGGGTGGTCTTCGACTATATCGACGGCGGCGCCGACGCCGAAGTGACGCTTCGCGACAACGTCAAAGCCTACGAGCAGCTCACGTTTCGACCCCGCGGCGCCGTCGCCATCCCATCGGTGGATCTGAAAACTACCGTCATGGGTGTGCCGATCGAGCTGCCGTACATCCTGGCGCCCGTCGGCAGCAGCCGCATGTTCTACCCGAACGGCGAAGCCCTCGCCGCACGAGCGGCCGGGAAGGCCGGAACCGGCTACATTCTGTCGACCCTGTCGGGCACGCCGATGGAGCAGATACGCGCGGCCACGAGCGGCCCGGCGTGGTATCAGGTGTATCTCTGCGGCGGCCGCGAAGCGTCGATCAACATGTTGAATCGCGCCAAAGCGGCGGGCTTCACCGCGCTGGTCGTGACAATCGATACGGGTGTCCCGGGCCTGCGCGAACGCGATCTCCGCAACGGCATCAAGGAACTGCTCGGCCGCGGCATTTCGGGCCTGCCGTACCTCGGGCAGATGATCGCTCGTCCGGGCTGGGTGGCAGGCATGCTCGCCGACGGCGGCCTGATGGCGTTTCCGAACGTCATGCTCCCGACCGGGCCGATGCCATATGCGGACGTCGGCAAGACGCTGGAACAGTCGGTCGTCTGCTGGGACGATCTCAAGTGGATCCGCGAGCTGTGGAACGGCCAGATCGTCGTCAAGGGCGTGCACACTGCCGAAGACGCGCGTCGGGTGGTTGACGAAGGCGCCAACGCGCTCGTCGTGTCGAATCACGGTGGCAGGCAGCTCGACGGCGTGCCAGGAAGTATCCGTTCGCTTCCGGAAGTGGTGGCGGCCGTCGGCGATCGGATAGATGTG
>Ga0105107_10003156_pt1 | contig 10925 bp, 14 predicted proteins | sample PPLLaktember2015_6_FD_79335 | JGI IMG/M metagenome (GOLD analysis project Ga0105107, IMG submission 79335) | Freshwater sediment microbial communities from Prairie Pothole Lake near Jamestown, North Dakota, USA - PPLs Lake P8 Core (1) Depth... | ecosystem: Environmental > Aquatic > Freshwater >... | reverse complement strand
GGTCGCGGCCGCGACATAGGGCGAGCTCGAGAGCACGCGCTCCTCGCGGAAGCGGCGGACGCGGCTCGGCATGAAAGTGCGCACCAGCAGCAGCGCGACCGCGAAAGCGCCCATGATGAGGCCGAGGAGCGAAGCGGACATGCCGAGCGAGCGCGCGTAGATGGGCAGAAAGAAATTGAAAAGCTCGAGGCCCGTCTCGACGATGCCGGCGGTGACGAGCACGCGGCGCAGCGGCGCGTTGCCGAGGAGATCCGCGACGCGATTGTCCGCCCTCGGCCGGTGCTTGCTGCGCCCCGAGGGCAGCAGGCGCGGCGCGAGCGCGAGGGCGAGCACCGGCAGCAAGGGCAGCAGGCCGAGCAGGAGGTAAGTCGAGCGATGGCCGATCAGGTCGATCGCGAAACCCGCCGTGGTCGGCCCGAGCAGCGCGGTCAGGCCGACGCCGATGCTGAAGATGCTGTAGTTGCGAGTCCTTTCGTGTCCTTCGCCGATCGATCCGATGAGATTCTGGACGGCGACGGTATAGAAGATGTAGCAGAGGCCGATCAGGAGGGCGGAAGCGAAAAGCGATGCGAGCTGCGGCGCGGCGAACGGGATCAGCAGGCCGGCGGCCAGGCCGGAGGCGCCGAAGAGGATCAGGCGCCGCGAGCCGAAGCGGTCCGAGAGCTTGCCCGCGTAGACTGCGAGGAGCACCGGGAACACCGAGTACATCGAGAACAGCACGCCGACGGTGAGCGGGCTCGCGCCGAGATCCAGCGCGTAGAGCGAGATCAGGACCTTGCTGCCCTTGAAGCTCGTGTGCGTGAGCACCGTGAGCAGCACGATCGCGTAAATCGCCATCGCGTCAGAACTGTCCGGCGTCGCCGCGCATCGGCAGGGAAAATCCCGTCTTTAAGGGGCGATTGGGAATAAGACTTGTTTCACGGCGTATGAGCCGTGTATTTTAACGTGAAACGCGGTGCACCCTTCCTTCGCGCGGCCCGCGTTGCCGCGAACGCTACAGGAGCACGACATGCAAATTAAGAACATCGGTGTCACCAGTCCCGGCGACATGGGCCAGGGCGTCGCGATACGGCTCAAGGCGGCCGGCTTCCAGGTCCATACCGCGCTCGACGGACGCAGCGCGCGAACCGCGGAGCTCGCGCGCGAGGCCGGCCTCAACGACTGCGGCACGATGCAACGTCTTGTCGAGACGTGCGATGCCGTGTTCTCGATCCTCAATCCGGGCGCGGCCGTGGACAACGCCCGCAAGGTCGCGGCTGCGATGCGTGCGGTAAGGAAGAAAATCGTGTTCGTGGATTGCAACGCGATCGCGCCGCAAACCGGCCATGAGATAGAGCGCATCGTGCGCGACGCCGGTGGCGTGTTCATCGACGGCGGCCTGATCGGACCGCCGCCTCGCGGCAAAGCCAAAGTGCGCCTGTACGTCTCGGGGCCCGAAGCGGGCCTGCTCTCGCAAATCGCCGACGATCAGCTCCTGATACGCGTCGTGGGCGAGCGCATCGGCGACGCTTCGGCGGTGAAGATGTGCTACGCCTCACTCACCAAAGGCACGCTCGCGCTCGGAGTCGAGCTCCTGATCGCGGCGCGCAAGCTCGGCGTGGACCAGGCGCTCGAAGCGGAATTCAAGGAAAGCCAGCCCGACATGCACGAATGGGTCGTAAGCCGGTCGGTATCGATGCCGCCAAAAGCGCATCGCTGGGTGCCCGAGATGTTGGAGATCGCCAAGACGTTCGAAGGCGTGGGCCTGACGCCGCGCATACTGCTCGGTGCGGCGGACATGTACAAGCTCATCGCGGACACCCCGCTCGGCCGCGAGTCGCCCGAGGCGGCGCGGGAAAAGGGACGCAAGGGGCCGGAAGTCGTCCGCGGCCTCGCCGACGGCACCGCTTAGAGGCGGAACATCGAGCGGCGGTCGTACTGGAACGAGACGATCTGACCCGACTGGTCGGCGCCGCTGCGCCCGAGGCTGATCTCCCCCGAACGGTCGAGCGGCATTTCGCCGCGCAGGATGTGGACTTCCTCGCCGCCTTGCAGCGTCACGTAAGTGCCGTTGATGCTGTGGTCGATCAGGTAGAAGCGCATGCGCATCGCCCTCACGGTGATGTGCTCGCGTGAGACGTAGCGGTCGTTCACCACGAGATCGCATTCCTGCCCGCGGCCGATGCGGATGCTCGGCCGCCACTGATCGATGCGTATGCGCTCCCCTTCGTGCTCGACCAGGAGACTCCCCGCGTCGCCCGGAATCAGGCGGTTGGAGCCGAGGTTGACCTCGGTCATGTCGGCGCGGTCGGTCTTCCACATCACCTGATAGACGATGGAATCGCGGACGCTGCCTTTCAGCACGGTGTTGAATATCGGGCGCACCGACGACTGCAGCGCCTCCGACAGCGCGATTTTCGTCGCCTCCGTCGTGAGTATCTGCTCGCCCGTCGCCACCGCCGTCAGGTACGCGGCCACGTTGACCGTATCGCCGAAGACGTCGCCGTTCTCGCACAGGACGGGGCCGTAGTGCATGCCGATGTGGATGGCGACCGGATAGTTGCCGGGGCGCGCGTTCGTGACGATCGCCTGCATTTCGCCCGCCGCCAGCACCGCGAGGTCGGCGCTGGGAAAAACGCATAGTATGGCGTCGCCGAGGGTTTTCACGACTTCGCCGTCATGCTGCGGAAGGATCGCCGCCATCGCCTCGATGCACGCGTTGACGACATTGCGTGCCGTCGCGTCGCCGAGCTTCTGGTAGAGCTGCCCGCTCTGGCTGACGTCGGCGAAAAGCACCGCTTTGTTCTGTGACTGCCTCCCCATACGCCGACTCTAGCGGCATTGCGCGTCGCGGCGCAACCACGGCGCCGGCGGCTTCAGGCGGCGCCAGCGAACCTGTCTGGCTCTTCGAGCTCGGAAAAGCGCACCGGCAGGAGATCGCGCGTCGAGAGGCTTCCGGCACTCGATTTCTCGACGAGCGTGAGCGCCTGCTGCTCGGGGATGCCCGTGGGTATGATCATCCTGCCGCCGGGCTTGAGCTGCGCCATGAGCGGCGGCGGCACGAGATCGCACGCGGCAGTCACGATGATCTTGTCATAGGGGCCGTGCTCGGCCCAGCCGTAATAGCCGTTACCCACGCGCACCTCGATGTTGGTATAGCCCAGCCGCCGCAGGCGCTTCTCGGCGCCGTGTGCGAGCTCTTCGATGATGTCCACGCTATACACGCGCTTCGCGAGGTCGCCGAGGATCGCCGCCTGGTAGCCCGCGCCGGTGCCGACCTCGAGGACGACATCGGTCGGCTCGAGGTCGAGCATGTCGGTCATGAGCGCGACGATGTAAGGCTGCGAGACCGTCTTGTCGAATCCGATGGGAAGCGGCCGGTTGAGGTACGCATACTGCTGGAGCTCGACCGGCACGAACTCGTGGCGCGGCACCCGCGCCACCGCCGCCAGCACCTCGCGCCCGAAGCTTGCCCGGCCGGTATAGGACGCGGTCGCCATCGCCTCCGCCTGGATCTCGCCGATCAGGTGCTCGCGCAGCTTTTCGAAAAGGCTCTCGTCCGGTTGCATATCCGACTGACCGCGGGAAGTGAGAAAAGATTCAGCTCGAATTCCCTATATCATCCCGCAAACCACCGATCCGCGAAACGCCGCTTCCGGTGGCGCCCGGCCCCGCCGCTCGTGCGTGAATCGACAAGCGGCCTGCGAGCCGTCACAATCGCCGCTCACCAAGGAACGACCCCCTGCCATGAACACCCAGGATACCCAGAATATGGCCGTATTCTGCGATTTCGAGAACGTCGCGCTAGGCGTGCGCGAAGCGAAATACGCGGACTTCGACATCGGAAAAGTGCTGCAGCGCCTGCTGCTCAAAGGCAGCATCGTCGTGAAGAAGGCGTATTGCGACTGGGAGCGCTATCGCGATTTCAAGAAGGACATGCACGAAGCGTCGTTCGAGATGATCGAGATACCGCACGTTCGCATGTCGGGCAAGAACTCGGCGGACATCCGGATGGTCGTGGACGCGCTCGACCTCTGCTACACCAAGCCGCACGTGGACACTTTCGTGATCGTGAGCGGCGACTCGGATTTCTCGCCGCTCGTCTCCAAGCTTCGCGAGAACAACCGGATCGTGATCGGCGTGGGAGTGAAGAAGTCGACTTCGGACCTGCTGATGACGAACTGCGACGAATTCATCTTCTACGACGATCTGGTCCGGGAGAAAGCGAAAAAGCAGAGCCGCAAGAGGAAGCCGGCGGTCGCGGCGGGCGATGCAGGCGCTGCGGCGAAAACCCCGGCGACGGCGGCCGCGGCTGAAAGCGACCGCAGGCAGGAGGCGATAGACCTCGTGATGGAAACCGTAGAAGCGCTTTTCGCCGAGCGCGGGTCGGAAGAGAAGATCTGGGGCTCGATGGTGAAGCAGGCGTTGAAGCGCCGGGCGCCCGGGTTCAACGAGTCGTATTACGGATTCCGCTCCTTCGGCAAGCTCCTCGAAGAGGCCCAGGGCCGCGGGCTCCTCACGCTCGAGCCCGATGAAAAATCGGGCGGCGTCATCATCAACACCTACAACCCCGATTATTGAACGCGCGCCTGCGGGCGCTGTCCGATTCGAGATGAGCGAATTCCAGAACCCGCGCCTGACGTTTCAGGGACGCAGCGGCGGCTGGCTGCAGCGCGTTCTCCTCGCCGCGCTGGGCGCGGTGATCATCGTGGCCGCGTTCTTTTTCCTGACGGTCGCTTTGATCGCCGGCGCGTTTCTCGCGCTCGCGATCGGCATCCGCTGGTGGTGGATCATGCGGCGGCTGCGCGCGCAGGCGCAGGCCACGGCGGCGCTCGAAGGCGAATATACGGTGGTGGAGCGCGCCGAAGAGCACCGGCGCCCGCGCTAGAGCCTACTGCGGCTCGACGTTTCCGCGCTGTCCTTCGCGCTGTCCTTCGATCCGGCGCTCGGTGTCGAAGCGATTCAATTGTTCGGTGTCGCCGCGCAGCGCGCGCTGGCGATCGGCTTCGGCCCGCGTCGCCTCGGGCGTGCCCGCAGCGTCCGGCGCCACCGTCGCGCGCGATTGCCGGTCGTGCATCTCGCGCAATCGCTGCTGCTGGTCGCGCTCGAGCTGCCGCCGCCGCACGTCGGTCGAGTGCGACGGCGAGGGTTGTGCCGCGCGCTCCTGTTGCTGCTGCATCTTGAGTCTCAGCTCGATCTGCTGCTGCTCGCGAATCTGAAGCTGGCGCTGAACTTCGGCGTCGCCCGCGCTCGCCGCGGTGGCTGCGAGCGCGAGCGCGCACATCAGGAACGCCTTTGCGGGGATGATTTTCCGATGCATGTGATAGCGACCGCAGCGGCGGCCGGAAGTTCGCCGGTCATGGGTTACGCCGTGGAAGCTTGTCCTGTGCGCGGCGGTCGAAGCGCGACACTTCGATGACGATGCGCTCGTGAGTGCCTTCCCCGATGCGCTCCCGCTCGTCATCGGCCCACACTCGAAAAGTGATCCGGCGCCCGTCGACACGGGTGACTTCGGCGCCCGCCTTCACGCGCAAGCCCACTGGCGTCGCCGCGACGTGCGTGATGTCGAGCCGCGTGCCCACGGTCTGGTGGCCGGCCGGCAGCAGGCCTTCGACTGCATTCAACGACGCCTCTTCCATGAGGCTCACCATGACCGGCGTCGCGAGCACTTTGACTTTCCCGCTCCCGACGTGAGGTGCGGTGTCGCGCGTCCCGACGAGAATCTCCGCCGTGCCGGCGAGGCCCGGATGCAATTGCGAGGTTGCGTCCATCATGTGGCTTCGGACGACCGGCGCGCGCGGGGCGAGCGCCACCCGCCCCTGCCGGCTGGCCGTGATGCCTCCTCCGTGTTATAGTCGAGCGCGACCGTATTATTAGACGCGGCCATCTTCGATGGACCGCACGCAATCACCGAGTTCCGCCTTTTTTCCACCGCCTTCAGCCGCTCTCCTGTCGAGGGGCGTCGGGCGTTCGCGCCGTGTTTCATGAACAGATCGACATGTCTAGGGGCAAACCAAGGAGGTAGTGAATGAGAGTCATCTGGCGTTTCTTCGTCGGAGAGGACATGCGCTGGCGGTGGCAGCAGCTGTCCGTGGATCGGGCCGTGGTCGCTGAGTCGCGCTCGTCATACGAAAAGTACGAGCGCTGCCTCGCCGCCGCGCAAGCCAAAGGTTACATCTTCGAGGCCGCGCAGGACAGGCTGCCCCGCCCCGGTAACCGCATCTACTCCAGGCCATAGCGCCGAACGCCGGACCCCGCAGGGTCCGGCGTTTTTCTTTCGCCGCATCGTGCTTCGCTGACGCGTAGGGTCCGCGTCGAAGCGTCAGCCCGGCACCGCGCGCTTTTCCGCTTTCTGCGAGATCGCCGCGTTCACTCGCGGCATGACTTCGGTCGCCATCAGCTCCATCGAGCGTTTGGCGAGCGCCGGATCGACCCAGTCCATGCCGGCGTAGACGAGCTCGCCGAAGTCGCCCGATTCCTCGCGCAGCCGCAGGATGTCGTCGACCACTTTGTTCACCGGGCCGCAGATCACCAGCCGGTCGAGCATGTACTCCTCGGTCAACTCGCTGTCGTCCTGCTCCTGGTGGGTCTTGAAGATGCCGTGGCGCCTGGAGAGCATCATCTTCTTCAGCAGGAGCTTCCAGTAGTAGCGATACGGGCTGTCGGGATCGGAGCGGGCATAGCGCCGCGCGACCTTGTCGTCGTCGGCGACGAAAATGGTGCGCGCGACGCGCCAGTCGGCGGGGTCCGCGAGCTGACCGGCTTTGCGCTTGCCTTCGGAATAGTTCGCCCAGTGGCTCGACAGCCATTTCGAAAGCAGGAAGTTGGCGGACAGCGGATGGAAGTCGCGCTCGCCCATCGCGATGACGCCTTTGGAGAACGGCGCGACGACCGTGCCCACGATCTCCGGACGCGGTTTCTGATAAGGCTTGTAGAGGGCGCCGCGCTGGATCTCGGGCACGCTCGTCTTCGCGGTCGTCACCTTGAAGCGGTTACCGGGGAAATCGATGTCGTACGGCGGCTCGCGCTCCCAGATGGCGAGGATCACGTCGATCGCTTCGGCGAAGAGCTTGTTGCGGTCTTCGGAGAGGAGACCGAGCGCCTCCGCGTCGGAAGCGAGCGCGCCGGGACTGATGCCGAATATGAAGCGCCCTTTCGCGAGGTGGTCGAACATCGCGGCGTGCGATGCGATCAGCGTGGGATGCGTGTGCGACAGGTTGGAAGTCCCGGTCCCGAGCTTGATCGTCTCCGTGTCGTTGATGAGGGTGGCGAGGAAAATGAAGCTGTTGGTGACGTTCTCCGATTTCTCGGTGAGATGCTCGCCTATGAAAGCGTCGTGAAAGCCGAGCCGGTCGGCGAGTATGATGGCCTCGCGATCCTCCTGGAGCGTCGTCGCGGGATCGCGGTGCGCGGGATGCAGCGGCATCATGAACATGCCGAGTCGCATTGAATCTCTCCGGTGAAAAATCAAACGCGTGAGTTTAGCCGAAGCCCGCGCCCCGCGGTGCGCGGCGCGGCCCCCTCGGCATCGCGCGCGACTCGTTCTTAAAGACTTGCGAGTACCTTGCCCCAGCGCGCGTCGGGACGGGCCAGCATGCGCTCTCCTGCCGCATGCAGCGCGGCCCACGTCGTCGACAGGATGTTGAGCAGCACGGGCCGGCCGAGCTCCACTTCCAGCAGCGGCACCGCGTGTATGGCGAACCACAGTCCGCCGGGCAGGAGCAGCGCCTGCGCGCCCGGTGCTGCGCGCAGCGCCTCGCGGCCGAGCTCGAGCGCGAGCAGGTGGTCGTCGCCGGGGCTCGAGTATTTGTTCTGCTGCAGCGAGCGCGCGCGAGAGCGGCAGGCGAGGACTTCGACGCCAGCGTCGGCGAGATAGCGCGTCAGTGCGGCGTTGACCGCCTCGGGCCAGCGCGTCGCCAGCGCGATGCGCGTCGCGCCGAGGTGCTGCAGCGTCGCGATGTGCGCTTCGAGGTCGGTGTCGCAGGCGATGCCGGTGCGGGACTGCGCTTCGGCGAGGATCTCGCGCATTTTGCCGCGGCCCAGCGCGGAAGCGACCGGCACGCCGGAGAGCGCGATGCGGTCCACTTTCTTGGACGCGAGGAGGTCGAACGCGCGCCACAGCATCGGCAGATTCTCTTCCACCGCGGCGACGCTGTATTCCTTGAGGTCGAGACCGGTCGTGATCAGCATCATCCCTTCGGGCGCGATGCGATAGAACTGGTACGCATCCATGTCCGTGTACAGATGGGGGATGACGTAGCCGAGCTGATGCCAGGGGGCGATGACGGTCATGAGGGGTGCGCCGTGAGAAGGCCTGCATCGCTGCGGGCTCGCCCATGATGTTACAGGCATTCACGGGAAGTCTGCTGTCCACCCCGCGGCCGGCGAGCACCCGCCATATGCCCTTATTCGCGTATGGCGTGCGCCGCTTTCCACGGCGGACCGCTCGCGCGCTCGTCAACGGCCGCACCGGCAGCCGGCTCACTGGAAGAAGTCGGAATCCTCCGAGAGCCGGTATTCGCGGCGCATCGCATTGACGAGCACGCGCACTTCCAGACCATAGCCTGCCGGACCGCGATAGCCGCTCATGTCCCAGTTGCACCCGCTCGCATCCGGCGCATGCCATTCGACCTCGCGGGCGAAAATCTGCTCCCCGTCGTCCTGGACGTCATCGATCGCGTCCAGTCTGAGCTGAATCAGATGCTTCAGCGCCGCGGCTGTTTTGAGGGTGGGCATGAGGCCTCCGCGATGAGGTAAAACTCGAAGCTCACGGCGTCCGGCTGCGCAGCGGAGCGACCGTGTAGCCGCTTTTCTGCGCATTCGCCAGACAGTCCTCATAGGTCACGAAAGCCATGGACGGGCTCGCGGCCTTGTCGTTGGTGCGCCATCTCCACACTACGCCGTGCGCGGTTTGGGCGCGCATCGAATACACCTCGGCCAGTTTCATCGCATCTCCGGGATCGTTTGTAAGTGACTGCGAAGATAGCGTCCCCGATCCGCAACGTCTGTACGGTGCCGCACGAACGCAATCGGCGAAAGGCGGTTTTTCCGGACCGCGGGTCTTCACGCTTCTCCATATGCGCGCTGACGCACCGATGCTGCGCCGCTTTGGTCCGATAATCTCCAGTCCAGTGGATCAACCCCCCGCAACGGGACAACCAACCAATGACCGTGCTCCGCCTCGAAACATTGAACGAATACGAACGACTCGCGACAGAATTGCTCGCGGCATCGGACAAGCCCACGGTCGAGCGCGCGGCGCGCGTCCTCGCGCTGCACGTGGGCCACTACCAGCTGCGCCACGGGCCCATCAGCACTGCGGTGCTTGCCGCCATCGACACCCTGTCGCCCACTGCGGACCAACTGGGTGATCGCATCGAAGCGATGCGTGTCCTGGCTGCCGCACTCACGGTCGCTGCCGTGACCACGGCCGACGGCGGACCTGCGGGACGTCGCCGCGCGCGAATCTAGGACGCCGCCGGAGAACCGGCATCCGCTGCCGGAAGCGTGAAAGTAACCGTGCTGCCCTCGCCGAGCGTGCTCTCGGCCCAGATCCTGCCGCCATGCGCTTCGACGATGCAGCGCGCGATGTAAAGGCCGAGTCCCAGGCCGCGGCGATCGTTGTTCCCGACCTGCCAGAAGCGCTCGAAAATCGCTTCGAGTAAATCGCCCGGTATGCCGGCGCCCGTGTCGCTGATGCAGAAGCGGACTTCGCCCTCGGCGGACTCGGCACGGACCGTGATCCTGCCGCCGCTCGGGGTGAACTTGATGGCGTTCGAAAAAACATTGGCGAACACCTGAAGCATGCGGTCGTGGTCGAATGCCGCCCACAAGGGACCCGCTGCCGGGTCCGCCTCGAGGCGGACGCCCTTCGCCGAGGCTGCGCCCTCGAACATACCGACAGACTCCGTGACGAGCGTCGACGCATCGGCGCGCACCGCCGTTACCGCCAGCTTCCCCGCGTCGATACTGGCGACGTCCACGAGGTCACCCACGAGCCGGTTCATGCGCGCCGCATAGCGTTGAATGCGCGCGGTCTCGGTCAGGGTTTCCCCGCCGTCTGCGCTTTTCGCAACGCGCTTCGCGAGCAACGCCGCGCTCATGACGATGCCGCTCAGCAGATCGCGTAGATCGTGGCTGACGAGACCGAGGAAGTCGTCGCGGTTCGTGAGCGCGTCATCGGAGCGGTTGCGCTCGGTCAGGAGATAGCGGTCGGTGGCGTCTCTTTCCAGCGGCAACAGTCTCTTGAGGGCGCGAACGCTCTCGTCGCGCTCGCGGCGCAGCCTGTCATCGGCGGCGGCGCGCTCGTCGCGTAACACCGCGTCTTCCAGTGCGCGTTCCTCGTCGACGGTGGACACCGGCGTGCCGCGCTCGGCCGTCTGCTCCAATTGCCGATCCGCCTCCTCGCGCGCCGCGCTCAGCACGGCATCCGCGTTCTCGCGGGCACGATCCACCACCGCGTCGGCATCGTCTTCGACCATCTGCTGCCGCTCGCGCAGCGCGCGGTCGGTCTTTTCGCGCTCCTCGCGCAGACCCTCGTCCGTTTGCTCGCGCTCGGGCGAGGGCTGGTCGTCGTCTACGGCCATGCTTTAGGCGCCGCGCATGTCGGGAACGAACGCAGCCTGGGCGGCGATCAGCCGCAGCAGATCGTCGGCGTTGACCGGCTTCACCAGGTGGTAGTGGAAGCCCGCCGCCAATGCGCGCGCGCGATCTTCCGGCTGGCCGTAGCCGGTGACGGCGATCATGATCGGCAGCGGCGGCTTCATCTCCGCGTGCAGTCGCGCGATGACGGCATAACCGTCCATTCCGGGCAAGCCGATATCGCAGAGGACGATGTGCGGGCGGTCGGCCTGCACCAGCCGCACGCCGGTGACGCCATCGAAGGCCGCGGTGACCTTGTGGCCGGTCAGCTGCAGCAGCGTTTTCAGGCTGGCGTTCGCGTCGAG
>Ga0105107_10003154_pt1 | contig 10929 bp, 6 predicted proteins | sample PPLLaktember2015_6_FD_79335 | JGI IMG/M metagenome (GOLD analysis project Ga0105107, IMG submission 79335) | Freshwater sediment microbial communities from Prairie Pothole Lake near Jamestown, North Dakota, USA - PPLs Lake P8 Core (1) Depth... | ecosystem: Environmental > Aquatic > Freshwater >... | reverse complement strand
GGCGCGCCAACGGCCCGCGCGATCGACGCCCCCACATCGCGCACATCCAGTTGTTCCACCCCGACGATGTGGCACGGTTCAAGAAGATGGGGGTGGTGGCCAACATGCAGCCGCTCTGGGCGTACGCGGACAGCTTCATCCGCACGCTCACCGAGCCGCGGTTGGGGCCCGAGCGCTCGAAGTGGCTCTATCCCTTCGGCGCGCTCCACCGGGCGGGCGCGACGCTGGCGGGCGGCAGCGACTGGTCGGTGTCATCGGTGAACCCGCTCGATGCCATCCAGGTGGCCGTGACGCGCAAGGCGCTCGATGCTCCCGCCGATGCGCCGGCGTGGCTGCCCGAGCAGCGGCTCGAGCTACCAACCGCGCTGGCGGCGTATACGAATGGCGGTGCGTTCGTGACATTCGAGGAGAAGGACAGCGGCTCGCTCGAGGTGGGCAAGCTCGCGGACCTCATCGTCCTGGACCGGAACCTGTTCGAGATCCCCCCGGAGCAGATCCACCAGACGCGCGTGCTGTGGACGCTCTTCGAGGGGCGGGAGGTGTACCGCGCGGCAGCATTCACCCCCTGAGAGGCTGCTGAACGACGAACTGTCGCCGGCCAGACCGGTCGGTCGGCCGGTCAAATGCGCCTCTGGCCGACGGCGCATTTGTCAGCTCACGGTGCGGCCAACCTCCAACGGTCTGGCCAGCGACGGCCCGTCGTTCAGCAGCCGCGTCAGGGGCAATCAACGCACGCTGAATCGCTGCTCGTCCAGCGTCGTGCCATCCGGCCCGAGCAGCGTGACGACCCACGCGCCGGCGCCGAGGCCGCTGACGGTCTGGCGGCTGAACGTACGGAAACCATCCGTCGGGTTCGCGCGAATCCGCAGGCGCACGTCCTGCACCACGCGCCCATCGCGCGACCAGCGGTGGCGGATTGTCGCGTCGCGCGTGGAGCGCACGCGCGTGTAGTAGTAGACCGAGCCCGAGCGCACCGGGTCTCCAGCCGCCTGGCAAGCCCACGGGTTGCGCGCGCGCGAGAGGGTGGCGCACAGGCGAGCGTCCGCCACGCCGAGCGGTCCGTTGGCAACCGGGCGCGACGCTGCCGCCGCGGGCGGCGCCGTATTGCTGGCGGCCACGGGGGTGGCAGCGGCGGGTGGAGTCGCCGTTCGAGCCGACGGCGCAGCCGCGCCCGGCGCGGGTGACGCTGGTGCCGGCGCCGCGGCCGACGCGGGCGGTGGTGTTGCGGACGCAGCTGGCGGCGCGACCTCGGGGCTCGGCGGGACGCTCGCCAGGGGCGCGTCAGCCGGCGCCGGGGCCGCTTGCTCGGCGACCCCGGAAACGGCTGGCGATTCCGAACGCCCCCACCACCAGGCGGCAACGGCCAGGATCACGATGGCGACGAGAATGCCAGGGCCGGGCGAGCGCGTCTTCCTGGTCGCGGGGCTTGCATATCGCCCGGCAGGGTGTGGCGTCGGGACGCGCACGGGAGTGCGCGCGAACTGGAGCGCCAGCTCAGGCTCAGGCTCAGGCTCGGGCTCGGGCCGGGGCGCGGTCTTCAGCCGGGGAGTGGGTCCCGGCTCGGCCGTCAGCTCCAACGGTGTCGCGAGGCCGGAGCCGGACAGCTTCTCTGTGACGGGGACCGGGGGACGCACAATACCTGGTCCGGGCACGACGTTGGCTCGGGGAGCCGTGCTGTCGACGGCGATCGGGAAATCCCTCAGCTCACCCCACACGCTCGGATCGACCGGTGCCGAGTCGTCGCCGTCGTCCGGCTGGGCGTACGTGGCGCGGAATGCGTCCAGATTGGCGCGGCTCACCTGGACCACCGGATCGTCCGGGCCCAGCGCGGCGGCGGCAATGGCATGCGCACGCCGATAGCACTTCCCGGCCTCCTTCACGTGCCCGAGCCGCTCGAGCATCAGGGCAAGATTGTTGAGCGTGGTCGCGAGGTCCGGGTGTTCGGGGCCGAGTGTCGAGGTCTGCAGCTCGACAGCCTGGCGGAGCAGCGCGGCGGCGGCAGGGATGTCGTCGTTGCTGGCCGCGCGGGCGGCTGCGGCCGTGAGTGAGGGGAGTTCGAGCGCTTCCGGCATGCTTAGCCCTTGTTGGGCCGAGCTTGGGGGATTCGCTCGGAGGTCCAGCGGCTATTGTAGCGAGGAACCGGTCACCTGGCGCGAATGATCTTGGCGATGCGCGTTGCATAATCGCCGGATGCGACAAATCGGCCCGCTGTCATCCCTCGGCCTGGTGATGGCCATTCTCGGCATCGGAACTGCGGCCGTCGGCGGCCAGGCAGCCTTGCAGGTCGCGCTGGCCCCGGTCTTCAAGGCCGATCCGCCACGATTCACGGACCCGGCGCGCCGGCAGAAGCTGGGCAGCGCCTTCGCCGGCATCGACCGCCTGATGCAGGACTTCGCCCGCCGCGAGCACATCCCGGGCGCCACGTGGGGCATCGTCATCGACGGGGAGCTGGCGCACCTCGGCACGACGGGGCTGCGCGACGTGGCCGCGAAGCAGCCCGTGGACGGCGACACGGTGTTCCGCATCGCGTCGATGACCAAGAGCTTCACCGCGATGGCCATCCTGAAGCTGCGCGACGAGGGGCGGCTCTCGCTGGACGACGCGGCCGAGAAGTACGTGCCCGAGCTGCAGGGCCTGGCCTATCCGACCACCGACTCGCCTCGCATCACCATCCGGCACCTGCTCTCCCACGCGGCGGGATTCCCGGAGGACAACCCGTGGGGCGACCAGCAGCTGTCGGCGACCGACGAGACGTTTGTCGCCATGATGCGCGGCGGCATCCCGTTCTCGAACCCGCCAGGCGTGGCGTACGAGTACTCCAACTACGCCTTCGCCATCCTCGGCCGTGTCGTCTCCCGCGCGGCCGGCACGCCCTACAACGATTACGTCGCGGCCAACATCCTGAAGCCGCTCGGCATGACGTCCACGACACTCGAGCCTCGCGAGGTGGCGCCCGCGCGGCTCGCGCACGGCTACCGGTGGGAAGACGATCAGTGGAAGGAAGAGCCGCAATTGCCCGACGGCGCGTTCGGCGCCATGGGAGGGATGCTGACGTCCATCCGCGACCTCTCCCGCTATGTCGCGGCCTACCTCGAGGCGTGGCCGCCGCGTGACGGCGCTGAGATGGCGCCCATCAGACGCGCGTCGCTGCGGGAGATGCAGCAGGTGTGGCGCCCGCGCCCGGCCGCAGTCACGAGAATCGCTGCCACTGGCGCCACGGATCTCAACACCGGCGGCTATGGCTATGGGCTCGGTATCACGCAGACGTGCGACTTCGGCCACGTCGTCGCGCACAGCGGTGGGCTGCCCGGCTTTGGTTCGCTGATGCGCTGGCTGCCGGAGTACGGCGTGGGCATCATCGCCTTCGGCAACCGGACCTACACGGGCTGGGGCGGCGTGGCGAACGAGGCCATCGAGCAGCTGCGCGCGACCGGCGGCCTCCAGCCGCGAACCATTCAACCCTCGCCCGCCCTTGTTGCCGCCAAAGACAGCGCGTCCATGCTCGTCGCCCGGTGGGACGATGCCGTGGCCGACCGCATCGCAGCCGTGAACCTGTTCCTGGATCGATCGAAGGACCGCCGCCGGGCAGAAATCGAGCGGCTGCGCGCGCAGGTCGGCGCCTGCCGCGCGGCGGACGGCTTCGACGACATCGAGAACCCGCTGCGCGGCGACTGGCTCCTCACCTGCGAGCGCGGTCAGCTGCGCGCCTCCGTCACGCTCGCGCCGACGATGCCGCCGACGGTGCAGTACCTGGAGGTGCGGGCCGTGCCTCCCGGCGGCGAGGCGCCTCGTCGGACCTGCCGGTGACTCCATCGACACGCGCGCGCGTGCGCCGCTCGCTGCTGGCCCTGTCCGCGCTGGCCGCGACATGGGCCATGACCGTCGCCGTCACCGGCGGCTTCCTCCTTCGCCTGGGATCGATCCGGCTGTCGTCGCGCCGCTGGTATGCCGCCGCCATCGTGGCGCTCGTCACCGCGGCTGCCGCCTGGCTGATCTCCACGCCCGACGAGCGGAGGCAGGCGTGGCTCCGGCTTCGCGATTGGAGACGCTGGCCCCGGTGGCTTGACGCCGCCCTCATCCTCGCGCTCGTCGGCGTCGGGCTGCGCATCACGTTGTGGGCCGCGGGTCGGCCGCTCTGGCTGGACGAAGAGATGATCGCCATCAACGTGCGCGGCCGCGGGTTCACCGAGCTTGGCGGCGCGCTTTGGCTCGGGCAGACCGCGCCCCTCGGATGGCTGTGGCTGGAGCGCGCGATGGTGGTGGCCTGGGGCACGGGCGAGCTGGCCCTCCGATGGCCGCCCCTCGCGTTCGGGATTGGCATCATCGCCACCGCGCTCTGGGCCGGTCATCGCTGGATGAATCGCCCTGGCGCGGCTGTCCTCGTGGGCTTGTGTTCCTTCGGCCCGTGGCTCATCTACAACAGCATCGAGCTGAAGCCCTACTCGGCGGACGCCTTCTGGGGGCTGCTGCTGCCGGTGCTGGCCGCGTGGGCGCTGGAACGGGGCGGCGAAGCGACGAATCTCCGTGCTTTGAACCTCCGTGCTTTGAACCCGCGTGCTTTGAACCCTCGTGTCACCACCTGGTGGATCGTGGCCGCCGTCGGGCACTGGTTGGCCAATGGCGCGCTGCTGGTGACGCCCGCGTGTGCCGTGGTGCTGTGTGTGGTGTGTTTCCGTCGCGACGGGTGGCAGGGAACCGCGCGCGCGGCGATTCCGGGGCTGCTGTGGCTGGCGTCGTTCGGCCTCCACTACGCGCTGTCCATCCGAGTGACGCTCGGGAGCGAGTACCTTGCCGGCTACTGGGCGTTTGCCATGCCGCCCGCGTCGGCCGGTCTTGGCGAGCGGCTGCTGTGGGTGGCCAGCCGGCTCGAGTCCCTGGCGGTGAACCCCGGCGGCAGCCGCTTGTGGGTGATGTTCTGGCTGCTTGCGGCCGGCGGCTTCGCGCTCGGCTCCGTTCCCACGCGTGGGGCGTTGATGGCGGCCGTTCCTGTGTCGGCTGTGGCACTCGCGGCACTCCGCATCGTGCCGCTGTTCGAACGGCTGTCCATCTGGGCGTTGCCGGCCCTCTACGTCGGCATCGCGCTGCTGGTGGATCGCGCGTTCCAGTGGGCGGCGGCCGCCGTGGCGCGCCGTCGATGGGTAACTGCGGTCGGTGCACTGGCGCTGGTCGCCGCCGGCGTGTGGGTGGGGGTGGACGTCGCGCGGCCGGGCGCCGAGTTCCTGCGGGTGGACCTCCGCCGTTATGCCAGCGACGACAACCATCAGCTCGACGACCGCGCGGCGATCGCGTGGCTGCTGCAGCGCCAGAGGCCGGGCGACGTGTTCATCACGACACAGCTCGGGCTGCCCGCCATCTGGTGGTACGGCGGCGTTCCGATCACGAACCACGAGGACGCGGGCAGCCGCCTCTCGGACGGGAGTCCCATTCTCGTCGTGGGCTTCGCCGCTGCGCGGGCGGAGTGCCCGGCCAACGAGCTGAGCGCCGCACTGACCGGCCGGCAGCGTGCGCTCGTCTACCTGGGTTTCAGATTCGATGATGTGCCGGAGGGATTCGACGGGCGCCTGCTGAGCACTCTGAGCGAGCTTGGCACCATCACCGCGGCCGAGCGTTTCTCCAACGCCGGTCGAGCCGTGGTTTTCGATCTCGGCCGTCGGAGTGCGGCCGTGGGCACGCCATCCCGCCCGGTGGAACCGGCGAGGGCGCCGAGACTGCCGGGATGCTTGACGGTTCGCGACGCGCGCCGCTGGTGACGGGCGACCTCAAAGCTCAACCACACTACGCGAGCCACCTTCGCGCCTGCTTGGTCTATGCTCGTTGACGCTTGGCCCTTCCCCTGGCCGGATCTCAACCCAGGAACCTTGACATGACCAATCGCCGCCTTCTTCTCCCAGTCGTTGCCACTCTTGTCATCAGCGCGTTCGCGGCGAGCGCGTCCGCCCAGCCGATCGGCACGTTCGCCTGGCAGCTGCGGCCGTTCTGCAACATCATCACCGTCAACGTCGTGCAGACCGGCGCCGTCTACACGCTCGACGGGTGGGACAACCAGTGTGGACCCATCACGGGCGCGCAGCGCGCGCCGGTGGTGGGCACCGCCGTGGTCAACCCCAACGGCACCATTGGCCTCGGTATCAACATCGTGACGACGCCGGGTGGCGCGCCGGTGCACCTGGACGCCACCGTCACGCTGCCCAGCGCCAGCGGGACGTGGCGGGATAGCTCGGGCAACGATGGCCAGTTCGTACTCGGGGGCAATGACCCCGCACTCCTCGTGCCGCGACCGGCCGGCGGCCTCGTGACGCAGGTGACGGCGGGCCCTGGGCTCACTGGCGGGGTGGCAGGCGGCGAGGTGACCATTTCGGTGAACTTCTCCGGCTCAGGGGCGTCGCCCACCGTGGCACGGGGCGATCACAACCACGGCATCGGGAACTCGAATACGGTGATCGGCGATATCGCCATGACGGCCGCGACGACAGGCAGCAACAACACGGCGGCCGGCTGGTCGGCCCTGGCGGCCGCGACCACGGGATACCAGAACACGGCCGTCGGCAGCGCGGCGCTCAGCCTCAGCACCACGGGCCACAGCAACACGGGCGTCGGCGCCCAGGCGCTGCGTGACAACAGCACCGGCGATCGCAGCACGGCTGTCGGGTCCTACGCCCTGAGGAACAACACGATCGGCTACAGCAACACGGCAGTGGGCGACGCCGCGATGCAGGCCAACCTCGACGGCCGAAACAACGCCGCGTTTGGTGCATCCGCCCTGACCTTGAACACGAATGGCATCAACAACACGGCCATCGGCGATGGAGCGCTGCCGGATCTCGCGGGTGGCGACAACAACATCGCGATCGGCCAGAGGTCTGGCGAAGGCCTTCAGACGGGTGGGGGGAACATCTACATCTCCGCCGACGCGGCTGCCCCCGGCGAATCGAGCACGCTTCGAGTGGGGACGGGCCTGAGCCGCGCGTTCATCGGCGGCATCCGCGGCGTCACCACCGGCGCGGCCAACGCCATTCAGGTCATGGTCGACGCGAACGGGCAGCTCGGCACCGTGTCGTCCAGCCGCCGGACGAAGGACAACATCGCAGACCTCGGCGCGGCCAGCCGGGCCATCTTCGACCTGCGGCCCGTGCAGTTCACCTACAAGCGGCCGTTCGCGGACGGCTCCACGCCGGTGCAGTACGGCCTCATCGCCGAAGAGGTGGCGGAGGTGCTGCCCGAGTTGGTCGCGCGCGGGCCTGACGGCCAGATCGAGACGGTGCAGTATCACGTGTTGCCGACGCTGCTGCTGGCCGAGGTGCAGCGCCTCGAACGCGAGCGCGCGGCGCAGGATGCCAGGCTTGAACAGCAGGCCGGCGAGATCGCGGCCTTGCGTGAGATGGTGCTGACCATGCAGCGCCGGATGACCACCCCGGGCGCGCCGCGCTAGGCGCGCTCCTGCCTGTCGAGCCGGTGTCGCCGGAGCGTGCTGCCGGACCTTGACACTGACGTTGCACGAGCGTAGCGTCCCTGCGGGAGGCACCATCGTGCGGCTGAACCATCGAGCCTGGCGAGCACATCCGATGGCGCTGGCCATCGCGGCCACGGCCTGCGCCGCCGTGCTGGTGTTCTTTCTGCAGCACCGGGCGATCTCGGCGCTTCAATCCCAGACGCGCGTCATCCTGAGGCATATCAGCGAGCAGGCCGCGGCCGATGTGGCTCAGGACCTCCGCCGCACGCTCGATGGTCCGGTCTTCGAGACGCTGACCGCGGTCAACCATCCGGATCTTCGCGCCGGGAGGCTCGATCTCGTCGCCGAGAAATTCGCTGCCGGATTGCGCGACTACCCGCACGTGGACCGGTTCTTCGCCTGGCACGCCCAGACCGAACCCACCGCGCCGGGCGAGGTGGTGTTCTACGGTCGCGAGCGCCCGTTCACGCGTGACCCTGCGCTGGGCCGCGCCATCAGGGACCTGGCCCGCCAGCACGCGGGAACGCAGCAAATCTACGTCGCCGCGGCGAACGTCGGACCGGAGGCGCGTCACGAGGTGTTCCTGCGCCTGTTCTGGGTGGATGCCGAACGACGCGAGTACTTCGCCATCCTCGGCTTCGTCGTCGATCCCACGGAGGTCGGCGCGCGGCTCTTCGACGCGGCCGGGCGCTCGCGGATCCACGCGCTGCTCGGTCGGCGTGGCGACACCGACGTCCCGCTCCAGTTGCGCGTCACCGACGAGCGCGGCCGCGTCGTCTTCGGTCCGACCGCGGCCAGTGCGGTGGACGCCACGGTGTCGTTCCCCATGCAGTTCTATCCGGCGGACGACATTCAGTCGCGGCTCGCTGCCGGCGTCGAGCCCCGCGCCTGGGCCATCGAGGTCATGGCCCCGGCCACGCTCGTGGCGGCGGCGGGGGCCAGCCCGGGCTACTGGCCGACGCTCGTCACGATCGCGCTCATGCTGGTGGCCCTGGGTTTCACATGGCAGGCGCACCGCCGGTCGGAGGAGCTGACCGGGATGCAGCGGGACTTCGTCGCTCACGTGTCCCATCAGCTCAAGACCCCGCTCTCGGCTCTGAGCGCGGCCACCGAGACGCTCCAGATGAACCGTGTGCGATCGCCGGAGCAGCTGTCGCAGTACCTCGGCATCATCCAGAGTGAGACGGCCCGGCTGTCGTCGCTCGTGCAGCGGGTGCTCGAGTTCTCGTGCGTGCAGCAGCCGCGCCAGTACGAGTTCGACCGCGTGGACCTGGCCGCACTCGCGCAGGAGACCGTCGAGGCGTTTGCGCACGGGGTCTCGGGACCCCCGGTCGCCTTTCACGTGGATCTCCACGGGCCGGGGCCCATCGTGCGGGCGGATCCGGCGGCGCTCGAGCAGGTGGTCGTGAATCTCCTCGACAACGCCGTCAAGTACTCCGATACCCTCCGGGACATCACCGTCCGCATCCGCGCCCACGGCACCCACGCCGTGGTGGAGGTCGCCGATCGCGGTGTCGGGATCGCGCCCGGCGACCAGGCGCGCATCTTCGAGCGGTTCTATCGCGGAGCCGAGGCGTCGCGCCGGCGAGGGTTCGGCCTCGGCCTGCCGATTGTCCGCGAGCTCGTCCACGCCCACGGGGGCTGCGTCGAAGTGTCGAGCACGCTCGGAGTCGGCTCCACGTTCCGCGTCACGCTGCCGCGCGAGCCGGACCCTTCGCCATCGGGCAGCACACCGATCTCGACTGCCACCCCGCGGGAGGCCACGACATGATCCGTGAAGCCGCCGGAGTCCTCGAGGGTCGTGAGGTCCTGGTCATCGAGGACGAACTCCAGATGCGCGCCATGCTGACCGACAACCTCGCGTTCGAGGGTTACCGGGTCACGGCGGTGGAATCGGGCGAGGCGGGGCTCGACGCGATGGAGCGTCACGCCTACGCGCTCGTCCTGGTGGATGTGATGCTGCCCGGGATGAGTGGCTTCGACGTCTGCCGGCGCCTCCGCGACCGTGGCGCACGTGTTCCCATCATCATGCTCACCGCGCTGACCAACGAGCGGGATCGCGTTCAGGGGCTCGACGTGGGGGCGGACGACTACGTGAGCAAGCCCTTCAGCGTCCGGGAGCTGCTGGCGCGCGTGCGCGCACAGGTGCGGCGCGACGACTGGCGCGCCAACAGCGGGGAGGAGTTCTCGTTCGGCGACGTGACGGTGAGGCCCCGGCAGCGGCTCGTGCTCCGCCGGGGCCGGCGCATCGCCCTCTCGGCCCGCGAATTCGAGCTGCTGCGCTATCTCGCGGCCCACCGGAACGAGGTGGTGAGCCGGGAGCAGCTCCTGCGGGATGTGTGGGGCTACCACCAGCTGTCGGTGACGCGCACCGTGGACAATTACATCGCGAAGCTCCGGACCGAGCTCGAGCCCCGACCCCACGAACCGCGCTACATCGTCACCGTCCACGGCAGCGGGTATCAGCTGCTGCTGTAGTGGCTGCTGAGCACGAAAGAAACCACGAAGAACGAAGGACACGAACAAGGGCACGAAGCCTCTCTTGGGGATGTCCCGCGTGTTTCCCAAGATGACTTCGTGTTCTTCGTGATGCCCTTCGTGTCTTCGTGGTTCCTTGTGACAACGTTTCAGTTGGTCGTCGCCCTCATGTAGCGCCCCACGAGCGTGCCCGGATCCGCACCCGCCTTCGGGCGGAACTTCTGCGGGCGGCCGACGTGCACGTCCGCGGTGTAGAGATTGCCTTCGGTGTCGACGTGGAACTGGTGGACGCCCCAGAAGCCCCCGGGGAACGCTCCGAACGTGCCCCACGAGTACAACAGCCGACCGTTGAGGTCGTACTTGAGGAATTTCTGGGTAATGCCGTCGGCGACCCACAGGTGCTGATCCTCGGACAGCAGGATCGAATACGGCCGGCGGATGTTCGGCCACGCGTCGAGGAACTTGCCGTTCTCGTCGAAGACCTGGATGCGCGAGTTCGCGCGATCGCTGATGTAGACGCGGCGGTTCTTGTCGATGGCGATCGCGTGGACGGTGTTCATGTAGCCGGGCCGCGTCTCGGTAGGCTCGTTGCCCTTCTGTCCCCACGTCATGATGAACTTGCCGTTCCTGTCGAACTTGACGACGCGGGTGTTGACGTAGCCGTCGCTCACGAAGAACGTACCGTCCGGCAGCCACGCCACGTCGGTCGGGCGATTGAAGTGCGTTTCGTCGTTGCCCGATTGCATCGGCGTGCCCACCGTCATCACCAGCGTCTTGCCGTCGTTCGTGAACTTGTAGATGGCGTGAGCCCCATCGTCGACCAGCCAGACGTGGCGATCGGGGTCGTAGGGATTGATCAGCACGCGGTGGGGGCGCACGAACATCTTGTTGTGCTGCTCCCACGACTCCACGAGGCGGCCGTTCCGGTCCACGATGTTGACGATGTGATCCCAGCGGGGATGGCGGGCCGGATCCTTCTGCGAGAGGTCGTAGCCGGACGC
>Ga0105107_10003153_pt1 | contig 10932 bp, 7 predicted proteins | sample PPLLaktember2015_6_FD_79335 | JGI IMG/M metagenome (GOLD analysis project Ga0105107, IMG submission 79335) | Freshwater sediment microbial communities from Prairie Pothole Lake near Jamestown, North Dakota, USA - PPLs Lake P8 Core (1) Depth... | ecosystem: Environmental > Aquatic > Freshwater >... | reverse complement strand
CGGGCATTGGCGTTGGCCGCATCGGTGTTATAAATCTTGGCCTTCTGCGACGATTGACCGCTGAAGAACGCGGCGTAGTCGGTGTTCTTGCAATGCACCAGGCTGATGAAGCCGAGATCGGACAGCTGCTTTTCGGTGCGATCGGTAATCGCGACTTCGGTCGGGCACTTCAGCGCGATTTCGCCATCATCGGTCTTGAAGGTGTGGGTCGGCAGACCTTCGACCAAACCGCCACCCTCCACGCCGCGAATCGCGGCCAACCAGCCGAATTTGGCGAATGCCTCGGTAAGTCGCGCGCCGAAGGCATAGGCAGCGTTGGTCCACAGATATTTGCTGTGATCGGTGCCGTTGACATCCTCTTCGAAACCGAAGGACTCGACCGGCACGGTATCGCGGCCATACGGCAAGCGGCCCAGCATATGCGGCAACATCAGGCCGACATAGCGCGAGTCTTCCGATTCGCGGAAGGACTTCCACTTGGCGTATTCGACGGTGTCAAAAATCTTGCTCAGGTCGCGCGGCTTGCCGATATCGGTAAACGCTTCCAGGCCGAACAGGGCCGGCGAGGCGGCGGCCACGAAGGGCGCATGCGCGGCGGCTGCGACGTGCGACATTTGCTCCATCAGGAAGAAATCCTCGGGATGGCGCGAAAACTCGTAGTCGCCGACCAAGGCGGCGTAAGGCGCGCCGCCGAAAGTGCCATATTCCTCTTCATAGATTTTCTTGAACAAGGCGCTTTGATCGAACTCGGGTGCGGTCTTGAAGTCCTTGACCAATTCCTTCTTGGAGACATTTAGCACCTTGATCTTGAGCTGGGTGCTGGTCTCGGACTGCATCACCAGGTATTTCAGGCCGCGCCAGGACGACTCCAGTTTCTGGAAGTCTGGGTGGTGCATGATGGCGTTAAGCTGATCGGAAATCAGCTTGTCGATTTCCGCCACGCGCATGTCGATGCTGGCGGCCAGGTCCTTGGAAACCGTGACGGCGCCGGACAGGACTTGATCGACCAGCTCGTTGATCAGTTCGCGGGTATGGCTATGTTCGGTTTCGTTGGTCGCGACATGACTTTCGTCGATGATGGCGTCCAGCAAGCCGGTCCCGGGCATCACCGGGGCATGCATGGTGGTTTGCACTTGCAATGGTGTACTCATGTTTATTCCCCTTTGGGATTGGATTGTTGAATCGCCTCGAGTTTCTCCGAGTCACGCACGATTTCGTCGAGCAACTCCTCGAGCTTGTCGTTGCCGATGATCTTGTTGCGCAGGTCGGAAAGACGGGTGCGGATTTCCAGCAACTGGCGCAGGGGATCGACTTGATCGACGATGCGCTGCGGCTCGAAATCTTCCAGCTTGTTGAAGTTCAATTCGACGGAAAGCCGGCTGTCGTCGCCCTTCAAGGTGTTGTCCACTTGCAAGGCCAGACGCGGCGCCATGCCCTTCAAGGCTTCGTCGAAATTGTCGCGATCGACCGCCACGAATTTGCGCTCCTTGAGTTTAGGCAACTCCGCCTTGGGCTGGCCGCTGTATTCGCCGAGCACGCCCAACACGAAAGGCAGCTCCTTGGTTTCGATCGCGTCCCCGATCTCAACGTCGTATGTGATTTGTACCCGCGGTGGACGAACTCGGGACAATTTTTGTTGTGTACTTTCCTTAGCCATGGCAATCCCCTAAGTTTAAAAAATAAAAAAATGACCAGCCGCTAGCGCGGGTCCCGTGCTAATTTGCGTCCAATTTCAATCAAGGCTTCGCGCAAGGCGTACATCGATGCGCCCGGATCGCTCAACAAGCGTCCCAAGGCATACGCGGTTTCGGCGTAATACACATGCGCACGCCACGCCTCCTCTTCATTCACCAAATTCAATCGAACGGAGTCGTTCAGCGCGCCACCGACAATCCACGGCAAAAAACGCTCCGGGATGCGCCCATAGGAGGCGGCCAACCAGGCGGTTTCCGCATCGCGCCGGATGAAGAAGCTGCCGCGCCAGGTGGGGTGGCCCCAGGCCGCCATCAACAAAGACAGCCACTCGGCCGCGATCAGCGTGCCTTCGCCGGTTTCCACCGGCAGCGGCAGCACCACTTCCTGCAAGGTCGCCGGATTTTCGAATCGCCGGAGGAAATTGCCGTAGCAAGCAATGTTCAGCAAGGCTTGATCGAGTGCGGCAGGCTGCGTGTCCAAGGCCAGCACTTCGCTCAAGCGCGACACGGTCTGGCTGGACGAAAAACGCTCGACCAGATCCCGCGCCAGGGAGAAATCCACCAGGCCGCACCCCGCCGCATTGCATTGCGTGTTCAGATAGGCCTGGCAGGAAATCGCCTCCACCGCGTTGTCCACCGCATTGGCGAGTTGACGGCGCAATTCGTCGAAATAGATTTCATGCGAAATCGGCGTCAGGGCTGCGTCCGATGCGATCTGCGCGCAGGACATGACAATGCCGGCAAAGAATGGGAAAAGGCGACCTGACAGATCGCGACTTCCGCGCAACACGCCCATGAAGACCCACTGCTGGTCGCGCGAGGTGTAATAGAAGTCGGTCACCGTGGCCAGGTAGCGTTCGACGTTTTCCGGCTCGTCGTGCAACTGCCGCATCGCGCTTTGAATCAGCTCGTCAAATTCGTAGACCACGGGATGCGTGGCATAGATGCGCACGAAGTCCGGGCGATTCGGCAGCTTGCCGACGATGGCGTAGTTGACGTTTTCTTCCAGGGGTTTCAGGAACGGGAGCACGTGTTCAACCTCAATTAGTGATACGTTGCGGAAGCGACGTTCCACGCAAATTGGATAGCGCCAACAAGTTGGCGCCGCTGACCGGGCGATAATTGAAACGGATGGTCTCCATTTCGGCCTTATTTGTATCTTTGCCATCGGTGCGAACAGGTTTGTAGCGCCACTCAACCACACCGCTACCATCCGCTGGCCGTAGTGCACGCGCATCCGCCAACAAACGCATCAACCCCAGCCGGCCGTTATAGTTGGCAACCTGGGTCGGTACGCCGGCGAAGGACACCGCTTGCAGGCGCGCGCCTTGGTTTTGATTGTTGTTCGGCCAACTAAACGCCACCCAGGGCTGCGGACCATTGCGGTAGCGCAGTACTTGGCCATCGATTTCAATCAGGATTTCAGACAAGCCCGGTGTGGGAATCGGTTGCAACTCAAAGTGCGAACCATCGCCTTCCTGTAAGACCGCCGATCCGGTCGCCAATAAGCGCGACAAGCCGTTCAAAAAGGCGGGATTGAATCGAACGCCGACATTGGCCCAAGTGCGCCCAACCAAACCTTCGGGACGCTTGGCCACCAGCGCGCCCAAGTTTTGGTCGACAAAACGCGGCAACACGCCATCGCCGGGGCGCAGGAATTTGGCTATATCGGCCATTTGCGCTTCATTGCCGTTATTCGTGAACGGATACTTGGAGGCCAGGCCTTGCCAGCTCGCATACACCCGCTGCTCCCAAGCGCGATTAATGTCCTCTTCGACCAGCGGCACCATCGCGCTGTAGGCCTGAATCAGCGGGCGCACCAGGATCGGTCGCAAGTAGGCGCGGCTATCCTCGTTGGCGCCATTCAGCAATACATTGTCGACGTGATACAGCGCTTCCGAGAATTCGGAATTCGCGCCCGCCAAGGTGACTTGCATGAGTTGCCGCGCATTTGCGCCGGGTTCGGCGGATGCCGCAATCGTCCCAAGCTTGGTCTTGATCTTGACCAACAAATCCAGGTAGGAATCCACGGGGGCGCGCGCATTCGGCGTACCCGCCAGGTTGGTTAACAAGGCAAACTGCGCACCGAATTCACCATACTGTTTAGCGCCGACCGTGGGCGCAGGCGCTGCCGGATAATTGTTGCGGATGAGTTGTTCGGCCTTGGCAACCACATTGGTCTTGGCCGATTCGATTTTCTTGCTCAATTCGGTCGGGTTGTCCCACGCGGTTTCAAATGCCGCGCGCTGCAAGATGCGTTTCACCGGTGAATTAGCCGCGTCCCCCATGCGCCCAAGCGCTGTCGCGGCCTTCGCCAGGTCGCCCATATCATGCACCGCCAAGCCCTGTAAGAATTTCTTCCATTCCTGCGCATATTCGGCACGATACAAGGCTTCCAGTTCGCTGCGGTTGTGCTCGGATGACTCATCCTTGGTTGAGAACTCGCTGATGGCGACTGCCAGCACCCAGTCATCGCCCTTCAATTCGCCCTTGCTCGCTTCGCTGATCGCATTGCGTAGATAGTTATCCCATGCCTCGCGCGTGAAGGCGCCGGGAACCGCCGCGCTGCCGGCAATAATATCGGCATCGGCATTGTTCAATATCCGGCCGACTGTCAGCGGTGCATAGCGCGCATTGGCGCGCGCCTTCAATTCGTTATAGAGCCGTTCCTTGGCGGGCATGCGGCGCATTTCCCCACGCAAAACGCTGCGCGCCTCGCCAACCAACTCCGCATTGTTTTCGATCATTGGTAAATCCGGCTCGGGGATTTGCGCCAGGTAAAAGGCAATGATGCGGCCGGCAATGCGGCTGACTTCGGCTTGCGAATCGCCCTGTCGGTGCGCTTCCAACCAGCTTTGCCAATGGCGCGGCAATTGATTGGCCAGATGCGGCGCATCCATGCGATCGCGAGCGTGCAGCATGAGATAGGTTTTCAGCGCATTGTAGGCCTGTTCCAAATCGCTGGCCTCACGCGCCGTCGCCGGTCTGGCTGTCGCCGCATCAGTCACTTGCGCCGCCACCGCGACTGCCTGCCGGATGCCGGCTTGCCGTACCGCCAGCGTATTGCCATTCGGACCGGTAATCGCGCCATAGCTGACCTTGCGCAATGCCGCACCCACATTTTCAGCTGCGAGCGCCGGCGTTGGCTGGGCCAGTTCCACCGTGCGCAGACCGACCAATTTGCGCTCCAGATCGGATTTCACCGGCATCAGCATCAGATTGTGCACTTCGGCAAAATAGATGTTGCGGAAATCACGCTCGACTGCATCGCCCTTATACAGGCCAAAACCGAGCTGCCACGGATGGCCTTCCTGGCGATAGCGATACAGTTGCTCCACACGCAGTTGCAGGATTTCGACGCTCTTTAAGCGATCCAGCAATTGCCCGGTCTCGGCCAATTGACGGGCAGTCAGCAACTCCTGGTGCGCCGTCTCCATGAGCTTTTGATTGCCGATGAATGACCAAGTCCAGGCCGCCGCGAGCAGCGCCAAGCCCATGACGCCCGCGGCAATCGCCGCCAGCCGCGCTTTATTGCGCACCGGGCTGGATTGGCGCCCCACCATGAATTGATCCGGAAAAATGACATCGCGAAACAAATCGCGCAAAAAGAAACTATTGGCCGCCGGCGTTTGCGTGGTCTCGAAACCGGAGCGCGGCAATTCGAATTTGCGCGCCACGCGAACGCCCGCAGCGATACGCGGATTACCTTCCTGCAGTGCGCTGGTCAGATAAAAGCCGCGCAGCAAAGGACGCGTGTGATAGGGATCGTCCTCAAACAGGATATCCACGAATTTGCATACCGATTCGCGGATGCTTTGAAACTCGATGGGAAAGGCAAACAAGGCCGGACGCTTCACGTTACCGCGATTCAGGGCCAGCTTGTCCATGCCGGACTGCGCCAAGCCCTGCACCAAGGTATCGAAGTGTTGACCGACCGCACGACCGGCATCGAAGTCCTTGCCCTGCTCGTGCGTCAAGGTCGCGCCCCAAACCTGGCCGCGCTCTTCTTCGCTCATGTCTTCGAAGAACTGGCCAAAGCCGCCCAGCAGATCGATTTTGGTAATCACCAGATAAACCGGCACCTTGATGCCAAAGGTATCGTCGATCTCATTGATGCGCTCGCGCACCTGGCGCGCATAGGCGGCGAACGTCTCGGTCTGGTGTTGCATCAACTCCGGCAGGCTGACCGCCACCAGGATGCCATTCACCGGCGCACGCGAACGGTGCTTCTTCAAGAGCTTCAGAAATTCGAGCCACTCGGGACGATCTTCGCGCTGGGTCGAATAGCGGCCGGCGGTATCGATCAACACGCCTTCCGTGGCGAAGAACCAATCGCAATTGCGGGTTCCGCCCACGCCTTGAATACTGGATTTGCCTTTGTTGCTGAAGGGGAAGGTCAGGCCGGAGTTCACGATGGCGCTGCTCTTGCCGGCCGCCGGGTGGCCGATGATCATGTACCAGGGCAACTCGTACAGCGCGGCCTTGCCCTTGGTTTTGCCCAGCTTCGAGGTCTTGAGCGTGTCGATCGCAGTCAACAGGTTCTTGCGTAGCGCCGCCACTTCGGAGCGCGCATTGGGGCTGGCCGCCAACACGGCATCGTCGGTTTGACGGCGCAATACGCGCTCCAGCATGGCGCCGGCGCGGTCGGCGATGATTTTACCGACCAACAGCGTCACCACCCACGCCAACATGATGACAAAGACCCACGCGGCGCGGGTCTCGACGGACTTAAGTCCAAAGTAAGGCCCTGCAAACCAAATGATTGCCACCAGGATTAAAAAACCGATCGCCGAAGCAATTTTAGGATTGCGCAACCACTGCCATCTCATATTTACCGTCCTACATCCGCTTTAAGGCTCATGCGCTCAGCGCGCCCCTATTCCTGATATATATCATTCGAATAGTACATTCAGGTGTTGATTATAACATTCGCATATTGTTTTGCGAGAATAATTTTATTCATTAGTCATTGCTGGCGTAATTAATATATTTTTATTACTTGTTTTTCAATATGTTGTTAACACTATTGGCGCAGCTCAACATGCCCATAGTCTTGCAGCTTCCAATTGCCGCCCCATACCATACCAAGTTGTTTCGACTCTTCGCCAAATGCCAAATAGGCGGCTTTAGCCCAAGGATCTTCAAAGTTGAAGGCCAGCGCACCATTGCGCATCGGCGCAAGATCCGCCGCCAATCCATGCTGATGTCGACTCTCGTAGGCACGTGCACGGGTCATGTGCGCACCAAGTGCCGCCAAGGTTTCCTGGCGCTCCGGGCTGCGATAACCCTCGAGCAAAGCAAAGTCATAACCGCGCGCTGACAGGCGCTCCATCAACACCAACAATGCTTGTCGAAAAACGGGCTGCAGCTTGGTCCAGTCGCGGTCTGCGGATTCCAGCGCTGGTCGATCAGAACCCAGGAAAATACCGGGTGGAAGTGGTGGCGGCGGCACCAGCTTTTCCTCGACGAAGGCCAGCCTGGCATTTGCGGCAAATTGAATTTCATCCGCTTGCGGGCGCTCCAACCAATAACGCCCGCCAAGCGCCAACGTGGCCATAACGCTGATCATGACCGCCATCAACACCAGGCCCAATATCCGATGATGGTGCAACACAAAGCGCATGGAACTGAACAAATCCCACAATCTTTGCCCAATGGCCAAACGCTCCCACAGGCTGCGCAAAGTCTGCCAGGGAGAGACCTTTTCTGCCATGTTGACGGCATTTCCAGGCGCATAATAAAAAAACCTTACGCCTATATATCCTGCTAGTAAAACAGCTATTAATACCAATATATACATTTAGTTACAGATTCTATTAAACGTGTTTACATAAACACTAATGAATGATGGTATAACATTGGCATCTTTCGCGCTATTAATTTACAATGCGAAAACTCATTGTGCGTAGGAGAACCCCCATGAAGATTTCCGCTGGAAACATCGCAATCCGTTTGCTGACTTTCACATCCTGTCTTGCGCTGTTGGGCGGCTGCGCCTCAACGCCTGAGCCGAAGCCCTATCAAATCCAGGCCAACGCCGATCCCATCATCAACCGGGATATTTCCGGAAATCCCTTATCGGTTGTTGTGCGCTTGTATCAACTAAAGCAGGAAAAGGAATTCGATCAACTTACCTTCGACCTCGCTACGAGCAATCGCACCGACGCCGAACTTTTTGGCGAAAGCCTGCTGCAGCGCTCGGAACTGCTGTTGGTACCCGGCACTACGCATATCAGCACCGAAACCATCCTGCCCGACACCAAGTACTTGGGCGTGGTCGCCTATTTTCGCAAGCCCGATACACACTATTGGCGCTATTTGATCGATGCGCAGCAAGTGCGTGAGAAGGGGCTCAATTTCCAGGCCCTGGATTGTTATCTGCGCCTGAAGGACCTCAAGGCGGCGGCAATTCCCGGTCAACCGCTGGATGCCAAGCCAACTTGCTTTGAGGAGAACATTGCCGCACCGAGTGCTGAACCAAGCACAAACACGGTTTTGATACCGCCGACAAACACCAAAACCAGCAAGCCCAAGGCAACGGTAAGGTATAAAAAGCCCCCCACTACGGCTACGGTAAACACAGCACCATCACCCATCCGAACGAGCCGGCCGGTAACGCCAATGCCCGCGCCGCCCGTGCCTACCAGCGTCAAGCCTGCGCCCACGGTCACCGCGCCGACCATCAACATCAACGTCACGCCCACGCTCGGCTTGCCCAAATGGGGTGTGCAATGAGTCGAGCCTTGCGCGTGCTGTGGGGCGAAGGCATGTTCCTGCGCCCGCAGCACTTTCAGCAGCAGTCTTTATTTGTCGAAGCGCGTTTGGCCGAAGCCCTACGACTGATGCACGCCCATCCCTGGGGCATCCAATCCGTTGCCGTGGATAGCGATGCATTGGCCGCCGGCACTTTGCACCTCAACCAGTTGCAAGCCGTGTTCCAGGACGGCACACATTTCGATGCGCCGGCAGCCGATCCCCTCCCCTTAACGCGTGATTTGCGCGAACTACCGCAACTGGGCGTCGAAACCATCGTCTACGCCTGCTTGCCGGTGCTCAACGCCTTCGGCGGCAACCAGACCAACGACCTCAACGACACCAGCAAACCGGTGCGCTTTCACGCCAGCGATGTCAGCGTTTCCGATCTCTACACCGATGCGCTGGAATCCGACATCGCCACGCTGCGCGCCAATGTGCGCCTCATGTTCGAGACGGAAAACCGCGACGGCCATTTATCCATCGCCCTGGCGCGCCTGCTGAAGAACCCGGCCGGCGTCTGGTCGGTGGACAACGAATTCATGCCGCCCGCCGTGGCCATCGGCGCCACCAACAGCCTGCACATGATCGTGCGTCGCTTGCTGGATATTTTGCTGGTCAAAAGCCAGGCACTGGCCAGTACGCATCGCGAGCGCACCAAGAACGTCGTCGAATACGGCAGTTCGGATATCGCCTCGTTTTGGCTGCTGCACACCGTCAACCGCGTGTTCCCGCTGCTCAACCACATGGCACGCTTTCCGCAGGCGCATCCGGAGGAGCTGTACAAGACCCTGGCGCAATTTGCGGGAGAGCTGCTGACTTTCTCGTCCAACCTGACCCTCAACGAAATCCCGGTCTATGCGCACAACGACTTGACCGGCACTTTTCAAAAGCTCGACAGCCTGATTCGCAACTTGTTGGACACGGTGATTTCCAGCCGCTACATGATGATCCCGCTGGCCAATCCCAAGCCATCGTTCCACATCGGCAAACTGGAAAGCGACCGGCTATTGGAAGGCACCGATTTTTACCTTTCCATATCGAGCGAACTGCCGGCGGCACAAGTCATCGAAACCGTGCCCTACAAGCTCAAGGTCGGCGCGCCGGACGATGTCGAAAAGATTCTCAACTCCGCCCTGCCCGGCATCCGCCTGAGCTACGCCGCGCAAACCCCGGCGCCGATCCCGGTGCGGGTCGGCAACCACTACTTCGCGCTCGAACCACATGGCGCGATTTTCGAACGCATGCTGAAATCACGCAGCATCTGCATTTACGTCCCGCAAGCGCTGCTCGATTTCAAACTCGAACTGATCGCCGTTTTCCGCTAAGAGGTCCCCGCCATGAATACTGTCACCGCCCCCGCATACGCCGCCCCGATCACCGCCGCCGAAGCCACCGCACCCGCCATGAAGGATATGCTGCAAGACGGCATCTACCTGCTGTTCCTGCTGCGCAACGGCAACGTCCCCAGCACCGCCGGCGAGCTCAGCCGGCGCATCGACGACTTCCTGGCCCTGTTCGAAAAGAACGCACGCAATTTCGGCAAAACGCCCGAGGCCATCGAAAAGGCAAAATATGCCTTCTGCGCCCTGCTCGACGAAACCATCCTGAGTTGCGATGGGCCGATCCGCGACGAATGGGAGCGCGCGCCATTGCAGTTGCGCATCTTCGGCGAGCATTTGGCCGGCGAAGGATTTTTCGACCACCTCGAAATGCTGCGCCTCGACCCCGACAAAAACCTGGATACCCTGGAGGTTTACTACACCTGCCTGATCCTGGGATTCCAAGGCAAATACCTGCTCGAGGGCACCGAGCGCTTGAGCTACCTGATCGGCCGCATCGGCCAGGAGATCGCACAAGCGCGCGGCGGCAAGGCCGCCTTCGCACCGCACTGGAAACTGCCGTTTCGTTTTCAAGAGTTCGTGCGCCACGAGTTGCCCTTGTGGTTGTTTTACGCACTATTGATGGTGGTTGCAGTCGGCATTTTCTTCGGCTATTCCTACTTCCTCAACCAACAAGCAGAAGGCGTCAGCGTACTGCCCAACACACCGGCAGAAGCTGCAAAATCCGCGCAACAAACACCACCCGCCGGTTCGTAAGGCAAGAGCGCCGCGCATGGATTTTTCAAAGCTCATCGCCGACTTCGCCTCCGCCTTCAACCAAGCCAACCGCATCCTTAGGCTGCGCTTGGCGGCAAATTCGGGCATTTCGGAAGATGCGCTGCTGCCCGAACACCTGAGCGGCACCGAACAACTCTCGCAATGCTACCGCTACCAACTCAGCTGCCTCTCCCCCGACGCCGGCCTGGAACTGAAATACCTGAATGGCCTGCCGCTGGAAATCGGCATCCAGCTGCCCGACAGCACCGAGCGCACGATTACCGGCATCGTCAGCGCCAGCCGCCAGCTGGAGAGCGACGGCGGCTTCGCCCGCTATGAACTCACCATCGAACCCGCCCTGGCCCTGCTGTCTGAGCGTCGCGCCG
>Ga0105107_10003151_pt1 | contig 10936 bp, 8 predicted proteins | sample PPLLaktember2015_6_FD_79335 | JGI IMG/M metagenome (GOLD analysis project Ga0105107, IMG submission 79335) | Freshwater sediment microbial communities from Prairie Pothole Lake near Jamestown, North Dakota, USA - PPLs Lake P8 Core (1) Depth... | ecosystem: Environmental > Aquatic > Freshwater >... | reverse complement strand
CGGAGCCGTGCAGTACTGGGACTGGCAGGTGGCTGTCAAGCAGGCTGAAATTGTGAAACGGGCCTTGGCCGTCGCCGAAGACCGCTTCGTCCAGGTCGAAGGATTGGCGAAGGGCGGGAAGGTCGCGCCGCTCGATGTCATTGAGGTCAACCACGAGGTGCAGAATCGGCGAGAGGCAGCCATCGCCGCGCAGCGGAAGGTGGAGTATGAGCAGTACAAACTGTCTCTCTTTCTCTGGGAGAACGGTGAGCCGGTGACGGCGCGACCCGAATGGGCACCGGAATTCCAGGGCGAAACGCCGCTCCCGACCAACGACGAGGTGGCGGCCTATAAAGTGGAGGCGAAAGAAGATCGGCCGGAAGTGCGAAACTACTACATCGAAGCCAAGATGAACAATATCGATCTCAAGCTCGCCAAGAACTATCTGCTCCCGAAGTTTGATTTTAAGGGGGGACGAATGGATGCCCCCGCGGACTGGCTTATGGGAGTCGGGTATGGGTTCGAAACGCAGTTTGCGATGCCCCTGTTCCAGCGGGAAGGGCGGGGGAAGGTCATGATCGCGGAAGCGGACCAGCAACAATTGGTCTTGAGCCAGCTGTACACCGAGCAACAAGTCAGCATTGACGTGGACAACTGGCTCTCGGCCATCGTGCGAGCCAGAGATCGGGTGAAGGCGGCGATGGAAGCCCTGCGATTAGCCAAGACGCTGGAAGAGGGCGAACGGACCCGGTTCAATATGGGCGCCACCACCGTGCTCTTTGTGAACCTCCGTGAGCGTAATGTGGTGGAATCGGCGTACCAGCTGTATCGGGCGCAGGCCGACTATGCGGTGGCGCGTGGAGGCATGTTGTGGGCGAGGGGCGTGCTGTCGAAGCCCTGGCCAGAGAGCGAGTTGGCCAAGTACGGGAACCCGCTGACGGCGGCTGGCATGAACGGCTATAAGCAACCGGGGCGTGATTAATTCAGCAACAAAGGAGCATCCTTCCTTGATCCTTCTCTTGCTGTTCGCGTTGATGATTGTGCCGGCGGCCGCACGGGCGGAACCGGTGATCGACTCGAGTACCGTGCAGGCTCAGTCGACTCGCACGGCTCCCCTGACCATTGAAGAGGTGCTGGCCAGGATTGAGTTGACCCATCCGCTGCTTCGGGCCACCGGACTCGAGCGGGCACGGGCTCGGGCGAAAGTCCTGAAGGCGTTAGGAGCCTGGGAACCGAAGGTCCGGAACGAACTCGAGGTTGACCGGTATCAAACGTATAATCTGACGAACGTTTCGGGCGTAAATACATTGACTGGTGGCTATAACGATACCATGCTCAAGGTCGGGCACCCCTATGGGTTCGAGATTTTTGGCGGTATCCGTAATGGCTTTGGGGATAGATCCACTCTTGGCGGATTCGACGGCGTCAGGCCCCAACGTATTGTAAGCCCCGCGGTGGGAATCCCTCAAGACATGCAAGGTTTCTATCCGCAGCAAGTGCTCCTAGTCGGCGGAGCGTTTAATCTTCTGCGGGGGTTCATGGTCAACGAAGAGTTTGCCGAGTTTCAACAGGCGGAGCTTGCCGGGCCGCAAGCCGAGGTGAAGGTGGCCCAGAAACGGCAAGATCTCTATCTCGCCGGGGCCGTGCAATACTGGGATTGGCAGGTCGCCGTCAAACAAGCCGATGTGGTGAAGCGTGCGCTGGCTGTCGCGGACGAGCGCTATCGCATGGTTGAGGGGAGATCCAAAGCCGGCGCGGTCGCTCCGATCGACGTGGTCGAAGCCCGAGAAGAAGTTCAGCGGCGTCGAGAGGCTGCCATTGCTGCGCAACGGAAGGTCGAGTATGAGCAATATAAGCTGGCGCTCTTCCTCTGGGAGAACGGCGAACCTGTGACACCCCGCCCTGAATGGGCTCCGGAATTTCAAGGGGAAACGCCGTTGCCGAGTGAAGAGGACGTGGCGGCCTTCAAGGTGGAAGCCACGGAGGATCGGCCGGAAGTGCGTGATCTCTACATTGAAGCCAAATTGAACAATATCGAACTGAAACTGGCGAAGAATAATCTGCTTCCAAAGCTAACGATTCAGGGGGGGCCGGTGACGGGCGGTATCTATTATTTAGGAGGGTTCGCCTACCATATGGGTGCTACCTTCAGTATGCCGTTGTTCAATCGAGGCGCCCGCGGCAAGGTCCTTCATGCTGAGGCTGAACAGACACGGTTAGCATATAAGCAGGCCTATACGGAGCGATCGGTTGCGATCGACGTCGATAACTGGCTTTCGGCGATTGTGCGTGCTCGAGATCGAGTAAAAGCTTCGACGGAGGCGCTTCGCTTGGCGAAGACATTGGAAGAAGGAGAACGGGCTCGGTTCAACATGGGAGCGACGAGTGTGCTGTTCGTCAACTTGCGCGAGCGAGCCGTCGTCGAATCGGCTTACGAGCTATATCGTGCCCAGGCCGACTATGCAGTGGCCCGTGGGGGGATGTTGTGGGCCAGAGGCGCGTTGTCAAAAGCACTCTCGGAGAACGTACTCGCAAAGTATGGTGATCCGGTGGCTGCGGCAGGGATATCCGGCCGTAAGATCCAAGGGCGTGATTAGCCTTCACATGGGTAGATAGGGTAGATAGTTCATTCGGGGGGCTTGGCTGCAGAATCGTGAATGTGGTTAAGTGCCGGCATCATTAACTTCAGTAAGGGACCAATGATTCACATCCTGATTTATAACCGGGGGTACTCATGAAAGAACCTCAGGGCAATCGTTATCCGGGCCTGTTTGAAGCGTTGATGAAGCAGCTTTCTGTGGCTATGAAGGCTGAGAAAAGGATCATGTACTTGATCTTTTCCTACGCCTTGGCAGTCGCGTTCTTTTCTCTGATCATTCCCTTGACCGTACAGGAGTTGGTCAGCACCTTCTCCTATGCGGTTCAACCGGTCATGATCTGGACACTGACTGCGGTCATGCTGACGGTGTTGTTGTTCGTCGGCCTGTTCAAGACATTCCACTTTTACGCGATAGATGTCATACAACGTCGCGTCTTCGCCAGAATCACAGTGGCGATGGTTGAACAGCTTCCTCGGAATCGATTCAAAGCCTCGCAAACGCACATTGCCAACTACTTCATGGAAACGGTCTTTATGCAACGGGCGTTGTCCACCCTGTTGTTCGATCTGATCAATGTGGTCGTGGGTGGGACTGTCGGTATGCTCTTGCTGATGGTGTACCATCCGTATTTTCTCATGTTCAACTTGCTGCTTATGGCGGGGTTTGCGATCACGTTCTTCGTGCTCTCTCGCGGCGCGCTAAAGACGACGCTCGACATGTCACATGCGAAGTACGATACCTTCCGGTGGGTTCAGGAGGTTGCGCAGAATTCGTTGCAATTTAAAGCGACCGACAGCCGTTCGTATATCCTGCAGAAGACGAACGACCTCGTGAACCATTATGTTGACGCTCGAAAGGCACGGTTTCGTGTCCTCGTGCGGCAGTACGTTGGTTCTGTGGGTGGGCAAGCGTTCGCACAGGCAGGTGCTCTTGGTATGGCGGCCTACCTCATGTCCATTGGCCAGTTGACCCTCGGTCAGTTAGTCGCCGTCCAAGCGGTCGTCGGTGCGCTGGTCATAAATTTTGACACGCTCATCAAGAACATGGGATTCGTGTACTACTTCTTCACAGCCCTCACTCACCTTGATACGGTCTTTCAGCAAGAGCAGGATTATGTTTCGGTTGAATCACCGGTGGGAATGCCGAAGCACCTAACCCAGGGTGTTCGCGTTACCTGCAAAGGTGTCAGCCTGATTCACGGTGGAGCCTCCATATTTGATGGTTTCAACTTGGATGTGGCGCCCGGAGAGAAGCTTGGTATCTATGCCAAAACTACGGGGGCCAAAACCGCGCTGGCTAGAGTTTTGGGAGGTCTTGAGACCCCGACCAACGGAGTTGTCCAGTACAACGGCGTAGATCTGCGGTACATGGATCCCAATGGTCTCAACCAAGTCCGTAGCGTCATGCTCGATTCTCAATTGACGTTGGTCCAGGGAACGATCGAAGAAAACATCGTCATGGGACGTTCCTATGTGACCTATGACGACCTCAACTGGGCCCTCCGTTTCACTGAACTGGAAGAGGATATCGACGCCTTGCCACGCGGGGTGAAGTCCGATGTTTCTTCACTTGGAGAATCTCTTTCACCGACTCATATCGTGCAAATCTTGTTGGCCCGCGCTATCCTGGGCCATCCGCAAGTGCTGATATTCGATGGGCTAATTCACGCGCTCGAGCCATCGTTGAGAGAAAGGGTGCTGCGTCGCCTATGCTCAAAAGACGAAGCATGGTCGGTGATTTTTGTCTCAACGGATCCAAACCTGACGGATCATGCAGATCGTCGTATTATGCTACACCATGCCCATGCATAATGAGCAATGGTTAGATTGGCCCATTAACACAGGTAAATTTATGGAGGCTCCATGGCTAGCCTAGGTGGTGGTCTCGAAAGAAGTGGAGAACGTGCGCTCGTAAGGAAGGGTGTTGGTTTGGAAGCGATCACGATGGAACAGGGATCAGCCTTGTCAACGTTGCCATGCTGGGAGGCCGTGAAACTTTCCGGCGGGATGTTCACGGCATCGCGAGCCATCCTCACGATCCTTCTCGTGTTTCTGATCATCCTTGAATTCGTGCCCTGGACACAGACGATCAGCGCACAGGGTCAAGTCTCGGCCTATACTCCCTATGATCGTCCGCAACACATCGAATCTCGGATTACAGGCCGAGTCAAGGCATGGCATATCTTTGAAGGTGTTAAGGTTAAAAAGGGCGAGCTCGTCGGTGAGCTCGAGGACTACGACCCAACTTATATGGCCCCTGAGATCCTTCCGTTGTTCGAACAGCGCAGGGACGCGTTAGAAAAAACGCGCCAAGCAGCGTTAGGAAGAGCCGATCAACTCACCAAACGGATCGGCGAGATGAAGAAACTGGTCCAGGCTGCGGTCCCCTCGGCGGAAGCCCGGGTGGTGGAGGCCGATAACCGTGTGCGTGAGGCCCAACAAAAGGTCGAAGCGGCCAAGATTGACGTCGATACAGCGCAACTCAACGTCGATCGACATCGGCAACTTGTGAGGGATGGACTTGTCTCACAACGAGAACTCGAATTGACGATCCAAACTGAAATCGGGAGCAAAGCAGCTCTGCAAGCAGCACAGGCCAACCTTCTGGCGGCAGAACAGAGCAGATCGGCTCTGAACTTCGGTCGAGATCAAATTACAGCCGATGTGAATCAGAAGCTCATTGATGCCATGGCGTCACGTGACAATGCGGTGGCTGAAGCTGCCAAGGCTACCGAGCAGCTCGCGGACATGTCCTACAAACAGCAAGGAGTTCAGCAACGTATCGAAGCGGCCAAACTCTATGCGCCCATGGATGGAACCGTCGTTAAAATGGCAAGAGTTGGAATTAACGAAACGGTCAAGCAAGGGGATGATCTGGTCACCATTTCACCCCTCGCAAGCGATCCGGCTATCGAAATGGTGGCCGAAGGGTTGGATGCTCCCCTTTTGAGTCCTGGCCGGAAAGTCAAGATCCTGTTCTTCGGAGTGCCGGCTATTCCATTGCCGGCCTGGCCAGGGCTGATGGCTGGTACTCGTTCGGGTGTGATCAAGGTGGTCGATCAGATCGACGATGGAAAAGGGAATTACCGATTCTGGGTCGTGCCTGACCCGGACGATCCTCAACCCTGGCCGGAGCAAGCCCAGGTGCGGCAAGGAACCAGAGTATTAGGGTGGGTTATCCTCAATCGTGTCCCTCTCTGGTATGAGTTGTGGCGGCGTTTTAACTTCTTCCCGCCGGACTATATGGAGCGTGAACCAAGCATCTTTGAGATGTTTGCTCCAAGGTCAGCTGGACAAGGCATCAAGTAGTAGGATTGCGCCGCACCAATGTGTGGCGCATGAACGTACCGCTGTGAAGATGGCTCAGGAGTTCCTCTCCTGGGCCATCTTCGCGTTTAGTGGCAAATCACACATTTCTAACGCCATACACCATGCATACAATGAGGCCGGTTTACGGTACGAAGTGGGGCTCTGTCCTTTCGGACTAGAAGGTTTATTAGTTCCTGCGGTGAATGCTCTTCTTGACCACGACGACCAGACCGGCTAATGTTTGCAGCCCAGTCTTCGAGTAGGATCACGTTTCTCAGTAGGATGGAGAGGAAGTCAAGAATGGCGAGGATCGGAAGGACACTGAGCGGATCACCGAGTAAGGTCAGGCGAAAAACTCTGGTTCTTATGCCGATTGTCGGTGTGCTTGGAGGGAGCAAATCAGATTTTCCCATTTTAGAGAAGGCTGGGGCAGTCCTCGCCCAGCTCGGTATTCCATTCGAATTCTTAGTCGTCTCTGCCCATCGAACGCCGGATCGCCTTTTCGAATACGCGACCAACGCTTCAGGTCGAGGGATCAAAGTCATCATTGCTGGGGCTGGAGGAGCGGCCCATCTCCCTGGCATGCTCGCAGCCAAGACGCACCTGCCGGTGATCGGAGTTCCCATTCCAACAGAAAACCTGCGTGGCCTCGATTCCTTACTCTCGATTGTGCAGATGCCAAAGGGTATTCCGGTAGCAACGGTCGCGATCGGTGGTGCCGAGAATGCGGCCCTTCTTGCGGCACAGATTCTTGCCGTCAGCCATGCGGACATAGCCCAACGAATTACGAGCTATCGCATGGCTCAAACAGAAAGTGTCCTCAATTCACCCGAGGCAAAGGGGATCGCTGAGGCGAGCCGCCGACGGTGATCACACCAATCCTTGAGCCCGGGTCAATTCTCGGCGTGCTAGGTGGCGGACAGTTGGGGGCAATGTTTGCCACAGCCGCGCGCCGAATGGGCTATCGTGTGGCCGTCTGGGATCCAGATCCTGATGCCCCGGCTCATCAGCTAGCTGCCCACTCGTATAGAACCCGATTTTCCGACCCCACCAGTCGTGAACGGTTTGTGAGTCTTGTCCATGCTGTTACTCTGGAATGGGAGAACGTTCCGGCGGAGCTGTGTGGGTGGTTGGAAGAGCGTTGTAGGATGACGCCATCCAGCGCGGTTCTTCGCACTCTCCAAGATCGGATTGAACAGAAACAATTTTTGTCGTCTCGACTACTCTCGGTCCCTTCATTTGCTGCCGTGGAATCTGTCGGCCAGCTGAACCTCGCAGTCGACCACCTTGGGCTTCCCGTTGTCTGTAAAACGGCAAAGAGTGGTTACGATGGAAAAGGGCAGTGGATCATCCGTCGCCGCTCCGATGTGAAGTTGGTTGAAACGATCCTTGAGCAGGCAGAATCCGCCCAGCGGTGGATTGTTGAACAGTTCATTCCATTTGTCAGAGAACTTTCCGTTCTAGTAGTGCGCAATGAATGTGGAGAGTGCCGAGTCTATCCGGTTGTCGAAAATCAGCATGAGCAGGGGATCTTGCGTGACACACTCGTACCTGCATCTGTTCCTCCTACTGTAGCGAAACGGGCGGAAGAGCTTTCTACGCAAGCGGTAGCAGAATTACAGGGTGTCGGCGTGTTCTGTGTAGAGCTCTTCCAGACCGAAGACGGAAATCTCCTTATTAACGAGATCGCGCCACGTCCTCATAATTCGGGGCACTATACCTTGGACGTCTGCACGGTCTCCCAATTCGAACAGCAAGTACGAGTAACCTGTGGACTGCCTCTGGGAGAAGCCAGGATCTTGAGCCCTGCGGTCATGGTGAATCTTATCGGCGAGGAAGTCAGATCTGTAATATCTGCAGAGGCTTGCTCCGCGCTCTACTCGACATCAGGAGCGGTACTTCATCTGTACGGCAAACCGATGATTCGTCCAGGCAGAAAAATGGGTCACGTGACTTTCACAGCGCCGCAAAAGGAGATGGCCGTAGCAACGGCTCAGCAGTTCATCGCGACCCTGAGAAAGCCTGTCTAACTGGTTCCCACCTAGCACGCATCACCCAGATATCTGGTGAGCAGTCCGCCCCATAACTTACGTCGTTCGCTTTTGTCACTAGTTGCCGAACTAGAGGTCGAGAGATCTCAGAAACATGTTTGAAAGTAACGAGTTAACAGCGAGTGGCAGGGTATGCGATTTGCTTGCCCTCACATGGTGTTCTTTCTGGAGGGTCCACAAGATGTCCCACGACTCAGTGCCAGCCAGCCATCGTCAAGAGTCTAACAGACTTTACCAATTGCTCACGGATCCGGGATCTCGTTACCTCGTCCTTCAAGGCCTTGTCACGATTATCCTGTCATATGAATTGCTGTTCGGTGTTCATTCAGTCATCAGTCGGGTCATGAGCCACACGTTGGTGATGGGCTTCTGGCTAGGCATGGTCGCGATTGCGATATTGCCTAAGGCTGTACTGGCATCTGCTTGGTTCAGCGCCGGCCTGGTGACAATCGATACGATTTTCGTAACCTCCGTTATTTATCTTTCGGGTAACGCACGATCCGATCTCTATATTGCGTACTTTGTTCTCGTGCTTGTGGCGGCATCCGTAAGGCGGTTGAGCCACGTGCTTGGGCTCTCTCTCTTATTGAGCGTCGGATATGCGGTTGTCCTCTATGAAGGGATTCTCCAAACCGGCACGATGGCCACTGGACAACTCTTGGGGATTCCGGTTCTTCTCGTGATGGCGGTGTTCTACGGTGTCGCTCTGGAAAACACGGCCATTGCCCAAGAAGAAAAAGCATCGTTGCTAAAAGACGTTGAGGGTTTGAAACGGACAGAGGACGCATTGTCGACCGCAAAAACTCAGCTCGAAGCTCGAATCAAAGCTCTCAAAGAGGACCTCACGAGCGCAAACGCCGAGCTGCGCGAAGGGCAGATTGTCCGGCAGGGACTGGAACGACGACTTCAGGAAGCACAGAAAATGGAAGCTGTCGGCCGAGTCGCGGCGAGGATAGCCGGAGAATTCGGAGCGTTGTTCGCGGGCATCGGAAAGCAGACCGGCATCATGTTGTCGCGTTTTCAGGCGAATGATCCTCTCAGATCATCCGCCGATGAAATCTTCAAGATCGGCGAAAGGGCCGCCACCTTGACGGCACAGTTGATCGCACTCAATCTCGAAGACCGACCGGTTTGTGATATGGTCTCCGTTCATGCGGTATTGGCCGACTTGCAAGGAATGATGAAAAGTCTACTACGCTCAGGTATCGAACTAATTATTCAAACACAGAAGCAGGTGGTCTTTGCCGAAGTGGATCGAGAAGGTTTAGAAACCGTCATTTTTCACCTTTTGGTGAATGCACGGGATGCCATGCCGAATGGAGGTCGCTTGTCGATCGAGGTCAAGACACTCGAGGACGCGTCACGATCGAATCTGCCTTTGCCGATGGGCATGAAGTACCCACAGGTTTTAATCGAGATCACGGATACTGGAACCGGGATGAATCTAAATACTCAAACGTACATGTTCGAGCCGTTCTTTTCGACCAAGGAAACGAACATTGGTCTCGGCCTGACAGCAGTATATAAAATTGTCAAACAGAATGGAGGCTCACTCGATGTCAATAGCCGACCAGGGCAGGGAACAACCGTCCGCCTGTTCTTCCCTGTTGCCTCGCTCACGGAGGTACGTGAGGAGCTTATTTCAACTGCCATGGCGGCCAAAGGAAATGAAACCATTCTGCTCGTGGAAGAGAATGAGATCGTGCGAAAGCTCGCGCTGTCAGCCCTGCAACGGTATCGATATCGGGTTCTGGAAGCAGCGTCATCAGTCGAAGCCTTGATGCTTACGCAACAGTATCATGGCATTCTTCATCTCACGGTGAGCCCATTGATCATGCCAGAGATCGGTGGGCGTGAACTGGCGCGCCGTCTCATGAATCAACATCCGAAGATGAAGGCGCTGTTTGTGTCTGGTTACGACGACGAAACGATTCAGCACCACCGGATCAATCAGCGGTTTGTATTACAACATCCTTACCGCCAATCTGGTCTTATCGAAAAGGTAAGGGAGACGTTGGACGCTGCATAGACAGTGTGGACGCAACGGAACATTCGGCGTTAGTCATGCCACGTTGATCGAGATGGAGCAAAAAATCTCACGTCTCTCCGCTTGAAGAACCCAATCAAAACCATGCCTGCGATAAACCCTCCGATGTGAGCAAAGAAGGCCACGCCCCCTCCAGTAGCACCGACACTCATCCCTCCGCTGATCAGTTGAGTAACGAACCACATCCCAAGGACAATTCCAGCTGGGACTCTGGTCATTCCAAGCCCGGGTAGGAAGACCAGAACGTGAGCCCGTGGAAATAGCAACAGGTATGCCCCTAACACTGCGGAAATGGCCCCACTGGCTCCGACCATGGGAACTTGAGAGGACGGGTCGGTGAGCGCATGACTGAGTGCGGCGAGGATGCCGGAGAGAACATAAAAGACGACGAATTTTGCATGACCCATCACATCTTCAATGTTATTCCCAAAAATCCAGAGATAGAGCATGTTCCCTAACAGGTGCATCCACCCTCCGTGAAGAAACATGCTCGTTATGAGCGTAAGGGTGGCGGGAAACGCGACTCTGGCTTCGTCCGGGAGTGAGGCCTGGCCGAAGATGACAGAAGGAATCGCACCGTATTGGAACGCGAAGAGTTCGCCTGGTCCCTGGGGTAGGTTGACTTGGTACAGAAACACCGCGACGCAGGCGGCGATGAAGGTCATCGTGACGATTGGCGTCAGTCTCGTGGGGTTATCGTCGTGAAGCGGAATCACGATGGTTCCAGGCTAGGGAATGAGGTGACCATTAATGACCAAACGTGGCAGTCTTGGGTTAGCTGGTAAGGTCCCATCGTTCTGCAGAGGAACAGAAAATCCCGCTGCGTGGGTATGGCCTCCCCCGCCGAACGAGGCGGCGATGGTACCGACATCTGTTCCATCGGCACGGGAGCGCATGCTGAAATAGCGTCGACCATCCCGATCATGCCAAATCATGCAAAACGGGTGATGT
>Ga0105107_10003150_pt1 | contig 10938 bp, 9 predicted proteins | sample PPLLaktember2015_6_FD_79335 | JGI IMG/M metagenome (GOLD analysis project Ga0105107, IMG submission 79335) | Freshwater sediment microbial communities from Prairie Pothole Lake near Jamestown, North Dakota, USA - PPLs Lake P8 Core (1) Depth... | ecosystem: Environmental > Aquatic > Freshwater >... | reverse complement strand
TTTACCCCTTTTCCCTTTGCCCAGGTTCTGCCGATGGACTCAGCCGGGATTCCCCCCCGCCGCAGGGCTTCTTTGATGCGCTCCGCATCTCGGGGGGGAGCCGCGATCAAGAGGGCCCCGGAGGCGATCAACCCTAAAGGATCCAATCCCAGTTCCTTGCAGAGAATCTCGGTTTCGGGAAAAACGGTTACCTTCTCCCTTTCCACCAGCAGGCCGACATCGGCCGCCTGGGCCAACTCGAGAAGGCCGGTCGCCAGACCGCCCTCGGTAGGGTCGTGCATGGCATGGACCCCGCCGCTCTCCATGGCGATCCGGGCGTCCCGGACAACGCTGATTCCGGGGTTCTGCAGAAATTCCTGGCATTTCCGGAGCCAGCCCTTCGCGAAAGAATTTCCCAGCTCTTTCTTTTCCCGGGCGATCAGGGCGGTTCCCTCGATGGCGATCCCTTTGGTTAGAAGGATCTCGTCGCCGGGTCGAATTCGCTCCGGGGACGTCAACTGCCCGGCTTCCGCCTCTCCCAGCATCTGGCCCACCACGATCGGCCGATCGAGCCCGAGGGTGATCTCGGTATGGCCTCCGCAGAGGGTAATTCCCAGATCCCTGCAAGCCCGGGAAATCTGCTCGAAGATCGCCTCCACCATTTCCGGGTTCGTCCTGTCCTCGGGCAAAAGCAGGGTGGCCAAAAACCAGCGGGGCGCTCCGCCCATCGCCGCTATGTCATTGGCATTGACCTGCACCGCATACCAGCCGATTTCAGCGGTGGCAAATGTGATGGGATCGGTTTTGGCAATCAGATATCGATCGCCAAAGGAAATGACCGCGGCGTCCCTGCCGATTCCCGGTTTGACCACAAGTCGGGAATCTGCTTGCGTGTAGCGGGAAAGCAAGCCGGCGAGATCTTCCATGGGCAGCTTTCCGGGTGGATAAAAGAGGTTCCGGGCGAGTGCTTTTTTCTTTTTCATGTCCCGCTGGGCCCCGGTGAAAAAGGGCGCAAAAGAATGGCAAAAGCCCTGGCTTTTCGCTGATCGCTGACGGCGCGAAGGGTTTCCTCAGCGGCGCTTTTTTAAATGGTAACGAGGTCAGGGGGATTTGTAAACAAAAAGATGGGGCGATGGGAGGATCGCCCCTGCCGGGGTTGGGGAAAAATGGTCATCCTTTGACAGCCAACGGAGGATCCCTTTCCGATTATCTCGCCGCCGCCTTCGCTTTCGCCTTGGGCCCGTAAAGGTCGCGTGCTACATCTTTGAGGCCAAGGGATTCGAGGGTCTTGCGGGCCGGCTTGCCGCTTGGGGTCCAGCCGCTTGCTTTATAGAATTCCTTTAGCATGACCTCCATGTCCGGAACCTTGCCGGCGTTGCCGCCTTCCTTGGTGGCCTCCAAGGCCCGCGGAGCAAGGACGTCGTCTTTGCGGGTAATCCCGCAGCGGTTGTTGTAAGCCCGGTGGAGGGCCATGATGCGCTCCCCGACCTTTAAGAGGGTGGCGGGCGTATATTTCGTCCCCGTCGCTGCCGTCATGACGGCGGCGATGTCCGAAGGTTTGAGGATAAAAGTCAGGAAATAGCACGAAACCATGGAGTTGACGACGGCGGTGTGATCCTGGGCGAGCTTGACGACCAGCCCTTTGCCTTTGCTTTCGAAGAGGGAATATTCCCCTTTCAGCCCCCATTCCGGCATCGGGTCTTTGACCCCCTCGTAGAGAGGCGAATGGCCATGAAGGTGGCAGGCGCCCCGGGGACCGACGGCGTACGTCAAACCCATGCTGAAAAAGGTCCGCGGATCGTGCATAGGTGTTTCCATGCCCTTGACGTGGACCGCGTATTTCCAGGAATCGCCGCCCAGCTTCTCCGCCGCCCTTTTTACACCCTGACCCAACAGCGCCCCGATCTTTTCGCGCTTCCCGATTTGATGGACCATGGCCAGCATCGCCTCGGCGCTGCCCCATTTGAGCTCGATGCCACCCGTATCTTCCCTGGTGATCAGCCCTTTCTCATAGGCTTCCATAGCAAAGGCAATCGCCACCCCGGTCGAGATCGTATCCACCCCGTACCGGTTGCAGAGGTCGTTAGCAAAGGATACGGCATTCAGATCGTCGATGAGACACATGGTCCCCATGGCGCCCAGAGTCTCATATTCGGGCCCGGGGCCGTCCATTTTGTAAGGCCCCTCTTCAATCTTGACCCACCGCGAGCACCCGATGGTGCAGCGGTAGCAGGCCGTGTGGGGAACCAAAATGGTTTCTTTCATTTTCTTGCCGCCGAGACTCTTGCACCCCTCTTCCCACAGCCCGAGCTGCCAGTTCTTGACGGGGACGTCGCCCATGGCCCACAGGTTGTCCAGAACCTGGGCCGTGCCGTATTCGCGCATATTGGCCACAGCCGGGGAGGTGCCATTATCCTTCGCGATCTTCTTGCAGAGAGCATTGTACGCTGCGGTGTCATGGAGCGGAAAGGCGCCGTTTCCGCGAACGGCGATGGCTTTCAGCTTTTTCGCTCCCAGGATGGCGCCGTTTCCACCGCGACCCGGGGCCCGTCCTTCGTCGTTGATGATGCAGGAGATGAGAACCTTCTTTTCTCCGGCGGGGCCGATGCAGGCCACGCGGATTCTTTCATCCCCGATCTCCCTCTGGATGGACTCCTGGACCTGCATGGCGTCCTGGCCCCACAGATGAGCGGCGGATTTGAATTCGACTTTGCCGTTATGAATCCAGAGATAGACCGGCTCGGCCGAAGCTCCTTCCACGATCAAAGCGTCGTAGCCCGCCTTCTTCAAATCCGCTCCCCAGTAGCCTCCGGAGCTGGCATCGCAGAGAATCCCCGTAAGGGGAGATTTGAAGACGATCTGGTAGCGCGCGCCGGAAGGATAGTTCGTGGCCGTGACCGGGCCGGTGGCAAATACGATTTTGCTCTCCGGGCTCAAAGGGTCCGTGGAAGGAGGCACTTCGTCATATATGATTCGGCAGCCCAGCCCTGTTCCCCCGATGTAATCGCGGGCGAGCTTTGGATTCAACGGTTCCTCTTTCCAGCTTTGATCCGTCAGGTTGACGCGCAGAATTTTTCCCATGTAGCCGTCCATGGACCCATTCTCCTTTCTGAAAAAATTTCGGCAAACTCCGTTTAAGATCCCCCTTCTTTTAAATGAATTCTCAAATAAAGTCAAGAAGTTTGTAGGTAGGGACAGGGTTGGGGAGGAATAGTTTAATAATTATGAATACTTATGGAAGGGTGGCGGTGCGCCCCGGAAATTTCAGGGACGGCGGCTGTCAAGGAGGAAGATAGGACGCAAATTTCCGCAGAAAAAGGCAGATAAATAATTTTTGGATAAAAAATTCTAAAAATCTGCGTCCCAAAATGGTTTAGAGTTTTTACTTCTCATCCGTCAGCTTCATGGGCTGGCCGCAGCAGATCAAGACGCCTTTGCCGGCAACCAGCATCTTCACTTTGGTCCCGCAGATTTCACAAACATAAACCTGCCCCGCTTGATTTGCCATCTTCATTCCCTCCTTAATTTTTAAAATGGGACGCAGATTCCCGCAGATGAACGCAGAAAATACTTCTCCTGTGAAAAACATAAATAAATGGGCAACCGCGGCTTTTCATGGCAGCCGAAGCAGGTCCATGACTTTTTTCTTTTGCCCTATAATCCTGAAAATCTGCGCCCAAAAAGTTATTTTGCCGGTTCCGGGATTTCTTCCGTAATCCCCGCCAGCTTTCGGGCCATTTCCGCGTATTTCTCCATCGGCGAAAGGGAGCGGACCACCAGCCGCGCCCCGTCCGGGGATCCGCCGCCGTGCATGCACCCGGGAACTCCGGCGCCCAACGTAAGCCATTCCACGAGGCGGGCCGCGCGGGCCCGCGCCTCCGGACTGCAGGACCCGGCCTTGAGGTATTTCTGGATCAATTTTCCGTAGCGGGGATCGCTAAAATCCTTGTAGGAAGGGAAACATCCGGTTTCCACGATCCCCCCGCCGATTTCCTGGCAGAGTCTTTTGGTTTCATAGGGCAAGGTCGCCACATGAACCTTATTAGCGTGAGAATTCAGGGAATCGGGGATCCAGATCCCGGAGGCGTGTTTGCCTCCGAGGGCAATGGCTCCAATTCCCATGGTAAAAGTGGTTTCGTTGTTCACCGCCATTTCCACGAACTTGCTGGCAAAACTCTTTGCCGAAAGGCCGTTGGCCCGGGCCATGAGCATCCCGGCGCCGATCATGACATCCCCCTGTCCGCCCACGCAGGCCCCGATGCAGGCCCGATAAAGGGATGTAAAAAATTGAATGACTTTTCCGGAATATGCGTATTCCTTGCAGAGGAAAACCCTTTCTCGGGGAACAAAAACATCTTCGAAAAGAAGATACGCCTGGGTAATCCCTGTTTCCGTGGGGATATCGAAGCCCTCTTCCATTTCCCGGCTGTCGCTGGGCCGTCGGGTCTCGATGATGGTGAGCCCTTCGATGTCCCGTGGCACCGCGCAGGAGACGGCGAAGTCTTTCTCCGCCTCTCCGTACCCCGTCCCGGGCATGAGAAAAATTTCATTGCTCGCCGCCGTCCCGCAAATCATAAGCTTCGCGCCCCGCAGGACGATGCCTTTTTCGTTTACTTCGGTAACGTGAACGTTGGAATCCGGATCGGGCTGCTGGGAAGCTTTCAAACTGCGGTTCCCTTTGGCATCCGTCAAGGCCCCGGCGATGGCCCAGCCTTCGGCTTGAGCCTTCAAAACGTACCTTTTCAGCCGCTCGTGGTAATCCGTTCCGGAGGCTTTGTCCACCTCGTGGGTCACCGCCCACATCGTGTTCATCCCGTTCCAACCGGCGCAAAGACCGCCGGTGCAGGTTCCGGTCAGGCGGTACATCTCTCTTTTTAATTTGGAGTTGGCAATCACATCCTCCGCCGATAGCATCAGCGAATTGTGGCGGTGGATTTTCTCCTCGGTCAAAGAAGAGACGGTGGCAAACAGGGGCGCCGTGGCCGAATCGTTGGCCGCGTCGTACGCCCGGGCATGGCTTTCCACCACCCGCCGGGTGGCCGGATGGGTCGTCACGTCCGCGATCGTTTCGCCGAACTTAAAGATATTGGGGCGCATCCTTTTCAGGGAGGCCAGATATTCCGCGCGGGTTTTCAGGGCCATGGATTCTCCTTAGACATAAAGGGGTTAGAATGGGGAACAGCAGAATCCCAAAGATTTTTGCTCTTATTCATATTAAGAATATCTTAGAACCAGAGGAGAAGCAATAGCTTCGCTCATAATAAAGGGGGGATTGAAAAACGTGGCGGAAAATCTATTTTTTCGCTAATCAAGGCTATGAACGCCTTCCGTTTGCACCCCGGCTTGGTTGAGGGTCTCTTCGATCTCTCTTTTCTGGTCCCAGGAAAAACGGAGGCAAACTCCGCAGTCGGAACTTAAATGGCGAGGAACGGGAATCAATTTAACAGGAAGGTTTTCCCCTTTAGTTAATTTTTCAGCCCTGAGGGCCAAATGGGTGGAAGAAAAAAGGACAACGCCGTATTGCATGATCTGAATGAAAGACCTTCTGGTCGCTCGATTAGGTTTCCGGTTTGCCCTGAAAAGGAACGCCGGTTTAAAGACATATTCCTTCACCTTCGATGAAGGACGCAATAAATACACCATCTCACTGCATTAAAAAAGTGTATCCCATCCCCGCTGGGTTTGCAAATTCAAAGCTAAGACCCCAAAAAATGATATTTCTCAGCTTTCCGCTTAATGAACCAAAATCTTTCCCCCGGGCTCCGCAACAACCTGCCCGATAAGGGCTGCCCGGTCGGAAACTCCTTGTTTTAATTTTCCGAGAAGAATTTCCGCGGCTTGATTCGCTACACAGATGAGAAGCCCACCCGAGGTTTGCGGATCAAAAAGAATATCTTTGAAAATGCTATCCAACGAAGGGGAAAAATCTACCATTTTCTCCCGGAACTCCCGATTTTTATAGGCCCCTGCCGGAACCAAGCCCATCGCGGCGTATTCCAAGGCCTCGGCTATTATGGGAATGCGCTCGGCATGAATTTCAATCCCCAGCGCTGAATCCGATACCATCTCCGCCATGTGTCCTAAAAGGCCGAATCCGGTAATATCGGTGCAGGCGTGCACCGGGTAATCCTTCATGATCTCCGCCGCCTCCCGGTTGAGGGTCGCCATCAGGCGGGTGACGAAATCCACAATTTTCCCCCCGGCCAATCCCCCCTTTACGGCCGTGTTAATGATTCCCGTTCCTAAAGGTTTTGTAAGAATCAGACGATCCCCAACCACCAAATTTCCCTTGGTCAGAACCCGCTGCGGATGTACGAATCCAGTGACGGACAAACCGTATTTCAGCTCCCTGTCTTCTATGCTGTGGCCGCCCACCAGAACAACTCCCGCCTCTCTCATTTTTTCCAAACCCCCCTCGAGAATCCGCCGCAGGACCGATAAATCCATTTCCTTGAGGGGAAAGCCTACCAAATTCATCGCGGTCTTGGGAACGCCCCCCATGGCGTAAATATCGCTCAGGGCGTTAGCCGCCGCGATCTGGCCGAACCAATAAGGATCGTCCACAATGGGAGTAAAGAAATCCACGGTCTGGACCAGGGCAAGATCCTCCGAAATTTTATAGACCCCGGCGTCGTCGGCCCGTTCCAGGCCTACAAGCAGATTGGAATCCGTAGGAATTTCCAGCCCGCACAAGGCTTTCTCCAGGTCCCCTGGAGGCAGCTTGGACGCTCACCCGGCCCCCCGCACCGTTTCCGTCAAGCGCAAAACCTTAGATTCATCCATAGTTCTCCCCTTGTAGCGATAATAGACAAACTCCTATAATGGCAAATTTGACCGTTTTTGGCGCATGAAATATGGGATTTTCGGACTTATCTTTCGTAGCTTGGTTTATCCCCCAGGCTCCTGTTCCCCGGCTTAGCATCCGATTAAATTGAGTTTTTCGAACCGACCCCCACAGACGATTCAAGATCATCAAGAAGCATTTTTAGGTTCAGATTATATTTTTCAGCTATTTCACGAAGCGGTTCAAAAAGAGCCATACAACAAAGACACACTCCTGCCTGCTGATCATATTTTCTGAAAACTGCTTCGGTGGAGGGATATAAATCAACGACCTCCATAAGTGTCATCTCCGGGCGGATGGAAACCCTTCCAGGCAAATTTTTATCATCCATTTTCTTTCATCCTCTTTTCGTGGATCTGACAAATTCAGAGGATCGCACCAATAACTCTCCCTTGACCTTTAAGCAACAACATTTCTCCTGCGAAAACCGGGTTTCTAGATTTTGAGAACCCGACCGGCCTTCAGGAGCAATTCTAATATTTCATACATGTTTGAAACTTTTCCAACCCTCAAATCCTTTTTGATTCCAAAAAAATCCAGGCAGGTACCACAAGCAAGGATTTCTATGCCCTTTCCCAGCAATCCCTGAAGATCCTCGATAACTTCAGATCCCTGGCAAGCCAGCTTGACCCCGCTATTCATAAGAATAAGCTTTTGCGGACGCACGTCGGACTCTCCGAGCGTGTGCAAGAAAGAACGTATCAGGACCTTTCCCAACTCTTCCGACCCTCGCCCCATGGAATCGCCGTCGATGAAGACCACCAAATCCGATGAAGACTGGCATTGAACCGTTTTTGAAATTTCTGGCTCCGGCACTGGTTTTTCCTTCCCCTTTTGCTTTTTAATCTTTAGCTCAAAAACGCCTTTTTCCTCCGTGATGTTAACCTGATGCCCCTGGCTTTCGGCGAACCGCTTGACATTCTCTTTGGAGCTGAGATTATCCACAAGAACAGAAAGCTCTTCGGCCTCCTCCAGGGCTTTCTTGGTTGCCAATACAGGCTGCGGGCATGCCAATCCGCGGCAATCAACCTTCTTTTCCATAATTCCTCCACCCATAGCTGCTTTTAATTAAGGGGCATAAATTCCTGGGTAGGACTTTCTCCGCCGCCGGGATGGGATCGTTTTTGGTTCCGCAAAGGGAAACAGGAATCGCGCCGGCGGCAAGGGCTATTTCCACCGGCGAATAAAGGCAATAAAAGCCGATTACTTTTCTGCCCTTTTCCTTGGCGTGTTCGATGTCGATCAGATTCTGGTCGGAGATCTGCTGCAGTTTCTTATCCAGGTCCGATAGGCTCATCGTCTGCTTCCCCTTTGCTTTTTTTCTAATCCCCCTTCAGGATCCATTAAATCCACAAGGGGGTACTCAGCGATTTTCTCCTTCGGTTAATTCGAGCTTAAGGATCGCGCCTTCAAAGCCTCGCTCGATGCGCTTCGGCGATTTCTTGTTGGGAGATTCCGCTTTGCCCATGAATCCAAATTTGTTGTTGAAATAACCCTTCACAATTTATAAAAAACAGTTTTCATCCTTAATCTCTTGCAGAGACTTTGGGTGATATCGTCCACGGCAAACGGACAAAGCAATTCTCTGCCAAAATGGTGGATACCGGATCCCCATTTCCGGGGTAAGCTTTCATGATTTGCAAATGGAGGTAAAATTTAGGGACAGAGGAAGGGGAGGATTTCAAATGGTGACGGCGATAGCAGGAATGAAATAGGTAGTCCCTTCCGCCCTTCTCTCCTCCTTTTGCTGGAGACCTAACCTAGGCCTCTGCGGGCCGATTTTGGCCCGTCATTGAATGGAAAAGGGGGCTTGGGGTTTTCCCATTTTAGTCACCTCCTTCCTAAAAAGTTGGCGCCCGTTTCGAACCTGCGCACTTGGCTTACCGTTCAAGTCCATTGAGGTTGTTCCACCCATCAGTCCAACCGCTCTGCGGCGGATCACCTTCCCGCCGCAATGCTGCTTACCGCTTGCAAGGCTTTATCAATTTCATCTTTGGTATTCAAGTAGCTTAAACCAAACCGGATTGTGCCTTCGGGAAAAGTCCCGATAGTCTTATGGGCCGCAGGTGCGCAGTGCAGGCCGATCCGGGATAGAATTCCGAACTGCTCGTCCAGAATAAGGCCGACGTCGGACGGCGAAGCTCCCTGAATATTGAAAGACACGGTGCCGACCTGTTTTTCTTCATCCGCCGGGCCATAAATCTTCACCCGGGGGATCTTCTGCAAACCTCGAACAAGGCATCCGGTAAGATGAGCCTCATGCCTCCGGATCGTTTCGATCCCCGTTTCGAGCACAAAGTCGAGTCCGGCCTTCAGCCCGGCCAGTCCCACGGCATTGGGCGTTCCGCTTTCGCAAAGGTCGGGAAGGAAATCGGGCTGCTCTTCCCTTTCCGAACGGCTTCCCGTTCCGCCCCGTTTCAGGGGTTGCAGGGTTTTCTCGTCAACTCTGCGGCCGATGACCAACCCCCCCGTTCCCTGGGGCCCAAAAAGGGCCTTGTGGCCTGTAAAAGCCAGAAGGTCGATTTTTTCTTTCTCTAAATCTATGGGGATCACTCCCGCCGTCTGGGCCGCATCGACCAGGAAAAGAATTCCCCGGTTCCGGCAAATTTCCCCGACGGGCTCCAGGGGCAAGAGAGTCCCCACCACATTCGATGCATGATTCAGGACCACCATGCGCGAATTCTTTTTTACGGCCTTCCGGATTTCCGCGGGGTCCAAAAAGCCCTCCCGGGAGCAGGGAGCCACCGTAATCTCAAGGCCCTCTTTCTCAAGGGCCCGGAGAGGGCGCATCACCGAGTTGTGCTCCATGGAGGTGGTGATGACATGGTCTCCTCTTCGAAGAAGCCCGTTTAATCCGAGGTTGATGGCCTCGGTGGCGTTTTGGCCGAAAATGACCCGGGAAGAATCGCCGACCCCGAAAAGGGCGGCGATTTTTTCCCGGGCCTCGAAGACGACCCTTCCCGCCTCAATCGAAAGCCGGTGGCCCGATCGGCCAGGATTCCCTCCCACTTCGCGCATGAAAGCCGTCATGGCCTGGATCACGGCCTCCGGTTTGGGGAAGGAAGTGGCGGCGTTGTCCAAATAGATCAGCTTTTGATCCATCTTTTACCTCTTGGAGAGTTTCAAAAGGAATTCTCCTTCCTTTTCTTTCTCCTCCTCGGAAACCTCAAAACCTGCATTTCGCGCCAGGCGGGAAACATTTTCTTTGGATGTAACCGTATCCACCCAGACTTCAATTTCCCCTTTTCCTATCTTATCGATGGCTTTCTTAACGAGAACCACCGGCTGGGGGCAAGATAACCCCCGGGCGTCGATTTTTTCGCTCATGCTCGGCTCCTTTCTCTCATGGAGAACCCGATAAGAAGGCAAAAAACCAGGCCGATGACTACGGCCGCCGGCCCGAAAGCCCCCGGTCCTTTTGCGGAGCTGGCCAGCGCGAAATTGTGGGCGATTCCGGCGCCTACGATCATGCCGACAACGAACACGGCCGCGTCGCCGTCTCCCTCTCCGGAGAGGATCAATTGTCTTCCCGGGCACCCGCCGGCAAGGGCAAAGGCCAGACCCGAAAGAGCCATACCCAGGAAATTCCAGAGATGGTTGTCATGGGCAATGGGTTGGTTGGCAAAGCCGATTTTGAATTGTCCCAGAACCAGGTTAACAACAAACGCAACAACCGCCAGGGTCAAAATCCCGCTGAAAAGATGGAAATCGCGGATGAGGATTACATCCCGAATCGCTCCCATGGTGCAGAAGCGGGTGCGCTGGGCTAGGAAACCCACTCCAAGGCCTACGATCAAGGAAATGATCAAAGGCGCATGGGCCGCTCCCGGACCTTTGGTGCTCGTGAAGATCGGGCCGCCCGGGGCAAATTGGGGGGTAAAAATCGCAAAGATAAGGAGAACAACCATTAGAACCGGCATGACCCACCCGGCCGCGGGTTTCGTCGCCGTTGCCCGTCCTAAATTATATCCGCCTTTTAGAAATTGAACTCCGCTCCAGATTCCGAAAGCCAACCCGGCCAAACCCAGGATGGCATTTCCATCTCCGCCGGCCAGCCGGAGAAGCGCCCGCCAGGGGCACCCGAGAAAAACCAGGGCGCCGATCATGGCGAAGAC
>Ga0105107_10003148_pt1 | contig 10939 bp, 13 predicted proteins | sample PPLLaktember2015_6_FD_79335 | JGI IMG/M metagenome (GOLD analysis project Ga0105107, IMG submission 79335) | Freshwater sediment microbial communities from Prairie Pothole Lake near Jamestown, North Dakota, USA - PPLs Lake P8 Core (1) Depth... | ecosystem: Environmental > Aquatic > Freshwater >... | reverse complement strand
CTTAAAAGTTTGGGGGCGTTGGGCGAAGGTACGGTTGCATTTGTTGCGGCGCGCTGCGGCCCAAACCCAATCAGGCTTATCGTATTTTTTCAAAAAGCTAAACTTTAACAACTTTTTTAAAAATTTTGCTTGACCAAACCCTTTACATTGATCATTGAATACTTAATATGTCCATCTAAAGATCATAAAAGGAGATAATATCATCCATGAAACGGCCGACCCCGGAAGAATACGAAAAAACGTTTGAACGCATTTCCAAGACTGCACCGGCTGAACATCTGAATGATCCCCATTTCAAAAAAACGACCCTGATGTTTCTTGCTCTTGGCGGTGAAGCGCTGGCACGCCAGCACATCGAAACCTACCTGAAGCCATTTCCTGAAAAACTCACCCTGTTTGACAAAACCATGGAGGAAGAAACCCTCAAAGAAGGCCCGGAAGAACAGAGCGTGGAAACCGAGGAAACGGATTAGCCGGCCTGTCCGCCGCATACCTTTTTCTGCCCTGCCGGGTTTCTATCCCGGAATAAAAAAATCTCTTAGAGACAGCCGGCCTTCGGATTGGAATGATACGGATGCAGGCATCAGCGCCCCGCCCTCAAGGTGAACCCGGCCGGTCAGGGTATATTCAAGTTTCTCTTCCCTGGGCAGCGTCATCAGCCCTTTAACGACCTCCAGAACGGATGAATACACCATCATGGGGATAACCTCCGTACGAAACGCCGGAATGGTGGTCCTTTCATCTGAAACGCCGGTTGCAAAATCTTTTCCCTGCAATTTTAAATGGCAGTCGGTTCCCCTGATCGCCAGCGGTACATCATTGGTATTGTAAACCCGAAGTTCGATTTTAAGGACGGTTTCAAACAGGGTCACCTTCTGCACCTGGATATGGACGAGACTGATGCGGGGAGGCTCCAATCGCTTCCCGAATCCGGCACAACCCGTCAGAGCGAGCAGCGTAACGGCTAACCCGATTAAAACCCGGGCGTTTATATTAAACCTGAGAAAGATTTTCATAGATTTTCGCTACGATAACCCGCAACCCCATTCAATTTCAAGTAAAAGGGGCGGTTCGGACCGAACCACCCCGGTTAAAGAAAGCCGTTGAGGGGACTTTTGAATGTTGCTGTCAGACTTCCTTCCGGCCGATCAGCAGGTACGTCGACATTTTGCCTTTTCCTTTAAAATGCGGCTGGTCTCTGCGCTCTTCAAACAAATAGTGCGGCTGCAAGTGGTTATAAGTGGATTCGCTTACCTGAATGACGCCGGGCAGCCCCTGAGATTCCATGCGGCTGGCAATGTTTACGGTGTCCCCCCACAGGTCATAACTGAATTTGCTGGTTCCGATCACACCGACCCGCACCGGTCCGGTATTGACGCCGATCCGTATTGAAACCGTTTCGCCGGTTTTAATTTTAATCTTGCTCATCACCTCCATCATATCCATTGCCATTTCAGCAATGGACAGGGCGTGGTTCTCGTCCGGAACGGGAATTCCGCCCACGACCATGTAAGAATCGCCGATGGTTTTAATTTTTTCAAGACCATGCGTATGTGCCAACTGGTCAAATTTGGAAAAAATATCATTGAGAAATTCAATCAGTTCCTGCGGGTCCATCCGGGCAGACAATTGGGTAAACCCAACGATATCGGCAAACATTACCGTCACATCGGTAAAGTGCTCAACAATGATACGTTGGCCCTTTTTCAACCGCTCGGCAATGGACTTGGGGAAGATATTCAGCAGAAGGGTTTCTGATTTTTCCTGATCTTCCTGTAATACCGCTAAGATTCGCTGCTCCTGGTCCCGCTGCTGTTTTTTCTCCAGGCATTTTTCAACGCGGACTTTTAAAAGCACCCGGTTGAAAGGTTTTGTCAGGTAGTCCTCTGCTCCCAGTTCGATACAGCGGATAACGCTGTTGATCTCATCCACCGACGAGATCATGATCACGGGAATGTGTTTCAGGTTCGAATCGGATTTAACCTTTTCCAGAAACTGGTAACCATCCAGGCGCGGCATCAGGATGTCCAGCAGCACCAGGTCGATCTTCTCCCAAAGCAGCAGTTCAAGGGCCTGAAGACCGTCTTCGGCTACCTGGACCTGATAACCCTCCCGAATCAACAAGCCCCGCAGGATTTCGCGGTCGACATTGACATCATCAACCACCAGGATTGAAGCCGGATTGGAGTTGTTCCCCATGGCAGGCAAACCGTCTTTTGGACATTATCAGAGACTAACACGTGTCCCTATTTCATCATCATCCTTACCGGTATGGATCTTCATCGAGAAACGCTATTTAAACCGACCTATTTATAGTTCGGATAATTTATAGAATGTAATGGTCGTCTTGTCAAACAAAATACCGACACCCTGCCTCATCGTAAGGGCAGTTACACATCCTGCCGGTAAGCCGGAAGTTCCAGCGGCAGATCCCTGGTGACCTCCTTGATGGCCTGCAGGGCATTCAACAGCCGGGTATACCTTAGGGAAAGACCGATATGTTCGGCCAGTACAAGCAGTGAATCGGTGTCACGCTCTGAAATTGCCCACACCGTGTGGTGATACAGCCTTAATACCCCCAGGATTTCATCCGAAAATATTATCGGAATCGACAGAATGGCGGCAATACCTTCTTTGGCTGCCTCTTTGGGGTACTGCAGGCGATCGTCCGTGCGGATATCTCCGACAATGACCGGTTTTCCCTTCAACGCGGCAGCAATACTTTTATCCGCCCGCAGCGGCCCTTTGGAAAGATACCCCGCGCTCAGACCGAAACTGGCCAGCATTTCCAGTTCCTTGGTCAAGGGGTTGAAGGCGAAAATGGCGCACCCCTTTATTTCCAGCGCCGCTACCAGCAACTGGCTCAAATGACCGGTCATTATTTCCAGGTTGTCGGATGCCGCAATTGATTTGCTCACAATTTTGAAAATTTCCACATCGATTCTATCTTCTTTTTCCATTTTTTCCTCCTTGTGGAAATTGCATTCCTCTGTTTGATGTTCATCCAGCGGATGCATAGCACACTCAGGTTCAGGTAACGATACATATGACAACATTCTTTAAGGCGGTAATAACCTTATTATGAACGCTCTGGATAAACAGCCGCGTGATGCGATACGGCCTGGAATTCAGAACAATCACATCAAAACGCCCCCCGGTCGTCGTATCAATAATTTCTTCCGCCAGCGGCCTGGATCTTGATTTGAAAATATGGTCCAGTTGTGCTTCGGCAAATCCCCTCTCCTTGAAATGCTCCTTGACCTCTAAAAGTGCGGCTTCTTTTTCGCGCTGCTGCTGAGACAAAAATTGCATACTGGCTGAAAGACGGCCCATCACCGTGCTGGAATCGGTTTCGACATTCGGAAGCGGCGTATAAACATGCAACAGGGTGATCTTGCAGTCTTTGGTCTTTCCAAATATTTTAACAACAAATTCAACAGCTTTTTTATCCATTTCAGTGAAATTGTAAGGTAATAAAATTTTTTGTGTCGCCATAATGTCCTCCTTTCGGATTAGCAACGATATGAACACCCGGAATAAGGGTATCAATCTTCACCCCGGCGGAAACTATTTACTGAAGCGCGTTAGACTGAAAGAGAGGAAGAGAACAGCACAAGCATTCCAAGTCATCAAAAAAGCGGGAGCATACAAGCGTCGACAGTTCAGAGAAAGGCGATTGAGTATTAAGTTTCTATGATTTTTGCCTGAACTTGTCAACAACTCTTTAACGACGAAGAGGCAACCGCTTGATGCCGATACCCGGCACTTGCGAACCCCTTTTCCCATCTGTCCGTTTGAATTTCACCCTGCCTCAGAAATCGCTCAGGCTTCCTGCCAGGCCGCGTACATCAAGAGAGGTGCCGGATTTTCTATAAAATATCAATTCCCACTCCAGTGATTCCATATCGTGCCGGATGATGTATACGGAATCGTCATCCCCCGCCAGTTTAAAGTACCGATAATCCGGTGCAATCCAGCGATCCTGAATTTCTTTCACTTCTATCTTCCGAGAAGCCAGCCAGATTCGGCGCGGCGTCTCTTCGCCACGATACCCGGCATAACAATCCACACGGATATGCATGCATGACCTCCAGTTGCTATAATGATGCGACCCACGCTTTCTCGGTTAGGGGTCAAAACAACCGGTTCGATGGTCATTATAGATCGAAATTCCATTTTAATAAAGGTATTACGATACCGGGGAAGGCGTCTGAAACAGTGTGCATATTTTTTACTTGACTGGCAGAAAATTTTTTTATATTAATAGCGAATAATTTTTGATAGTTAGTACGGCAATGGACACCATGTCCCAGTATTATCTGAAAAGTTTGGTTTACCCATCGGCACATATACCGGCTAAGAGACTGACAACGCCTGCGTCCGTTGTACACCCTGATTCGTTAATTGACTGTACGGGTTTATTTTTCACACTGCTGAACCCCACAGCTTGAGTAAAATGCAAAACCGTCCAGGTGGACGGTTTTTTTCCGGACAGGGAGTCATAGCGTCCCGGAGACGGAGAGCTGATAACGGGTGGTTAAATTAAGAAGGAGGTCAGAGTTATGGCGGAAGGGATCGTAAAGTGGTTTAATGACAGAAAAGGGTATGGATTTATCGAACGGGAAGATGGTAAAGACTTGTTTGTCCACCATACATCCATTGATATGACCGGTTTCAGGACACTGGCGGAAGGAGATAAGGTCAGTTTCGAAGTAAACGAAAGCGACCGGGGACCTGAAGCAAAAAACGTTAAAAAAGTGTAACCGGTCCGGAGTCGGAACCCATGGGCATCCAGGCAATTTCCGTCAGGATGCCTTTTTAATTTAAAAATACCCGGTTATCTACAAAGCACAAGTTAACTAAAACGCGGCCGCCAGGAGTTTCTTCACCAGATAGTACACCAGCGGCACGGCTATGGCCGGCAGCATATTCCCCACCTTTATTTTCTTAATTTCCATCAGGTTAAAACCGATACCCATAATCAGCAGCCCGCCCACCGCGGACATCTGATTGATTACAGGCGGTATCAATGCCGCTTTCATAAAAGCGGCTGTTACCGTAATAGCCCCCTGGTAAACAAATACGGATAGGGCCGAGAAAGCCACCCCGATCCCCAGGGTAGAAGCCAGGATGATCGATGCAATGCCGTCCAGGACCGATTTGGCAAAGAGGGTTTGATGATTGCCGCTCAACCCGCTTTCAAGTGAACCCACGATGGCCATGGACCCGACGCAATAAATCAGGCTGGCCGTTACGAATCCTTTGGCAATTCCGCTCCCGCCCTTTGAAAACCGGTTTTCGAGCCATTGGCCTAATTGTTCCAAACGTGCTTCGATTCCTAAAAACTCACCTGCCACGCTCCCGATAGCCAAGCTGAATATGACCAGCAACAATTCATCTGTTTTAAGCGCCGCCTTCAGTCCGACCAGGATAACAGCCAGGCTGACGGCCTGCATGACGGTGACGTTGTATTTTTTCGGAATACCGCCCTTCAGGACGACTCCGATCATGCTGCCGGCGATAATGGCCAGCGTGTTGACAATCGTGCCGAACAATGAATCCCCCTCTGCATCCCATCGTGATTATGAGAAATGTATTCCGATTGGATGACCACATGCAAGAAGCAATAAAAATAATAAATTCCAAGTCTCAAGCACCAAATCTCAAATAAATTCCAATATTCGAATATCAAAAAAAAAGGGCTGCTCTCACAGAGGACACAGAGGCACAGAGTTTCTTTTTTTCTGATCCTTTCTCTGCGATCTCTGCGGGCTCTGTGAGAGCCAAATACATATTTATCCGGTTAATCCTGCAAGGTGCGGCGAAGCCTTTGGCGAAGATGGATTGATCCTGTCCAATAAAAATGGCAGGGGCGGGATCTCCCCTATGCTACGACGGGCGAGAGATTTAAAAGCCTTCAGCTTTAAACCTTCAGCCTTTCGCCTTTTACCTTTAGCCTTCAGCCTTTAGCCTTCAGCCTTCAGCCTTTTCCCCTTCAGCCTTCAGCCTTCAGCCTTTAGCCTTTAGCCTTTCACCAGCCCCCTTAAACATTTCAGGTTGACGGCATCCCAGTCTTTCCCCTGCTCCGCTTTGGGAGTTTCGATAATTTTGGGGATACCTGCCAGGGCCGCATCGTTCATGACAAAATTAAAGGCCGGCATCCCGATTTCGCCCCGGCCGATATGCTCATGCCGGTCAACTTTGGACCCTAAGCCTTTCTTGGAATCATTTAAGTGAACCACATAAAGGTGCCGCCGCCCGATGACGGCATTAAATCCCGCCATTACTTTCAGATAGGCTTTTTGGGTCCGAATGTCATAGCCGGCGGCAAAAACGTGACTGGTATCCAGGCAGATGCCGATGCCGGCTTTGTTTTCCACCAGCTCAAGCAGCAGCGCCAGCTGCTCAAAGCGATACCCCACGCTGGAACCCTGGCCGGCAGTAGTTTCAAACAGCAGGCGCGCCTCTATCCCGGAAGTATCCGTCAAAATCCGGTTCACACCATCTGCGATCCGGGAGATGCCTTCCTGCTCGCCCGTTCCCATGTGCGACCCGGGATGCAGCACCACATAAGGAATATGGAGTTGTGAGGACCGGATCAGTTCCTGCCGCAACGCCTCACGGGATATCTCCTGTTTCTTTTTATCCGGGCTCGCCAGATTGATCAGGTAGCTGGTATGGGAGGCCATGCAATGGATCCCGGTTTTCGCTCTGGCCGCCTCAAACCGCCCGATTTCATCGGCTGTAAGGGTCCGCTCCTTCCAGGTGTTGGCGTTTTTTGTAAAAAGCTGCAGGGCGTTGCAATGATACGCGGCCGCTTCGAGCAGGGCGTTGTGGAGACCGCCGGCAATCGAAAAATGGGCGCCCAGTAAAGGCGGCGCCGAAGCCGGTTTTATATTTTTCGGTTGAGTATGAATCGCCATCTGAGTTTTTCCAGCTTTTGAAATCGGTACTTGCTATTTATTACAATTTTGTTGTACCCATATGCATACCATTTTACAATTGAAAATAAAAGAGTGTGAAACCATGAAACGAATCGAAGAAATCACCCTGCTTTATGAAATCAGCAAGACGCTGAATGAAAACCTTGATCTTAAAAAATCCTTATATAAGGTTTTGGATATCCTGTCCAACTCCATGGATATGGTGCGGGGGACCGTTACCATTTTAAATCCCCTGACGGATGAAATCAGCATCGAGGTCGCCCACGGATTGACCACGGGCGCCATGGAATAAGGGAAATATAAACTGGGCGAGGGCATCACCGGCCGGGTGATTCAGTCCGGCAAGGCCGTGACCATCCCTAAAATCAGCAAAGAACCGCTCTTTTTAAACCGCACCTCTTCGCGTAAAACCAGGCAGGACCAGGAGCTGTCGTTTTTCTGCGTCCCCATCAAAAAGGGAAACCAGGTGATTGGGGCCTTCAGTGTCGACCGGCCATATGACGAATCCTACGCGCTGGCCGACGGTGAAAAGCTGCTGTCGGTCATCGCCACCATGGTGGCCCGGCACGTGATCAACCTGGAAACCATCCGCCTTGAAAAAGATCAGTTGCGGGAGGAAAACCTGCGGCTGCGGACGGAACTGGAGAATAAGTACCGCATCACCGATATTATCGGGAACAGCAATAAAATGCGGGAAGTCTTTCAGATGATATCGCAGGTTTCCAAAAGCAACGCGACGGTACTGATCCGCGGGGAAAGCGGGACCGGCAAGGAACTGGTGGCCAATTCCATTCACTATAACAGTCTTCGGGCTAAGAACCCCCTGGTAAAGGTAAACTGCGCCGCCCTTCCCGTCAACCTGATAGAAAGCGAACTCTTCGGCCACGAAAAAGGCGCCTTTACCGGCGCCATCAAGCAAAAGATGGGCAAATTCGAACTGGCCCACAAAGGCACCATTTTCCTGGACGAAATCGGGTCCATCGGCCTGGATGTCCAGATGTCCCTCCTGCGCGTCCTGCAGGAAAAAGAGTTTGAACGGGTGGGCGGGCATAAGACCATCAAAACCGACGTGCGCGTCATTGCCGCCACCAACAAAAACCTTGAAGACGCCGTAGAGGCCGAGACTTTCCGGGGCGACCTCTATTACCGTCTCAATGTCTTTCCGATTTATCTCCCGCCCTTGAGGGAGCGCAAGACCGACATCCTGCTTCTGGCCGACTACTTTCTTGAAAAATACTCCCGCGAAAACAACAAGGAAGTGGTGCGGCTTTCCACCCCGGCCATCGACATGCTCATGGATTACCACTGGCCCGGAAATGTGCGCGAGCTTGAAAATTGCATCGAGCGCGCCATACTGCTGTGCGAGGGCAAGGTCATCCACAGCTACCATCTGCCCCCCACCCTGCAGACCGGCGCCGAGTCCGACACCCTGCCGGCCGTTTCCCTGGAAGATGCCGTGGCAAACCTTGAAAAGGAAATGATTATCGACGCCCTTAAAAACACCCGCGGAAATATATCCACGGCCGCCAAGATTCTGAAGACCACCGTTCGCAAATTTTCCTACAAGGCGCAGCGAGCCGCCGTCGATTACCGCAAGTATCGCTGAAAATGGACAAACGCATATGAAAAAAATTATCGTTTCGCTTATCTTTTCCATAGGGTGTTTATGGGGATCCGATCCCGTTGTCCGGGCGGATATGGACAAGGTTCTGTACCAGCGGGATTCATTATATCACCATATTCATGTTTCCGAGGCAGACGGATACCGCTACCTTTCCTTTAATCGTGCCCGCGGGAACCAGAGTGTGGTCAACATTCTCAACCCCTATGAGCTGAAGTTTGCTTACACCCAGGCAGCCTTTGTCGTGCCCGCCTTTCTGGATCAAAAGCCCGCGAGAATTCTCATCGTTGGACTCGGGGGAGGATCCATTCCAAGGGTGCTGGCAAAATATTATCCCGACATTCCCATTGATATCGTCGAGATCGATCCGGATGTCACCGATGTTGCCAAACGATTTTTCTTCTTTGAGCCCACCAAAATGATGAAGGTGATATCGATGGATGGACGCCGCTTTCTGCGCAGCAGCCGGGACCGCTATGACATTATTTTTCTGGACGCCTATGACGACCAGTCCATCCCCTTTCATCTCACCACCAAAGAGTTTTTTGAAATCGTCAAACAGCGCCTGAGGCCGACCGGCGTGGTCGCTGCAAACGTATGGGGACCGCGCACCGATCAATTCTATCTCGCCGAACTCAAGACCTATCAGCAGGTCTTTCCGCATGTGTATGTGATCGACTGCGTGACAACATTCAGTTATATTTTCATTGCTCATTCCCACGACAAGGTGATGACAAAAGCAACTCTGCAGAAACGCATACCGGCTTTTCAGGAATGGTTTCAATTTAACTTTGCGTTAATGCCCTATGCGGATACTTTTGAAAACATGTCCGCAGTCCGCATTGACGCCAAAGTGCTTTTGGACGATTTTGCCCCCGTGGAGATTTTACGCTCAAGAAAGGCCTTGTTCTAAATGATCCCACTGATCGTGTTTCTCTGCGGCTGTGTCATCATGTCATTTGAAATATTAGGCAGCCGAATCCTGGCGCCCCATTTTGGAAACGACATGTTTGTCTGGGGCAGCCTGATCGGTGTTTTTCTCAGCGGGCTGACCCTGGGGTACTGGGGCGGCGGCAAGCTGGCGGATGTGAGCCCCGATCTTCGCTGTTTTGCCCTGTTGCTGTTCATTCCCGGATTGAATTTATGTCTGCTGCCGCTTTACAGCGACCCCGTCAACATCTGGATTTTCGAGAGTGGATACGGCCGGCGCATTGAACCGCTGCTGGCATCGGTTGTGCTGTTTTTTCCGCCGACAATTTTCATGGGTGCAGTCAGCCCTTTTGCCGTAAAATTACAGGTCAAAAATATCAACCTGCTGGGCAGCGGGGTTGGGAATCTGTATGCCCTCTCTTCTTTAGGCAGTATCTTCGGAACCCTGCTGACTGCGTTTTATCTGATCACCCTGATCGGGGTCCGTAAAATCATCGTTGCTGAAGGCGTGCTGTTAATTCTGATGGCATTGGCCATATGGGGAGTTCATCATCGATTACGAAGATGCACCGACTCCGCCCGGCTGCGATCCCGCAAATAGTTGTCGCTTTTTTAGTCAGGAGCAACGAGATCGAAATGATGAACAAGATCCCAAGACTGACTATCCGGAGGGTAGACTCAAAAACATGGGCATCTTTGCCTGAACCGAAGGCGGCCGTTTTTTTGGCCGGCACCCGGTTCGGGTAAAACTTTGCGCCCTTCGAGCCTTCGTGGTTCAAAAATTAAAATTTAAACCGACCGTCATAGCAGAGCGGAGATCCCGCCCCTGCCATTTTTATTGGACAGGATCAGGACTTGTCTAAAAGCTTTCTTATTTTCAGCGACAGGTCCTTCAAATTATAGGGCTTCTGGATAAAGCCGTCACAGCCTCGTTCCAATATTTTCTTGGCCCGGCCATCCCGACTGTATCCGCTTGAAAGCAGCACCTTAACGTTTGGATTGATTGCCTTGATTTTATCATAAACTTCACTTCCACTCATGCCGGGCATAATCATATCCAGGACGACCAGATCAATTATGTTTTTATTTTCTTTAAATATTTTAATGGCCTCGTCACCGCCTTGGGCCGCAAGCACCGAATAGCCGACACTTTTAAGCATCTCAATATTCACCTGCCGAACGATTTTTTCATCATCTACCAGCAAAATGGTTTCGTCCCCGGACATGAATTGCGTGGAAACCTCTGCCTTCCTGGCAACCTCTTTGTCCGAGGCCGGCAGATATATATTGAATGTCGCCCCCTGGTGCTCTTCGGATTCAACATCAATGTATCCCCCGTGTCCCTTGATGATGCCATAGACAGACGCCAATCCCAGGCCGGTGCCCCTGCCCATTTCCTTGGTGGTAAAAAAAGGATCGACAATGCGTTTTTGAGTTTCTTTAT
>Ga0105107_10003147_pt1 | contig 10939 bp, 3 predicted proteins | sample PPLLaktember2015_6_FD_79335 | JGI IMG/M metagenome (GOLD analysis project Ga0105107, IMG submission 79335) | Freshwater sediment microbial communities from Prairie Pothole Lake near Jamestown, North Dakota, USA - PPLs Lake P8 Core (1) Depth... | ecosystem: Environmental > Aquatic > Freshwater >... | reverse complement strand
TGATCCGTTTCGCGCTTTTCGTCGGAGAACCAGAGATCGCCCCTCGCGAGAACGCTCCACCGGTCGTTGAGCCTTTTGAGCGCGGCGAGCTCGGCGAGATGTTTGCGCCGCGCCCCTTCGAGGCGAATCTCATAGGCGCTCTTCAGGCGATAGTCCTCATCCTTCGGTGTAAAGAGCGCGCCCGTCGAGAGAGAGAAATAGTCTTCGGCCCGATCCCCGCTCACCGTCGCGAGCTTCTCCGCGGCAACGGTGGCCGTAAAATCCTCCGAGAGCGCGAAGCGGTTCTTGATCCCCATCGTCGCCTGGCCGCGCTCGCCGCTCGAGGCGCCCTCGAGCTGGTACCGCGAGTAGGCGGTCATGCTTTCCGTGATGTTCGATTCGATTCCGAGCTGCGTGAGATGCCGCGTCCCCGTTCGGCTCCCCGTGCGGTACTCGTGCCTGAGCACGCCCGCGACGCTCTTCCAGAGACGCCGCGAGAGCTTCGCCTGGAGACGGTTCGGATATTCCTGAACCTCTTCCCCCGATACGATCTGGTCCCACTGGAGCTCCCCCTGCGTCTTCGCGCCCCTGAGGGAGAATCCCGCGAGCATGAGGAGCGCGGCATGATCCCCCTCGCGCGTGTCGCGATGTCCCGCCCCCGCGAAGCCCGCTCTCCACTCGAGCGCGCCGGCCGTGTACCGGGAGAGGCACTCGAGGTAGTCCTTCGTCTCATCCCTCTCGCGCAGCGAGTGCCGGTAACCCTTGACGCCGACGCCGAATCCCGAGCTGATTCTCCAATCGAGATCGCCCCCGATCTTGCGGCTTCCGAGCTCCGTCTTGCCTCCCGAGAACGACGGGTTGAAGAAATCCGCGTCGATGTCCCGGTAGTACGCGCTCCACCTGATCGCGTCCCTGCGCTCTCCGGCGAGCTGGAAGCGGAACGCGTCCCCCTCCCCGAGAATGAATTTCTCGCTGCGCGCGTATTCGCTCTCGACGCGGAGCCACGGCAGCACGCGTCCCGAGAGGTCGAATCCGAGGAGCGTCGAGCTCTCGGCCCCCTCCTCCTCGAGCACGGCGGTCGCGCCGAAGGCGAGACTGTCGGCGACGGAGAGCGATGTTCTCATCCCGTAGATGAAGTTCTGCTCCGCGCCGCCCCGGCATTCGTAGCTCGCGACGATCGCCACCGGATTGAGATCCTCGTCGAACGCGGGGATGCTCTCCTTGAAGAGGATGCTGCCGTCCATGTAGTTGATATCGTAGTCGCGATTCACCTGCTTGTAGTCGACGCGGACGATGCGCTCGGGCCGGTACCGGTCACGCACCTCGATGCGGATCTTCTCGCTTCCCTCGACGAGCGGGTAGTGCCGGAGGAAATAGAATCCGCTCGTCCCTTCCGCGCGCATCTCCTCCTGGTAGGTCGACTGATCGGTCCTCGTGATGAAGGCGCGCACGTTCCCCCGCGCGAAGCGGGCCTCCCCCGAAGCGCCGTTGAACGATCGGTGATACGCGGTGAACTCGGCCCTCCCGAGATCGGTCCGGAAATCGCCGAACATTGCCTCGTACCGGCGGTGGTCGAGCCGGAGAAAGGTGCCGCTCCGCGAGGCCGCGTTGAACCTGAGCTCGCTCGCGTCTCCGTAGATCGGGTAGTACTTCTCGGGCTCGATGCGCCGGAAGAGCCGGTCATCCCGCAGGGGGCGCGTATCGACCGCGCAGGTGAGGAGATGCCCATTCGCGAGCTCTCCCTGCCCGTAGAATGCGAGCTTCCCCTCGGCATACCCGCCGTCGTGGTTCCGTTCGAGCGACCGGTGGACGTTCCCGGCGCCGGAGAGCCCGCTGTATCCGATCGCTCCTTCGCCGTAGCCGAAGAGGAACCACTGCCGGAGCGGGGACTGAAATGAGAAGCGGCATACGCCGGAAATCTCGCCGAGTGAAACGCGCGCCGTCCCGCGCCGCGGATCGCGCGAGGGAGGAAGCGCGAGGATAACGCGGCCGGAGACCGTCGCGGCCTGAACGCCCGGCTGCTGCGGATTCGCATCGAGCCGGCCGATGAGATCCTCGGGGCCTTCCACCGTGACGAAGATGCCGTCGCGCACGGGGAGTCCGTTCCTGTCGCTCACGAGGAACACGAGCTCCGGAGACGTTGTGCCGTCGGCGTCCGCCTCGACGGCCGCCCGCTCGGGGGTTATCGCCGCCGGCGGCCCCGCGAGATAGACGCGCCGCACGCACGTCGAGCGCTTGCCGCCGTACTCGCGGCATACGATGAGAATGTCATTTCTCCCCTCCTCGATCTTGACCCCGTAGAAGATCGAACCGAAGGTGCCGCTCGCGATATCGACCCGCTTGAGCCCGATGCGCTCCCTGCCGACCGGCACGTTGTTCACGTAGAGCTCCACGTCGGAGCCGAGCGGGGAAACGACGTCGACGTCGATCTCGCCGCGCGAGAAGAAGATCGTCCCTTCGGCGGGCAGGATGATATCGGCGCAAACGCCCGCCGAATCCGCGAGGGAGTATTCTCTCTTTTCGGGCTCGGCGAGAATCCCGGGAAGACCGGGGTCGCCCTCTGTGTAGCCCTCCGGCGGCACGACGCGAACATCGACGCGCCGGTTGAGCGCGCGACCCTCTTCCGTTGCGTTATCAGCGAGCGGCGTCCGCGCGCCGAAACCGGTATAGTCCATTCGCTCCTCGTCGATGCCGTTCATGCGGAGAATCTGGAACACGGTCCGCGCGCGGGCTATCGAGAGCTCGAGATTCGACGGATACGCGGCGCTCCTCACCGGTATGCTGTCAGTATGCCCTTCGATGAACACCTTCCATCCCGGATGATCCTTGATCCAGAGCGAGAGGGCCGCGACACGGCTCAGGGGGATTCCCTCGATATCGGCGCTGCCCGCGCTGAAATGCGCGCTCGGTATCGTGAGCGCGCCAAACGATTCTTCCGCCGGCGATGCGGTCCCCGAGGAATCGCCGGGCGCAGCCTCGCGCCGGCCGTTCTCCGCGAGGCCCGGAGCGGCGGCGCCGGCGACGCCTGCCGCCGTCACGTTCGCGCCGCTGCCGATACCTCCCGCGCCATCATCGCCGCCGGGCTTCCCCACGCTCGAGCGCACGAGCGGAAAATCGGCGCGGCGGTTTCCGGACGGCGCGAGATCGATGAGCAGCTCTCCCGCTTCGCCGAAATCGAAGAAACCGCTCTCCCCGGGAACGAGAGAATCGGGAAGGGACGCAGGATCGACGCGCACCGCATGGCGTCCCTCGGCGACGCCCGGAATCGAGTAGAGCCCGAAGGAATCGGTCACCGCATACGTCCCGTCCTCGATGAAGACCGAAACGCCGCGCACGCCGGGTTCGCCGCGATCCCAGGAGCCGCTCCCGTCGGCGTCGACGAAGGCGCCCCCGGAGATGATCCCGCGCCGCGTGAATAACCCCTCGACAATGAGGACCGCCGCCTGCGCCGGCCCGTCCGACGCGCGCTCGCCGGCATCCGTGACGCCATGCGCCCACGCGGCGCTTACGAGCCTTCCCGTTTCCTGCCCCGCCTTGACCCGGGCGCGGAACACGATTTCGCGGCGCTCGCCCGGGGCGAGAGTCCCGATGCTCCATACGAGCGTATTGCCGCTCGCGGCGGGCACGAGGCTTCCCCCCGCGAAACCGAGCCCCGGCGAGAGGCGCTCGACGATCGTCACGCTGTCGAGCACGGTCTCTTCGGTCACATTCTCGACCGTCGCGATGAAGCTCAGGACGTCTCCGATGAGCGCGGTCGGCTCGCGTATCGACTGCGTGATGGAGACGACCGGCATGTCGGTCTTGATGAGGGTGTTACCCACGCGGTCGCTCGATTCGGCGAAGAAGAGGGAGGCCGCCTCAACGGCGAAGGAGAGTTGCCGCCCCGCGAAGCGCCGGAATCCTTCCGGCGTCGACCGCAACCGGATGCCGACGACGCACGAGCTCCCCCGCGGGATCGTCCCGACAAGCGCGCAGTACTCCGAATCGCCCGGGAGGGACGCTCCCGTGGAATCGACAAAATCAATCAGCCATTCATCGGGCACAGCCGCGGAATCGGCGAGCGTCACACAAACGCTGTCGGCGAAGTTGCCCCCGTTCAGTATCTCGTGCCAGAACGTGTAGGACGAAGCGCGTCCGTCGAGAGCGGCCGTGACGCAATCCTCGGGACTGCCCGTCTCCGCCGCGGGGTTGCCGCGCGGCCCGATGGCAACGGAGCTCACGCGCCCGACATGCACGAACACTTCATTCGATTCGAGGCGGCGGAGCCGGCTGCTTCCATCCAGCCAGTCGGAAGTGGCCGCATTGCGAAGGTCCCCTTCCTCCCGTCTGTCCCGCACGCGCAGACGGAAGGAGAAGTCTCCCCCGGCGCCGGGGGCGAGCGAGGCGAGTATCAGGCGGACACCCTTCACGCGTCCCGCCGGCGACGCGACGCCGCTCCAGACCGCGCCCTCTCCGTCGTAGAACTCGATTGCTCCTGGAACCGAGGAGCGGACCGATCCGGACACGTATTCGGTCCCTCCGCACATCCCGTTCAGATCGATGAACTCGGTGATCGCCGCCGCCGTCGCCGTCCGATCGCCGTCGTTCATAAAACGCGCGGTGAATCCGACGGTGTCGCCGGGCAGTACGAATGTCTCGTCGGCGGCGAGCGAGAGCGCCACATGGGCCTCCGCGCGCGCGACGATCCGGAGGGTGTTGTCCCTGTCGACCGCCGACGTGTCGGCGAGAGAGCGGGCGATGAGATTGAGATGCGCTGTCTCCCCTCCCGCGAGACCGAGAGGAAGAACGGCCTCGACGAGGAGCGCGGCTTCATCGCCGCTCTGGAGCGGGCCGAGGCTCGAGACGGCGGTCTCTCCCGGATCGATGATGCCGTCCCGGTCGACATCGAGAAAAACGGCCGCGCTCTGGGGAACGAAATCGGACGGCGCGACAGAGGCGAGCTCGAGGGAAAAGACGTCCGCCGCGTTACCCGCGTTTCTGAGCGCGAAAGCGAAGAGCGCACGCTCGCCGGAGAATGCGAGCGCGGTTCCCGCGGGGAGCGTCACCGATCCGTCAGGGGTCACGATGGGGCCGCGCACGGGGAGAACGCTGATCGAAACCTCATTCGAAACGGCATCGAAGAGAGAGCCGCTCCGCTGGTAAGAGGCGCGCGAACGGCTCGTTATTGTCGAGCCGGCCGCAGGGATCGCGGCCCATCCGCGCGACGCAGCTAGGGCGAGCCATGTAACCGCAAAAAAGAAAAGGAGATATCTCCTTTTCAGATTCATGGTCAATGGCCTTCTCACCCTTCTCCCTCCAGAAACCGAACGAGAGGTCGATCCCTTTTCGGGGTCAACCTCCAGTTCGGGGCATTAGAGCCGTCGTCCGGATCTCTCATTCATGCTCTGTGTATCTTCCGCTTCTCGTTCCTTTCGAGCCGAGAGATTGTTCGTGGCGGGGCGTCCGTGCGGACGGCCCCGCCACGTCATCTTCATCGGCCAATTACTCGGCGACGATTCTCACGACGAAGCTCACGCCGTCGACCGTGCCGCTGCCGCCGGCAAGCGTACCGGCGAGGGTCCAGCGCACGTTCGTGACGCTCGCGTCGAAGTTCGCCGGGGCGCCGCCGCCGCCGCTCACCGGCACGTATGCCCACGTCGCGCCTCCGTCATTGGAGAACTCGATCGTGATGCCCGTGATGCCGGGAGCGAGCGTCCCTTGCGCGGCCGAGCCGACCCGGTATTGCGTCCAGGCCGGGATCGCGTCATAGACGACGATGAAGGCGAGATTCGCCGCGCCGACGTTCGAGTAATCGGTCCGGTAGGTGAGCTCGGTGCCCGGCAGCTGCGCGCCCGCCGGGATGACCGACTTCACGAGGACGAGGTTCCCCGCCACGATCGTCGTGACATCCATGACGGCGTCGGTCGCGCCGGTGCCGCTGCCGGTGACGCTGATCGCGCCCGTCTCGACCGTTCCGAGCGGAACACCGCCCGGGATCGAGAGTTGCACGATGACGTCCTGAGAGGCGCCGGGGTTCAAGGTGACCGCGGCGATCGGATTGTTCGCCAGATCGAAGAACGCGTAGCTCCAGCCGTTGGAGCTCGCCGCGTTGAAGAGGAAGGTATCGCCGACGTTGCCGGTGTTCGTCACCGTGTGCTGGTAACGGACAGTCCCGCCCGCCGTGCCCGTGCCGTTGCGGTTCGGGGCGATGTCGACCGCGGCCGCCTGGAGAATGGTCATCGTGTTGGTGATCTCATCGAATACGGCCGCATTGTTCGCCGAGGTCGCGCGGAAGGTGACATTGTTCACGCCGGGCGCGACGCCGGCCGGAACGGCCACGCGCGCGATGAGATTGACCTCTGCTCCTCCCGCGACGGGGCCGGCGCCCGCGATCGGGGTGAGCTCCGGCAGATCGAGCACGCCGTTACCGTTCGCGTCGAGATAGAAAACAATGGTCCATCCGGCCGGCGCGGTCGAGGCGAGCGAGTAGTTGTCGTTCGACCCGCCCGTGTTGACCACGTCGAGGGCGAAATCGACGTTCGTGGCCGGGTTCGCGTTGATGTTGACCGGCGCGTTGTTCGTGCCGGGCACGCCGTCGTAGTTGCCGATGTCGACGTTGGACGGCGAAACGGAGGTTATGCGATCGGTCGTCAGGTTCGATTCGACGGGATTCGCCGCCGAGGTCGCGCGGATGACGGCGTCATACGGACCGCCGGCGCCGGCGCTCCCCGGAATGATGATGCGGACGATGAAGTCTCTCGCCACTCCCGGATTGAGCGGGCCGACGTCCGGAATGCCGTCCGTGCCCGTGTCGGTGAGAGGCGTGACCCCATCGCTGCGGAAGAAGAGGACGCTGTACCCGGCGGGGATCGTGGAAGCGCCGTCGAGACTGATGTTGAGCTCGTCGGCGGCATTGCCGTCGTTCCGCACGGTGTTCGTGAAGGACACGGTCGTATTGGCGTACGCCAGTGGCACCGCCTGCATGTCGTCGTCATAGTTCGGCGGCGTGCCGGCAGCCGGCTGTCCCGCGGGGCCGACGAGGACGTCCGCGACGACGTTCACGTTGATCTGCGTGTTGTTCGTCGGCACGATCGTGGGGTCCGCGGTGGCGGGATTGTTGTCGATATACGCCACGGCGCCGCTGTTGTTGATGATGCCCGCCCGCATGGAGAGCGGGACGATGAGGTCGTAGGTAAGGCTGTAGAACTGCCCGATGGCAAGGTCGCCGTTCGTCACGTACGCGACGGCAATGTCACCTGCGTTTGCGACGGTCGACCATGCCCACGTTTCGGGAGAGCCGGCCATGGGGCTGCCCGCGGCCAGGTACAGCACCGTTCCGGCCGCCGGAGCACCCGATGGCGCGCCGGAGAGAGCGAGTGGAAGCCCCGTCGTCGGGTCGGTCGGGAGCACGTCATAGACGAGAACGCCCGTGAGCCCGACGGAGGCGACCGTCACGCCGTGCGCCGCCTGGGTGCCGACGTTGGAGCCGTTGATCGCATAGGTAACGACGTTGCCCGGATCGACGTTCGCCGGGAGCCCCGACATCGTTGCGGTGAGCGAGGCGTCGCTCACGACGGTCGTGAGATGGTAGTTCCGCGTGTCGATGCGGGTCGGATCGCCGGCCGACGTGCCTTGCACGCCGACATATGCCGTCTCGCCGGCGAGGGAGGCCGGGGGAACCTGGTAGGAGACCAGGATATTCACTGTCGCACCGGCAGCAATTGGCCCCAGGTTTCCCGGCACCCCTCCGGACGAGATCACGGGCTCGCCGCCGTCCAGCACGCCGTTGCCGTTCACGTCGTGGTAGATCGTGATGTCCCCGACTCCGAGCGTCATCGTGGAATTCACGGCATCGAGGAGCGGTTCGAGCGAGTAGATATCGGCGTCGTTACCGGTATTCGTCAGATTGTAGCTATAGTAGATCGTCTGTCCCGGTATTGCGTTCTGGTTCATCGCCGGAACGCTCGGCGGCGTATCGCCCGAGTCGTCCGGGAGTATCGACACGCCGAAAACGGGCAGCACGATGGTCGTGACCTCGTTCGAGGTCGCGGTGAACGAGTTGCCCGCGAGGTCCTGGAACCGCGCCGAAGCCTGGTTCCTGATCGTCGTGCCGGCGGGCGTCTGCGCCTGCGCCGCGGCGGCGAAGCACAGCACGGCCAGCACGAAAGCGACCGTGAGCGTCATGAATCTTTTTGTACTCATCGATGACCACCATCCTGTATGAGGTCAGTGCCCTGCAATTCCCGCGTGGGATAGGACCCGATCACTTCACCTGCACGCGGTAGGAAACACCCACTTCACCGCCGACTTCGAGCACGCTCGCGATGTTCCACATGACGTGCGTATACATGTCGGGGGTGGCGACCTTCCGCTCCTCGACGCCATCGTCGTTCACGACGACGTACGTGACGGGGGCCTCGCTGAAGCTCGTGCCGCCGTCGATACTGAAGAGCGGGCGCACGGATTCGCTCTCGGTTGCGGTGTCAACCACGTACGCCGTGCCCGCGGGAACGGGGCCGACGAGGTTTACGCCCGCCGCCGGGGCATCGCCGACGTTTGTATAGTGCAGCGTGTACTCGATCCTGTCCGCGGGATAGACCTTCTCCGCGGATATCGCCATCTCGCGGCTTTCCGCGTCCATGACGATCTTGCGGGCTTCCATCGTCCCGGCGAGGCTCGGGCCCTTGCCGAACGCGGATGCGGAAACCACGGCGAGGATCACGAGAAGAACCGCTGCGGTGAGGCTCGTTCTCATCTGTCGATCCCTCCTTCGCTTTTCCTCCAAGAAAAGATCGTTGCCGGTGCGAGACGGCAATGAACCTCTCCCCGGAGGATCTGGCCAATAAAACACGCGCCCCCGTGCCGCCGCGGGGCAGCCCAGGGAATCGCGACTAGTTTTCTCGGGGCATCTCAAGGCAAGGGACATTCCAAGGGACGGGACCATAGTCCTATGGGCGGCGGGGCTCTGGTCCCGGCAGGCGGGGGACGAAGGTCTCGCGTCCCGCTAACTCATTGTGTCATAAATGATAGAAAGCCTCGCGAAATAGCGAGGGCTCAGAGGGAACGAGGAGGAACATCGAGGAATCATGCGCCCAAGAGAAAAGCCCCCCGAGGGGGGCTTTGTCTCTCTATTCGCAATCGAGATGCAAGATGCACGATTGCTTTTATCGGCCTCCGCGGGCGCATGCGCGCACGAGACCGTTACTGAGCCTGGGGCGGAGTGGCTTCGGTCGGCGTGATATACTTCGCCGGATCCGCCTTGAAGGCGTCCATGTTCGCAGCCGATGTGAAGTAGTAGATCACGCCATTGTACTCGAAGGAGTACGGAGCCGTCGCGACGTCGATCTCTTCATTGCTGACCACGTCGAACATCGGGCTTTGCATACCCGCTCTATCAAACTTCGCTTCTTCCTGAGCCGCCTCGGTCTTTGCAGACTCGTCCTGCTTCTTCGAGCATCCGAAGGAGGAGACGATGAAGAGAGCCAAGCAGAGAATCAGTATGTTCTTCATTGTTATGTGCACCTCCTTTCGCCTTGGTGAAGCTATGCTGATTTGATTTCCGAGTAATGTAATGCCCAGCTGCCTTTTTGGAAAGGGGAAAATAACAAATTCCGGCGGCGGCATCAAGAAATCATCGAGGCGACCCAAGCCCGGCATCCTTTTATATCACAAGCGGTTAATCCACTCGGCCCCTCCCGGCTCCGTGCGGGCCCGCATGCAACGCCTGGCCCGCGCGCCCGGGCGCGACGCCTCGACCTCTCTTTTTGTTTTCCAAGACCGCTCGTGTGCGGATATGATGATGGGCGCTTGAGCGTCTGGGGCTCTGCAAACTGAAAGGAATGAGCGCGATGGCAAAGGCGAAAAGGAAGGGGACCGGCCGCCGTCAATGGCCCGATCCGGAGAAGATCAAACGCATCGGGATACTCACCGGCGGGGGCGATTGCCCGGGGCTCAATGCCGTCATCCGCGGCGTCGTGCGCGCGGCCATACTCGAGCACGACTGGGAGGTGCTCGGCATCCAGGACGGTTTCGACGGTCTCGTCACCGGCACGTTCAAGAGGCTCTACTCCCACGACGTGCGCGGCATCCAGACGCGGGGCGGAACGATCCTCGGCACCTCGAACCGCGGGAACCCTCTGAAATATCCGGTGAATGAGAACGGCAAGACCATCTTCATGGACGTGACCGACACGATCGTGCGGACCGTCCGGAAGATGCGAATCGACTGCATCATCGCGGTCGGCGGAGACGGCACGCTGAAGATTGCGCAGGCGCTCTTCGAGAAGGGAGTGCCCATCGTCGGCGTGCCGAAGACGATCGACAACGACCTCGAGGCCACCGACGTCACGTTCGGTTTCAACAGCGCCGTCAACACGGCGACCGACGCCGTCGACAAACTCCATACGACCGCGGAGAGCCACCATCGCATCCTCGTCGTCGAGGTGATGGGGAGGGATTGCGGCTGGATCGCCCTCGAGGCAGGAATCGCGGGAGGCGCCGATGTCATCCTCCTTCCCGAGATTCCTTTCGACCTCGCGAGCGTGTGCGATCACATCGAGAAGCGCAAACGCGCGGGGAGCCGCTTCAGCATCGTGGTCGCCGCGGAAGGTGCCCATCCCGCCGGGGGGGACAAGATCTACGAAAAGGAGCCGGGCCCGGACGGCGCTCCGGGACGCCTCGGAGGAATAGGGCACTGGGTCGCCGGCAAGATCTCTCTCTGCACAAATCTCGAGACGCGCGTCGCGGTGCTCGGGCATCTCCAGCGCGGAGGCGCGCCCACCACCTTCGACCGCATCCTCGCCACGCGGTTCGGCGTCGAAGCGGTGAACCTCATCGCGTGGAAGAAATACGGGTACATGGTCTGTCTGCGGGGACGGACCATCGAGGCGACGCCGATCGCGCGCGCAATCAAGCAGATTAAACGGGTGAGCCCGCGGGGGCAGCTCGTGCGGACGGCCGAGGCGCTCGGTATCGGGCTCGG
>Ga0105107_10003146_pt1 | contig 10941 bp, 12 predicted proteins | sample PPLLaktember2015_6_FD_79335 | JGI IMG/M metagenome (GOLD analysis project Ga0105107, IMG submission 79335) | Freshwater sediment microbial communities from Prairie Pothole Lake near Jamestown, North Dakota, USA - PPLs Lake P8 Core (1) Depth... | ecosystem: Environmental > Aquatic > Freshwater >... | reverse complement strand
GATGTACAAACAAAGCATCCCGCTTGTGAATGCCTGCAGAAAGCCCGGCGAATGGCAGGTTTATGATGTTATCTATATCGCACCCAGGTTCAGTGAAAACGGTCGCGTTGTTGTTCCCGGCCGTATCACGGTCATCCAAAATGGAGTATTGATTCAGAATAATACGGAAATCAGGGGTACAACTGAATATATAGGTTCACCAAGGCCTGTTGTGCATACTATGAAAGAACCCATCCATTTGCAGGATCATAGTAATCCGGTTTCATACCGGAATATCTGGATCAGGGAGCTGTAACATTTGGTAATCAGTAGTCAGTAATCAGTATTTTGGTAATCGGTATTCGGTATTTTAAGACAAACATTACAGAGTTTACTGATCTGGAATCAACATATCTAATTTTTTATATATTTGTCGCCTTATTTTTGAGTATAAAAACCTTGGAAAATGAGTAGTGAAACGCTTGTTCTTTTCTTTGTCATTGCTATGATCCTTGTGGGAGGTGCCATTCTTTTTGCTCATTTTGTTGCACCTTCATCTGTTAATCCTTCCAAATCAGAACCCTATGAGTGCGGAATTCCCGTACAAAGCCCGGCATGGATCCAGTTCAATGTCGGATATTACCTTTTTGCTATTATATACCTCGTTTTTGATGTGGAGACGGTATTTATATTTCCGTGGGGTGTTGTAATGCGTGAGGTTGGAGTGCGGGCTTTCGTGGAAATACTGATATTCTTTTTGATCCTTGGATTAGGCCTGTTGTATGCATGGCGTAAAGATGCACTGAAATGGGTATAAAAATCAAATCAATGCAATATGATGATTTCAAGGATAATGAAACCCTCGAGCTGTTAAGTAAATCAGGAAGCAATGTATTACTGACCACCATTGACAACATCATCAACTGGGGAAGATCCAATTCCATATGGCCACTTACATTTGCAACCAGTTGCTGCGGTATTGAGATGATGGCTACCGGTGCCCCGAAGCACGATTTTGCCCGGTTCGGGGTGGAAGTATACCGGGCAACTCCCAGGCAAGCCGATGTTATAGTAGTAGCCGGTACCATTGTGCACAAAATGGCCCCGGTGTTGAAACGGCTTTATGAACAAATGGCTGATCCGAAATACGTCATTGCTATGGGTGCATGTGCGGTGAGTGGCGGACCATTCTATTACAATTCGTATACAATTGTCAGGGGCGTGGATCAGATCATTCCGGTGGATGTTTATGTACCGGGATGCCCACCCAGACCCGAATCGCTATTATATGGCATCATGCAGCTCCAGCGAAAGATCAAGGGAGAGCGGAACTTCTCCGGTGCTATAGCATCAAAGCCGCAAACGGAGGAGGGGAAAAAGTAAAGTATATGGAGAGCATTGTTTTGAAACAGCATCTCGAAAGTCTTGTGCCCGGAATAGTCTTTGCTGAAAACAGGCAATATACTGAAGTCATTGTTCCTGCCGATCTGTTACATTCGTTTTGTAAACAGCTCAGGTTTTCAGCCGAACTGCAATTTGATTACCAGATCAGTCTCACAGCCATCGACTGGAAGGATCATTTCATGCTGGCGTGCCACCTTACTTCTTCCGTATTCAGGCATATTCTGGTTGTGAAGTCCAGGATCGACGACCGGGATCATCCTTCAATTGATACACTGTCGGATATCTGGAAAACATCCGAATATCATGAGCGCGAGGTGTATGACCTTTTCGGGATTTCATTCAGGAATCATCCCGATCTGAGAAGGTTGTTCCTGGATGAGGACTATGGATTTCCGCTGCGCAAGGATTTTACCGATGAGTCAAGAATGATTGTCAGATAGGTCATGCAGGAAGAAGTAAAAAATATCATTCTGGGCGAAGATGAGGATTACATCATCAATGTGGGCCCGCAGCATCCCTCAACACATGGCGTTCTGCGTTTTGAAGTTTCGCTGCAGGGAGAGACCATAAAAAAAGTAGTTCCTCATTGCGGATATATTCACCGCGGTATTGAGAAAATGTGCGAAAGGGATACCTATCCCCAGATCATTCATCTCACCGACCGGATGGACTACCTGTCAGCTCATATCAATAATGAAGCGGTGTGCCTGTGCGTGGAAAAAGCGCTGGAAGTGGAAGTTCCGGAGCACGTGACGTATATCAGGGCTATGCTGGACGAACTGACGAGGATTGCATCGCACCAGCTCTGGTGGTGTGCTATGGGCATGGACATGGGGGCCCTGACCACATTCTTTTATGGATTGCGGGACAGGGAGCAGATCCTGGATATTTTTGAAGAATCATTCGGTACACGGTTGATTCAAAGTGTAAATACACCGGGAGGACTCATGAATGACATTCACCCGGGCTTTCAAAAGCGGGTTAAAGAATTCATAAAATATTTCCGGAAAAAGCTGCCCGAATATGACCAGCTGCTCACAGGAAATGTGATATTCAGGGAACGCACGGAAGGGATCGCACCTATGAGTCGCGAGGACGCCATTCAATTCGGAGTGACCGGCCCGTCCGGACGTGCATCCGGCTTCTCCTGTGATATACGCAAGGTAGACCCATACGGCATCTATCCGAAGATACATTTCAGTGAAATGCTCCGGACCGAAGGTGACACGCTGTCCCGTTATAAGGTGAGAATAGATGAAATGTACGAATCGATGAATATCTTGGAGCAACTGGTGGACAATATACCCGAAGGCAATTTTGCCGTCAGGATGAAGGCTGTGCTCAGGCTTCCGGCCGGAGAATTTTACCAGCGCGTGGAAACCGCACGTGGCGAACTGGGTGTTTTTATAGTGAGTGATGGTAACAAAACACCCTACCGGATGAAATTCCGGAGCCCGAATTTTTCGAATTTGTTTGTCATCACCAAGCTGGCACCAGGTTACAAAATTGCCGACCTGATCGCAATCAGCGGTTCGCTTGACCTGGTGATACCGGATATCGACCGTTAAACAGGGAGATTTGAATGATTATGTCTTTTAACATATACGACTTTTCCGGACTTACCCGGTCAATTGATAATGGCCTTAGAGAGATTATGTCACCCGGATGGGCAATATTTATTGAATTGGCGATCATCGGGCTGGTTTTCCTGATCTTCTATGCACTACTTGGACTTTTCCTGGTTTATGCCGAAAGAAAAGTATGTGCTTTAATACAAAACCGCCTGGGACCAAACAGAGTAGGGCCTGCAGGAATCTTACAGACCATTGCCGATCTCATCAAACTCCTGATGAAGGAACTTATACCTCTAAAAAACGCTGACAAGCTGCTTTTTAACATAGCTCCCTTTATCGTCATTATTGCATCCTTCATGGCCATTGCCGCAATTCCATTCGCCCGGGGATTGCATGCCATTGACTTTAATATCGGGATTTTTTACGTTATTGCCGTATCCTCGTTGGGTGTAGTGGGCATATTACTGGCAGGATGGTCCAGCAACAGCAAGTATTCGCTGATCGGAGCCATGCGCAGCGGAGCCCAGATAATCAGTTATGAGCTCTCGGTAGGTCTTTCACTCCTTACCATTATTGTGTTTGCAGGCACCATGCAATTATCGGGTATTGTAGAAAGTCAGGCCAACGGCTGGTGGATCTTCAAGGGCCATATCCCTGCGGTGGTGGCATTTATCATATTCCTTATTGCAAGCACGGCTGAAACCAACCGCGGCCCATTTGATCTGGCTGAGGCTGAATCGGAATTAACTGCGGGTTTTCACACGGAATATTCGGGCATCCGGTTCGCCTTCTTTTTCCTGGCGGAGTTCATGAATATGTTTATTGTGGCTTCAATGGCCGTCACAGTTTTCCTGGGAGGCTGGATGCCCCTCCATTTCGGGACGGACAATGCATTTAATCATATCATGGATTTTATTCCCCCGTTGGTGTGGTTTTTTGGCAAGACTTTCGTTGTCATCTACCTGATCATGCTGTTTAAATGGACATTCCCACGGCTGCGGATCGACCAGTTGCTGACGCTGGAATGGAAATATCTGCTCCCGGTTAATCTGGTCAATATCCTGGTGGTTGCATTTCTAACCCTAATGGAATGGCATTTCTAAATCATGAAAGCAGTGATCGACTATTTTAAAGATATATTCTTTGGGCTAAAATCCCTTTGGGCTGGCATGAGAATTACGGGAAGATATTTCGTCAGTCCCCGCAGCATTGTTACCCAAAAGTATCCTGAGAACCGCGATCAGCTCCAAATGTTTGAACGGTACAAGGGGGAGGTTATCATGCCGCATGATGACAACAACCAGCATCGGTGCACGGGCTGTGGCATTTGCCAGCTGAATTGTCCCAATGGTTCAATTGAGATTGTCACCCGGAAGGAACTATCCCCGGAAGGCAAAGAAGTCCGGGTAATTGATCAGCACATCTATCATCTGGATATGTGCACCTTTTGCGGATTGTGCGTAAAAACCTGTCCATCAAATGCATTGATATTCGGACTGGACTTTGAACATGCCGTATTCGACCGAAGCAAACTGATCAAAATATTAAATAAACCGGGATCGTCCCTTAAGAAAGAGCTGAAGTAATGGGAGCCAATGTATTCATGTTTTATCTTTTCTCTGCGACCATGCTGCTCTTTGCAGTGCTGGCTGTAACCAGCCGAAGAATTCTCAGAGCCGCTGTCTTCCTGCTTTTTGCCCTCGTTGCAACCTCGGGTCTTTATTTCCTGCTGCAATATCAGTTCCTTGCAGGCGTTCAGCTTGCCCTTTATGCCGGAGGTATCGTAGTAATGATAATTTTTTCAATCCTTCTGACCCATCATATCAGCCATAAATTTGAACTGCCTCCGCTTTTAAAAGTATTCTCCGGATTTTCGGCAGCTTCCCTGGGCGCCCTGATTACCCTAATGGCCATCTTGAAATATCCCTTTAAACCGGTTACAACTTCTCCGGCGGGACCCGATATGCGGGTGATCGGCATCCAATTGATGGGTACCGGAAAAAATGGTTATGCCCTGCCTTTTGAAGTAATCAGTATCCTTCTTCTCGCTGCCATGATCGGTGCTATTGTTATCGCCAAAAAGAAAAATTAAACCCCAAACATCAAACAAACATGATCTCCGGCATCCCCATCACTCACTTTCTTATCGTAAGCACATTGATGTTCTTTACCGGTATTTACGGTTTCCTTACCCGCCGTAATCTCATCACCATGCTGATGTCGATTGAACTGATACTGAATTCGGTCAATATCAATTTCGTTGTATTCAACCGGTACCTTTATCCTGATCAGTTACAGGGACATTTTTTTGCCTTGTTTATCATAGCCATCGCAGCAGCTGAGGCGTCAGTGGCTATTGCGTTGATCATAAATATATATCGCAGGTTCACGTCGATTGATTCGGATACAGTGAATGAAATGAAATATTGAAACAGCCAATAACTAAGATGATCAGCATTTAAACCGGACTTATGAATTATTTCTACACCATCTGGATACTGCTCATTCCCCTTCTGGTCTTCATTTTTACCGGCCTGGCCGGCAACCGGTTTAAGCCCCGGGTATCCGGATGGATCGGAACAGCAGGATTGACGGTTTCATTCGTGCTGTCGATACTGACAGCCTGGAAGTATTTCTTTGCAGACGGAATCACGGGAGGGGCTTATCCGACAATCGTGGCGGCGAAGACCACATGGCTGAACCTTACCGAATTTCTGAGAATTGACATGGGTGTTATGCTGGATCCTATTTCAGTTATGATGCTGGTGGTGATCTCTACAGTATCGCTCATGGTGCACATTTACAGCCTGGGATATATGGAAGGTGAGCGCGGCTTCGCACGGTTTTACTCATTCCTTTCGCTGTTTACCTTTTCCATGCTGGGATTGGTGGTGGCTACCAATATCTTCCAGATGTATATATTCTGGGAACTGGTGGGTGTTTCTTCCTACCTGCTCATCGGCTTCTACTATCAGCGTCCATCAGCAGTGGCCGCATCCAAAAAAGCCTTTATCGTGACTCGTTTTGCCGATCTGGGATTCCTGATCGGCATTTTACTGCTTTCATTTTATACCCGGACCTTTGAATTTACGGAACTGACTAACCCGCAAAGCCCGGTCTTTACGGGTATTACTTCAGTAAGCTTTATGGGATTATCGGTGATCACATGGGCACTACTATTGATATTCATGGGAGGTGCCGGTAAATCGGCCATGTTTCCGTTGCATATCTGGCTGCCTGACGCCATGGAAGGACCGACGCCAGTGTCGGCCCTCATTCATGCCGCCACTATGGTGGTTGCCGGTGTATACCTGGTGGCCAGGATGTTCCCGATATATATTGCGTACAGCCCGAATGCGCTTACGGTAATTGCCTGGGTGGGAGGCTTTACCTCCTTATTTGCTGCAGCAATAGCCTGTACCCAGTTTGACATCAAGCGGGTGCTGGCCTATTCCACGCTTTCGCAGATTGGCTATATGATGCTGGCCCTGGGCGTTTCAGGATACGAAGGTGAACTCGGTCTAGGCTACATGGCTTCCATGTTTCATCTGTTCACCCATGCCATGTTTAAGGCTTTGTTGTTCCTCTGTGCAGGATCAGTGATTCATGCTGTCCATAGTAATTATTTGAACGATATGGGCGGACTAAGGAAGTATCTTCCCGTTACACATATTACGTTCCTGGTCGCCTGCCTGTCGATCTCCGGCATACCCCCGTTTGCCGGATTCTTCAGCAAAGATGAAATTCTGGTAGCCGCCTGGGAGCATAACCGGATCCTGTTTGCCGTGGAGTACTTGGTGGCCGGCCTTACTGCATTTTATATGTTCAGGATCTACTTCGGAATATTCTGGAATAAAACGCCACATTATCATCATACGCCACATGAATCACCGGTTACCATGACCCTGCCGCTGATTTTTCTTGCACTGGGCTCTGCCTTTACAGGATTCATACCCTTTGGCAACTTTGTTACAGCCGATCATAAGCCCTTTGAGCCCCAGCTGCATCTGAACATTGCCATACCATCGGTATTAGTCGCACTGGCGGGGATCATTACAGCATATGCATTATATAGAAAGGAAAATACCGCTGTCACACGGATCGTAAGTTCACTGGGCTCTTTTTACAAAGTGGTGTATAATAAATTCTATATTGATGAAATGTACCTGTTTGTTACCAGGCGTATTCTGTTCAATCTCGTTTCACGCCCGGTAGCCTGGTTTGATCGTCATATAGTAGATGGAACCATGAATGGCATTGGCCGGGTAATAACTGTTTCATCTGAAAAGATTAAAACCGTTCAATCGGGGCAATTGCATCATTACGCCCTGGCCTTTGTTTCGGGAGCCATTATTCTGGTCCTGATTATATTGTATAAATTATCGTAACGTCTGGCTATGAGTATATTGTGGTTTTTCATATTGATCCCGGTTCTTACGATCACCGGGATACTCTTCACAAAGGACGGCAAATCCGCCAGGGTTGTTGCGGCTTCCGGAATGTTTATACAATTGATCCTTTCGGTGGTGCTCCTGATCCTCTACTATGCACAACGGAATGCCGGAAATACAGCAGAGATGTTGTTTTTTACCGATCTGGTATGGTTTCCGGCGCTGAACATACATTTTACCACGGGTGTGGATGGCATTGCGGTATCCATGATCATGCTGACATCCACCGTAGTATTTGCAGGCATATTTGCATCCTGGGAAATGGAAGACCTGGCCCGGGAGTTTTTCATATCGCTGATTACACTCGCCACCGGGGTGTTTGGATTTTTTATTTCAGTGGACTTGTTTACCATGTTCCTGTTTTATGAGCTGGCAGTTATTCCCATGTATCTGCTGATCGGTATCTGGGGAAGCGGTCCCAAAGAATATTCGGCAATGAAGCTTACCCTCATGCTCATGGGAGGCTCTGCTTTGCTGCTGGTTGGATTACTGGGGATATACTTTAATTCCACGCTTGAAGATGGCCGGCATACATTTAATTTATTGCAGATAGCCCAATTGCAGCTCCCCATTGAAGCACAGCGTTATTTTTTTCCTTTCACATTTGTAGGCTTCGGTGTTTTGGGCGCCCTGTTCCCACTGCATACGTGGTCGCCTGACGGTCACGCTTCCGCACCTACAGCGGTATCTATGCTGCATGCAGGAGTACTGATGAAGCTTGGAGGTTACGGTTGTTTTCGTGTTGCTATGTACCTGATGCCTGGAGCCGCAAATGAAATGGCATGGATATTCATCATCCTTACCACGGTGAGCGTGATTTATGGTGCCTTCGGAGCCGTCTGGCAGAAGGATCTTAAATACATCAACGCCTATTCTTCAGTGAGCCATTGTGGCCTGGTTATTTTTGCCCTGCTGATGATGAATAAGACATCCATGAATGGCGCGGTGATACAGATGATCTCTCATGGACTGATGACTGCCCTTTTCTTCGCCCTGATCGGCATGATCTATGGTCGTACTCATACCCGGATGATCAATGAAATGGGAGGACTGATGAAGGTAATTCCCTTCTTATCGGTAGCCTATGTCATTGCAGGTCTCGCTTCGCTGGGATTGCCCGGATTATCGGGATTTGTTGCAGAAATGACCATATTCACAGGTGCTTTTCAACATCCGGATACTTTTCACCGGGTTGCCACGATTATCGTCACCACATCCATCGTGGTAACAGCTGTTTATATTTTAAGGGTTGTGGGCATATTATTGCTGGGGCCAATTAAAAATGAACATTTTGAACATCTGGGCGATGCCCGCTGGTATGAGAAACTCAGTGCAGGAACATTAATCGTGGCGATTGCCGGCATCGGCATTGCACCGCTATGGCTTTCGAACCTGATCAGCGGAAGTCTGAGTCCTTATATTGTTAAACTGACCGGTGCCATCTCCGGATTAAATTTTTAATAACTCAAATGACATTCACGGCTTTCTTATTGATGCGGCAGGAGCTTTTACTGGTGTTGATCACCCTGGTGGTGTTGATGGCTGATCTCGCCCTTGCACCAGGCAAAAAGCATCTGGTAGTCCAGATCGCCCTGTGGCTATTCGGAGCCTTAACCATTACTGGCTTTCTGCCTGTAAAGGAAGGAAGCCTGTTTGGCGGAATGTATAACACCTCGCCATTGCTTGCCGGTATGAAAAGTATACTGAATATTGCACTCCTGCTAGTACTGCTCCAATCTGTAAAATGGCTGCAGAAAACGGAAAACTTTAATAAAGCAGCAGAGTATTTTATTTTGCTGTTTTCAACCCTTACCGGAATGGACTTTATGATATCTTCAGGTGATTTCCTTATGTTCTATATCGGACTGGAACTGGCCACCATTCCTGCAACAGTCCTCGCAGCATTTGATAAATCACGGAATGCCAGCGCTGAGGCCGGTATAAAATTCATTTTTTCGTCGGCACTATCATCCGGAATACTCTTACTGGGGTTATCCTTTATCTATGGAACAACAGGTTCTGTATATTTTCCGGATGTAATTCCGGCATTCGGCACCAGCAGTCTGCATTTGCTGGGATTTATCTTTCTGCTTTCAGGGATGGGCTTTAAGATATCCCTGGTCCCTTTCCATTTCTGGGCTGCAGATGTTTACGAAGGTGCCCCGGTGAACATTACAGCTTACCTGTCGGTAGTTTCAAAAGGTGCTGCGGTTTTTATCCTGGTTTTGTTGCTTTACAAGGTATTCAGCGTCATCCAACATCAATGGGAAACGCTGTTGTATGTGCTATCGGTTGCCACAATGACTATTGCCAATCTGTTTGCCATCCGGCAGAATAACCTGAAACGATTTATGGCGTTCTCTTCAATTGCCCAGGCGGGGTTTATTTTACTAGGGATCATGGGCGCTGACCAGGCAGGAATGACATCAGTAGTGTACTTTGTGCTGATCTATGTTCTCACCAACCTGGCAGCTTTCGGTGTTATCTCATCCATTTCGCACCATACAGGAAATGAAACTATTTCTTCCTATAACGGGTTGTACCGTACCAATCCCTTATTGAGCCTTACCATGATGCTGGCGTTATTTTCGCTTGCCGGCATACCACCTGTTGCCGGATTCTTCGGTAAATTCTTTCTCTTTACTGCTGCGGCCAGCAAGGGCTATTACATTCTTGTATTGATTGCCGTACTGAATGCAACCATTTCACTGTACTATTATCTTCGTGTGATCAAGGCTATGTTTATAGACCGCAATGACCAACCGATCGCCTGGTTCAGGAGTGACGTATACACCCGTTTCAGCCTTATGTTTTGCATATTGGGTGTATTTTTTACCGGATTTTTCGGGATGGTTTACGAAACCATTTATGCATTAGCCGCAGGCATGTAAGAGTGCTTCGAAGATTTTTACATAGCTCCCAGAAGCGCCTTAACTTTATCAGCTATCATTTTGCCATCCGCTTTTCCTGATAGCTCTTTAGAAGCCATTCCCATAACTTTACCCATATCCCCTGGACCGGTTGCGCCAACCCGACTGATAATTTCCTTCAATACTGGTATCAGTTCAGCTTCCGACATTTGTTTTGGAAGATATGCCTCAATTATTGCAGCTTCCTTTATTTCAGTGTCGTAAAGTTCCGGCCTGTTTTGAGTTTTATAGATTTCCGCCGATTCACGCCGCTGTTTGACCAGTTTCTGGAGTATTTTCAATTCCTGATCGGGCGTAAGCTCGTGCGACCCTGATTCAGTTTTCGCCAGCAATAATGCTGTTTTTATAGCACGCAGCGATTCAAGTCTGTCCTTTTGCCTGGCCAGCATGGCAGCTTTAAGATCATCGGATATTTTATCGAATAAGCTCATTTTATAGTCTGTTAGGCTGTTAGTCTGTTAGTCTGTTAGGCTTTTAGTCTGTTAGGCTGTTAGGCTGCAGGCCGTAGCCTTTTGTCTTGGTTCTTTGCTCTTTGTTCTTTGCTCTTTGTTCTTTGCTCTTTGTTCTTTGCTCTTTGTTCTTTGCTCTTTGCTCTTTGCTCTT
>Ga0105107_10003145_pt1 | contig 10941 bp, 7 predicted proteins | sample PPLLaktember2015_6_FD_79335 | JGI IMG/M metagenome (GOLD analysis project Ga0105107, IMG submission 79335) | Freshwater sediment microbial communities from Prairie Pothole Lake near Jamestown, North Dakota, USA - PPLs Lake P8 Core (1) Depth... | ecosystem: Environmental > Aquatic > Freshwater >... | reverse complement strand
TTTATACTACAAATAATTTATTATTGTTTTTACTGGTATCTCCTTAAATGGAATATATACATTAGTGGAAGTACCAGCCTAACCGGGACATTTTTTTCCAGACTGAAAATTTCCTCATACATTAGTTGGACCAGGAAAATTTTAAATAAAATTAAAAAAACACAACCCATTTTTATAGGATAATCAAGTATTAAGAAAAGAATTAGCAAGAAGTAGTTGTGTCCCCTATAATAAAACTAATTAATTATTATTCTCAAAATTAATTGGTTCCCAATCTTTTCCTTCACAAGGTAGATATTCTAAAGTGGGGTGTTTATCATATTTAATGCATAGAACAGCCGATTTATCAAAATGCTTACAACTCGAACAAAGAGAAGATTCAAACATGTTTTTATTCTTTTCTTCAAACTTTCTGTAACTTAAAATTACCGGATGAATTACAAATCCATAGATTGCAAAAACCACAACAACCCACCAGACAGAATAATCAAGATAACCTCTTAATATCCACACAAACGGAATTGTGATGGTGATTCTGATTAGTGTCCAAAAAACAATTTCACCCATAAATAATTAAATCTATTATCTTTGGTAGGAATTATTTAAAAAGAGCTTTATAAGGATCATTAAAATGTGTTATTTTAATTAATATCTTCTTATTTTAAGAACATTAATTATATTTGTAATAATAGTCAGAGTAGTATATTAGACTTGAGAGAGTGAGCGCGGGTGGGCTCGAACCACCGACCCTCTGCTTAAAAGGCAGATGCTCTACCCCTGAGCTACGCGCCCTAAAAATAATGACTGCAAATATACGTAAACAGGTATGGTATTTCAAATTTAACTAAGTAAAGAAATTAAAATAATTTAATGTAAAAGTATGATAAAAAATTCTAAAATACTTGTTTGTGATGATGATGAAACCTTGTGTTATTTGCTGAAAGAGCAGCTTCTTGAAGAAGGATTTGCAGTTGATGCTGTGTATGATGGAAGCGATGCTATCGAGACAATTAAAAAGAAACATTATGATGTTCTTCTTCTTGATTTAAACATGAAGGAAACTTCCGGTGAGGAGGTTCTTAAATTTGTCTCTGATTTTAATGCTTCCCTTCAGATTGTTATTCTTTCCGCTCAATCTGAAATCAGAAAAGCTATTGAATGCATTAAAATGGGAGCCTATGATTTTATAACAAAGCCTTACAACTTCGATGAGCTGATCTTAACTATTAATCGTGCCTTAGAGCATAAAGATCTTCTTGTAAAAACAACGATTCTTTCAAATCAAATTAGTAAAAAAACGGCGAGCAACATTATTGGCAACAGTGCAGAATTACAAAGGGTTATCAATCTTGCTAATAAAGCCGCAATGTCCGATTCCAATATTCTTGTAGAAGGTGAAACCGGGACTGGAAAAGAACTTTTAGCAGAATATATTCATAAGCATTCTGCACGGATTGATAAACCTTTTGTTGTTATTAACTGCGCCTCTCTTCCGGATCAGTTAATCGAAAGTGAACTTTTTGGTCACGAAAGAGGAGCCTTTACAGATGCAAAATCAACCAAGCAAGGCCTTGTTGAAATTGCACATGGAGGCACATTATTTCTTGATGAAATAGGTGAACTAAGCTTATCGCTTCAGCCAAAGTTATTGAGATTCCTTGAGAATGGAGAGTTTAGAAGGATTGGTGGTGTTACAAGCTTAACTTCGAATGTAAGAGTTATTGGTGCTACAAACAAAAACTTAATGGAAGAGGCTGATAATAAGAATTTTCGAAAAGATTTATTATTCAGACTGAATGTAATAACACTTACAATACCTCCCTTAAGAGACAGACGAGGAGATATTTTGTTGCTTGCAAATCATTTTCTTGAAACAAAATCGCCAATCAGATCACCTAAAAGACTTTCTCAAAAATCAGAGGAAGCACTTCTTTCCTACACATTTAATGGCAATATTAGGGAGCTTGAACACATTATTGAAAGAGCAATAATTTTTGCCGAGGGAGAATTAATTCAACCGGAAGATATGAATCTTCCTAATATTGTCTCACAAAACAGAAGTTCATATTCCTTTGAAGATAATGGAAATTCCGAAGAGATAATCAGTATGGAAGAAGTGGAGAAAAGATACATAGCCAAGGCTCTGATTTTTTTCAAATGGGATAGAGCTCAAACTGCTAACCGATTAGGAATAAGCCCTAAAACTCTTTATACAAAGATTAAGAAGTATGAAATTAAACAAGATTAAAATACTTCATGCCCGAAAAAATCATATCGAAATATGTTCTGAAAGAAATACTTGAATTAGACGACGAAGCCTTAGCAATAGCAGATAAAAATCAAAAAATAATCTGGTTCAACAGAAGCTTCAAAAATAATTCCCCTTCAAAAAGAATTAAAGGAAAGAGTATCTCTCAACTTTTTGTTATACCACAAATTGACTCTCTACTTCATAAAAAAAAAGAATTAATCTCACTTACAATTCCAGGTTCAGAAAACAAGGTTGTTGTTGTACCGCTAAAAGGTAATAATAAAGCCGATGGGTATCTGATAAAAATTATACAAAAAAAATCTTCTTCCGAGAGAAAATCTGTTCAACCGGATGATTCACAGAATAATTTTATATTTCAGAAAGAATTCCAGGAGATACTAACTCTTCTTGTAAAAGAAAACACTCTTTCAAAAATTGCCGACGGTATTCTTAACAAGATTATGGGTATGAGTAAAAGTCTTTTTGGATTGGTTTTATTTATTGAAGAACAAAAGAAATTCTCTTTTCATTATTATGATCCTGAAGATTATATTGAAAATCATAATGAGACTTACCGCGATTTAAAAGATAGTTTGAATTATATTCAAAGATGGCTTACAGTCAATAAAAAAGCCTTGATAGTTGAAAACGTAAGAGCGAATATTGGTTTCCAGTTAACAGAAATTTTTAACAGTAAATATCTTGCCGTTCTTCCATGTTTTTTTGAGGACTCATTAATCGCTGTTGTGTTTCTTGGAAAGAATAATCCAAAATATACTTTACAGGAAACAAGTGTGCTGGAACAATTCTCTTCTTTGCTTGCATTTGCAATTATAAGTATACGCAGCCGTGAATTAAATTTGGCTCTTGAGAATAGACTATTACAGGCTCAAAAACTTGAAACTATCGGGAAGTTATCAAGCGGTATGGCACATGACTTTAACAATTTACTTTCAAGCATTTTTGGGAGTCTTAATTTGTTAAAGAAAAGAGTTCCCCAAAAAGAAAACGTAGTTAGACTTTTAGACAACATCGAGAATTGCTCTATCCGTGCAAGAGATCTTACAAAAGGATTACTTTCATTTGGAAAACCAAACCCGAGAAGAAAAGAACTTATAAAGCCTAATATACTCTTAGGTGAAATAATAAAAGTAATAACCCAAACTTTTCCCGCTAAAATTTCTCTTCATTATGATATACAGGAAAAGTTGTATGATATATTGGGCAACAGCACTGAAATTTACCAGGTGCTTTTGAACTTATGTGTTAATGCAAAAGAGGCTATGGATGAAAAAGGCGGGAACCTGATTCTAAAAGCTGCAAACATGACAGTCAACGATAAGAACATAATTAATTATCCTTTGCTTAACAGAGGACGTTATGTTTGCTTTACTGTTTTAGATAGTGGTTCAGGTATAGGTGAAGAAAACCTCCGGAAAATATTTGATCCATATTTTTCAACTAAAGAAAAGGAAATGGGATCGGGACTTGGACTTTATGTAACATATGGAATTATTAAAGCTCATAACGGACATATTGATGTTACAAGCAAAATAAATGAGGGAACTAAGTTCGAAGTTTTTCTCCCATCGTATGAACCGACCAAGGTTGAAAAAATTACTACATCAGATAAAATAGTTCTTCTTGCGGATGATGAAATTATGCTAAGAGATCTTTTGGCTGAATTACTTGAATCGAACGGATTTACAGTTATTCGTGTAACCACCGGAACAGAAGTTTTAAAAGTATTAACTGAAGAGATAAAAGTTGATCTTATAATACTTGATCATAATATGCCCGAAATGAATGGGCTGGATTGTGTAAAAGAGATAAGAAAGTTTAATAGGGAAATCCCGATTATACTTTCTTCGGGGAGTTTGGGTCTTAACGGCAACAATAGTGATATGAAAGAAATGGGAATAAACAGCTTCGTAAACAAACCGTATGAGTTTGATACTATGTTGGCAACAATTCAGGAATTAATCTGAGGTTTCAACCTTATCCTTCTCACAATCAACCATCTTAATATCTTTAACATAATCTGAAAAAACCGGTTTCTTTATCAAATGTAGCTGGTTAAGCACATCGCTAATCTCTTTAATAGCAGTATCTATATAGTTAAGCCTTTTTAAGATTGCTTCCTTTGAAATCACTTCTTTATTTATTTCTCTTTTAAGGGCTGCTGAAGAAAGACTCATTAAAGTAAGCGGTTGTTTTATTTTGTGATTTGCAGTTACTACCGTAGCTACAAAAGTATTCTTTTGTTCCACTTCAAGATATTTCTTTTGAACTTCAGATAGTTTTAACGCAGAATTTATTCTCGCAAGAAGTTCGACCTTATTAAAAGGTTTTTTAATATAATCAAAAGCTCCCGCTTCCAATCCTTCTTTGGTATCTTCGGCTCCTGATTTAGCAGTGACAAGAATAATAGGAATACATGTTGTGGAAGGATTGTTCACAAGAGTTTTGCACACTTCAATCCCATTCATTTCCGGCATCATTACGTCAAGTAAGATAAGATCCGGAAGTTCGCTTATGGCTTTATTAATTCCTGATTTTCCATCATATGCAGTTAATATTTCAAACCCTTCTGTTTCAAGTCTGTCCTGCAACAAAAATACATTTTCAGGTAAATCATCTACTACTAATATTCTTTTCAATTTATTAACTCAATCTGATTTTAGTGAATAATTTTTCTAGCTTAAATGCCAGGCTGACGGCATCGACAGGTTTGGGAATATAATCATCAAATCCATTTTTAATTATTATTTCCCGGTCACCTACCATTGCTTTAGCTGTGACAGCAAAAAGAGGAATGTTTGCCCAATTAGAATTTTTCTTAATATTCTTCAATACCTGGAATCCATCCATACCGGGCATCATAATATCCATCAGAATTAAATCGGGTGTTTCATTTTCAAGAACATCGAGGCACTCCTGCCCACTATTTGCGAGTAAAGTTTTACAACCACAGGATTGTACAATCTCGTTTATTGTAAAAAGAGTATCGGGATCATCATCAACAAGCAGTACCAACGCTTTGTGCTCAGTTTCATTATCAACTGCATCCGTCTGAACATTGTCTTCCAGTATTTCTTCTTCTAAGTCCTCAAAATCTTTATTCTCAATAGTTCTGTCAGCCAACATGGAATAATCTTCATGCATTTTAATTCTGTCGCGTACAATCTTTAAAACATCAAGAGGATGTCCATTTGATTTAACCGTTATTTCCTCCACAGTATTATTTAAGGAAATTTTTTCTAAGTCGGTAAGATCTTTTGCCGTACTTATAATTATGGGTATATGACGTGTTTCCTTGCTTGATTTCAGTTTATGCGATAGACTAATACCATCCATATTCGGCATTAAAAGATCGAGGATAATTAAGTCAGGCAGTATTTCAAGAATTTTACTGAATGCAAGCGTACTATCTTTAATATATTCTATTCTTATATTATCATTCTTAAAAGCGTTTTTGAACTTCTCAAATTCCGTATCATCATCATCGACAATAACAATTTTTTCTATTCTTTTTTTAGCAAGATTCTCAAGCTTTAAAAAAGCAGATAAAAGTTTTTCAGATGATATCGGTTTTATAAAATATTCAAAAGCACCAAGACCATAGCCTAAGTTTTTATCCCCCATAACAGAGATTAAAATAACAGGGATATCTCTTGTTGCAGGATTTTCTTTAAATTCTTTTAAGATGTTCCAGCCATCTTTCTTTGGAAGCATAATGTCAAGTGTAATAGCAAACGGTTGAATCTTAATTGCTTTCTCAAGTCCCTGTTCGCCATCTTCAGCATAAACAACTTCGTAACCCCTTGAAATAAGATACTGGCCAATTGTATACCTGATTTCCGGATCATCATCAATTATAAGAATAGGATGCTTCCTGTTCTTAATTAAAGTTTCAATATTAACTCTTGGCTCTTCAGGTTTTTCAGAACGAAATTCAACTACCTTTAAGGGAATTTTGAAAGTAAATACTGAACCCTTATTCAGTTCGCTTTTTACAGATATTGATCCGCTAAGCATATCAGCAATTTTTCTGCAAATCGTTAATCCCAACCCGGTACCGCCATATTTTCTTGCGGCTGTACCATCAACCTGGCGGAATTCTTCGAAAACTATTTTAATATCATTTTGGGATAATCCAATTCCGCTATCAGCAATTTCAAAATTCAAAGTATCACTGTCTGTTGCTGAAACGGTCAACTCAACAAATCCTTTTTCAGTAAACTTAACAGCATTGCCAAGCAGATTAATAAGTACCTGTGTTACTCTTCCTTTATCAGTATTTATTTTTATGTGGGTGTTAATTTTTTTAGCAATTCTGAATTCAATATTCTTATTCAAAGTCAAAGGTTTAATAGCATTCTCAACATCTCCGATGAGCTCATCAAGTAAAACAAGTTCATCGCGTACTTCCATTCTTCCGGCTTCAATTTTACTAAGATCCAGGATATCATTTATAAGGTTCATTAATCTTCTGCCGCTTTTTAATACGACTTCGAGACGCTCCTTATTTTTCCCTTTAAGTGAACTGCTTTCAAGAATCAGCTCAGTTAATCCAAGAATAGAATTCATTGGGGTTCTGAGTTCATGAGACATATTAGCAAGGAACTGAGATTTCATCATTGTTGATTCTTCGGCCTTTTCTTTCTGAACGGCCAATTCATCTGCTTTCTCTTTTAGTTCTTTATGAAGCTCGACTAATTTTTCATTTTGTTTGGTTATCTGTTCATTCTGTTTCTGGTATTCATCATTAAGTCTCTTTAGTTCAGAAACAAAATTTTCCAGTTGAACAACAGCTGTGGCATTTGTTAAACCAATTGCAAGCTGTTCCTGGATGCTTGATAAATATTCTCTTGCTTCATGTGAAGGCTTTTCGAATCCACCAAGTTCAAGAATTGCAATTGCCTTTCCATTGTAAACTATTGGGACAATAAGAAGAGATCTTATACCAATCGAAAGTGCTCCTGTGTTAACAACAGGTAAATAATCTCCGGAATTAATTTCAATTGTTTCATGGTTCTTTATCACCTGGTTATATAAATCTGATTTGCTGTTTAATGTTTGATCTTCCTTAAGTCCATAAGAACTAAGAAGAGAAAATCTTTCATTATCAATAAGGTAAAGAACCCCAATTGAAAGGTTGCATGTTTTAATAATCTTGAATAAAGCAGCTTCAGAAATTTCTTTTAAGGTTGGATTCTGATTGATGAGAGTAATAAACTCCGAATATTCTTGTTTTGATTTCTGATTCTTCTCAAGATCATCAAGCATATTATTAAAAGCTCTTGCGAGATCACCAATTTCATCTTTGCTCTTTATTGTAATCCTGTTTTTTAAGTTTCCTTCTTTTGTAATTTCGGTTGCACGGCTTAATTGGGTAAGTTGTTTTCTTATTCTATCTGTGAAAATAAAAGTCAGTATAAGCGAAAGAAGAACGCCTGCGATGCCGACTATCAAAAGAATAGATTTCAAGCTGGATCTTAAGTCAACAGCTTCTCCTGCTGTATTAAAAATAAGGAACTCAATTCCGTTGTTTATTTCAGAAGCATTTGAGTTTTTAAAAATTGTTGCTACAAGATCGGTTCTGCTGGAGCTTTCAGTATAAAGCTCAAAATTATTTTTTACCTTAAGTTCTTTATAAGCCTGGGTAAGATTAAATATATAATTCTGGTTATTGTCCTGATTTGATATTTCAGATGGAGAATCATTTAATATGATTGCTATATCGGCATTAATTTTCTTTGATACTTCATTTAGAAATGTACCGGATAGAATCCTGCCATAATAATAGAGGTTTCCTTTATCATCAGAATATTTCTTGACAACTGCATAAGGATTATCCTTGAAGAATTCCTCTAAGGAAAAGTTTTCCTTTGTCAGGTAAGTATTATCTTTAGAATGCCAGCGCTGTAACAGTTGTGTATTCTTTTGTTCCTTAAATACAAAATCAATGTTCTGCTGGTTTTGAAGAGAAGAAATCCCTGAACTATTTTTTATAAAAAATTGAAAATCATCTTCAGTGTCCTGCATCATTTCGCGGTATGAATAAATGAAATCGTTTGCCGACCTGACGAGATATTGGGATCTTTGAGATGTGAGAACATTGTACATAATGGAATAGAAAGCTATTGCCGAGCTTGCTATTATAAGTACAACAATTGCGGAATTTATCAGCAAAATACGATATCTGATCTTCATTACGAATCTCTTTGCAAAACTTTTCGGATTGTGATAAGCAGTTCATCAAAATCATAAGGTTTGCTGATAAAATCGTTTGCCCCCATTTTAGCTGAATCAATTGCGCTTTTAACATCAGCATATGCTGTTAAAACAATTATCTTAGCCTTTATACTTTGTTCAGTTAATTCTTTAAGAACATCAAACCCGTCCTTACCGGGCATTTTTAAATCCAGCAGAAGAAGATCAACATTATTATTCGTCAGATAATGAAAAGCATCATCGCCGCTATTAACATAATCAACGTTGTATCCAACCTCTAGCAGTTCATCTTTAAGTGCCGTGCAAAGGTTGATATCATCATCAACAATAAGTATCGATTCCATATTAAGCTATTCATTTATTAGATTGTTCATTAAGTTTGTAATACTTTATTTTTTCTTTATGGCTTTCAACTTCATCCTTAATTAAATATTTCGAAGTGGAAGTCGATGATAACCTTTCCTTTAATGTTGGGAGGATTTCACCTTTTATAAGTATTACAAGTTCTTTTTTTCTTACAATTTTCTCGTCACTGCCAAAAACATACCTGAGACCAAAAAACCACCAGGGAAGATCTTTAAGAAATGGAATTCCTGTGCGGGTCATAGACTCTTCATTAACAAAAAGACCTCCAAGTATAGTTTCTTCTCCATTTAACATTACAACCTGAGTAGTTGCATTTGTCTTTCTAATTTCTGTTGTTGTTGCACTTTGAGAGAAAGTACTTCTTTCTACAAGTATATCAAGAAGCATGTAGTTTACATTATCTTCCCCATATACATAAGGAGTAACTTCTATAATAGTTCCTGTTGGGAAAAATGTTTCAACTATATTACCTGCAAAATCCTGCTTCTTAACTGAAAAGTCCGTACCGACCTGTATTCTTCCTTTATTCCTGTCTCTTACAATAATATTAGGGCTTGCAATTATTTCTCCAAGATTTTCTTCTTCAAAGAATTTGAACATTGCAGTTGCTTCACCAAAGAAATTGCCAAGATTGAATTCAGAAGCAGAATTTATGTTAAAGTTCGGTGGATTTTCCTGTGAACCCGCACCTTCATCAGATTCAGCTTGACTTGTAGTTCCAACTATTTCTCCACCAACAGATAAGCCATCTTTGGATAATAATACTTTCCAGTCAATTCCCCTTGTTCTTGATTCATTAACATCCATTTCAAAAAATACAGCTGATATTTTAATATCTCTCGAATCTACAGAGGCATATGTCTCGGGTTTTACATCCATAGTAGGGTCATTCTTTCTTTTAACTACAATCACGTCTTCTTTCTCTTCAAAGGTAAGTCCATGATATTGAACCAGAACAACAAGTGCTTTATCATAAGCCATATTGCTTATTTCCAAACCAATAGCCTCATCGGACTGGACTGTAGAAATAATTCTTTTACCCGTTGTGCTTTCACTTATTTTGCTAAGCAGTTCTATTGCCTGGTTAAACGCTACATTAGCTGAAAGGGTGACAAGTTCATTTGGATTAGTATATCCTTTAAACTGTTTTTCCAGGTACTGCTGTGGAAATGCCAGTCCTGACAGAAGTAAAAGAACAAAAAATAATTTGGCTGTTGTTTTCATTTTTTCTCTCTCAATCATTTATTAATTTTTTCTTTTTCAAGTTCAAGTTCAATTTTTTCTATAATTCCACCCTTGTTAAGAATGAAACTAACTTTATTCCTTTCATAGTCTATCTTTGTTAAATATCCGAGATAAACAGATTCCCCTTCCCAAATGAGATAAGTGTTCCCTTTATTATCTGCGAGGAAGGCTCCTTCAGGAATAAGTGCAAGCAGTTTGGCTCCCTGAACATCAAGCAGCATATCAAAGTTAGGAGTAATCTCGTTTCTTATAACCGGATAAAAAGCATCATAAACCGGGCTAGTTGAAAGATTGTTTTCAACTAAAGAAGCAGTTATAAATCGATCAGTAGAAGAAAAATATGTACCGACATTCATCGTAAAGCCAACAAGGAAATTGGGGTTTCCAAGTTTATCGGTAACTACCTGATTGTTAAGTGCCATGCTGGTAATCTTTTTTAATTCCTTGCTTTGCTCAATAGAGTATATAAGACTGAAGAGATCATTGTATTTAGCTCTTCCGCTTAACTTATACTCAAAATAAAAGAATTCTTTATCCTGCTTTTGATCAAGAAGTTCAATATCAATTTGTGAAACATCTGAATAAGGAGAGCTGACATTATTAACAAAATTGTAAAACTTTATTGATGAAAGCTCTTTTGGAATATTGAATTTCCTTGCTGCAAGGATTGAATCCAGGACTGAAGATCTTTGCAGAAGATCCTGATACTGATGAGTAAGCTGTGCGGTATTGTAATTATTGGATTTTAATTCCTCGAGCTTACTACTTTTTTCGTTTAGTTTATTTCTCTGGAAAAAGAAAACATATATACCACTGATAAAAACAATTACCAGCAGTAAACT
>Ga0105107_10003144_pt1 | contig 10942 bp, 12 predicted proteins | sample PPLLaktember2015_6_FD_79335 | JGI IMG/M metagenome (GOLD analysis project Ga0105107, IMG submission 79335) | Freshwater sediment microbial communities from Prairie Pothole Lake near Jamestown, North Dakota, USA - PPLs Lake P8 Core (1) Depth... | ecosystem: Environmental > Aquatic > Freshwater >... | reverse complement strand
TCTCGTACCTCGCCGAGGTGGACGTGACGTCGCCCGAGGCGCTCGATCTGCCCGCCGGCGTGCCGGTCGAGGTGACCTTCGAGCTCGAGGAGCAGCATGCCCGCGTCGAATGACGCTGCCATCGTGACGCGCGGGCTCACGCGGCGCTTCGGCGAGCGCGTCGCGGTGGACCACCTCGACCTCACGATCCCGCGCGCGCGCGTGTCGGGCTTCCTCGGCCCGAACGGCTCGGGCAAATCCACCACCATGCGCATGCTGTGCGGGCTGCTCACGCCGAGCGAGGGCGAGGCGAGCGTGCTCGGCCTCGCGATGCCGCGCGACGCGGAGACGCTGCGCCGCCGGCTCGGCTACATGACGCAGCGCTTCTCGCTCTACGAAGACCTCACCGTCCGCGAGAACCTCGAGTTCCTGGCGGCGGTCCACGACCTGCCGCGCGCCGCGGCGCGCGCGCGCATCGACGCGCTGCTCGAGGAGTTCACGATGACGAAGCGCGCGAGCCAGCTCGCCGGCACGCTCTCGGGCGGCCAGCGCCAGCGGCTCGCGCTCGCCGGGGCGATCCTGCACGAGCCCGAGCTGCTCGTGCTCGACGAGCCGACCAGCGCCGTCGACCCGCAGAGCCGGCGCGACTTCTGGGAGGCGCTCTTCGACCTCGCGGAGCGCGGCGTCACGATCCTGGTCTCGACGCACTTCATGGACGAGGCCGAGCGCTGCCACGAGCTCGCGATCCTCGACCGCGGGCGCCTGGTCGCGGCGGGAGCGCCGCGCCAACTGCTGGCCGACCTGCCCGACCGCGTGGTCGAGATCGAGAGCGACGAGCCGCGCGCTGCGCGCGCGCAGCTCGAGCGCGAGCCCGCCGTGCGCAGCGCCGCGCAGCTCGGCGCCCGGCTGCGCGCGCTGGTGGACCCGGCGCTCGCCGATCCCGCGCGCGCGCTCGAGGCCGCGCTCAGAGCCCACGGCGTCACGGCGCGCGCGCAGCTCGCCGCGCCGAGCCTCGAGGACGTCTTCGTCGCCGCCACCCGCGGCCGCGGCCACGAGTCGTGACCGCGCGCTTCTCGCTGCGGCGCGTCGGCGCGGTGGCACGCAAGGAGCTGCTGCACCTGCGCCGCGACCGACTCACGGGCGGCATGATCGCGGGCATCCCGCTGATGATGACCCTGATGTTCGGCTACGCGATCAACCAGGACATCCGGCACCTGCGCGCGGGCGTGGCGGACCTCTCGGGCACGCAGCGCGGGCGCTGGCTCGCGGCCGACGCGCAGGCCACGCAGGTGGTGGACCTGGTGCATCGCGCGGGCAGTGCGCGCGAGCTGGAGTCGCTGCTCGTGCGCGGCGAGATCTCCGTCGGTCTGCTGATCCCGGCGGATCTCGAGCAGCGCCTGGTGCGGCGCGACCGCCCCGCCGCCCAGCTCCTCGTGGACGGCGGCGACCCGATCGTGCTCGGCGCCGCGCGCGCGCTCACCCAGCTACCCGCACCGGGCCGCGCCACACGGGCCGCCGCGCTCTCCCCGCTCTTCGAGGTGCGCGCCTTCTACAACCCCGAGCGCCGCTCCGCCGTGCACATCGTGCCCGGCATCTGCGGCGTGATCCTCGCGCTCACCATGGTGTTGTTCACCGCCATCGCCATCGTGCGCGAGCGCGAGCGCGGCAACCTCGAGCTGCTGATCACCACGCCGGTGCAGTCGGCCGAGCTGATGATCGGCAAGATCCTCCCCTACGTGGCGATCGGCTACGTGCAGATCTCGCTGATCCTCGGGCTCGGCGTGCTGCTCTTCGACCTGCCGATCCGCGGCTCGCTCTCGCACCTGTACCTGGCCTCGGGCGCCTTCGTGGTCGCGTCGCTCTCGCTCGGGCTGCTGTTCTCCACGATCGCGGAGAGCCAGTTCCAGGCCTTCCAGCTCACCTTCACCAGCTTCCTGCCGCAGATCATGCTGTCGGGATACATGTTCCCCTTCGACGGCATGCCGCGGCCGGCGCAGTGGCTCGCGGAGCTCTTCCCGCTCACGCACTTCTTGCGCATCGTGCGCGGCATCGTGCTGCGCGGCGCGACGCTCAGCGACGTCTCGGGCGAGGTCTGGCCGCTCGCGCTGTTCTTCTGCGCGACCCTCACGCTCGCCTCGCTACGCTTCCGGAAGCGGCTCGACTAGCCTGCCGCCGCGCCGCCGTTGCGCTGGATCAGCACCAGGTTGCGCGCGTACACGACCCAGCCGAAGGCCTGGCCGAGCACGAAGACCGGATCCTTGCGATGGATCGCGTAGGCGAGCAGCAGCATCGAGCCGGCGAGCGAGAGCCACCAGAAGATGGGCGGGATGTAGCTGCGGCCTGCGCGCTCCGACGCGAGCCATTGGACGAGGAAGCGCGAGAAGAACGTCGCTTGGCCGACCATGCCGAGCGCGAACCAGAACGGATCGAGCTTCCACTCCTCCATCGAAACCTCCCGGCCGGGCCCCGGCGCGCGCAGAGTTGCCGAGGCGACCTGAGCGGGCAAGCACGGCGGGATGACGATGCCGCAACCCGCGGACACCGCGACCGACGGCCCTACGTCGTCAATCTTGACAGCGGAGTCCGGATTCGAGAGGGTCCACCTTCCATGCAGCTTCTCGCCCAGGAAGAGTACGGCCTGCGCTGCCTGCTCGAGCTCGCGCGCCACGGGGTGGACGCGCGCACCATCCACGAGATCGCGGCGGCCGAGGGGCTCTCGCCCGACTACGCCGCCAAGCTGCTGCGCGAGCTGCGCCGGGGCGGGCTGGTCGAGAGCACGCGCGGCGCCGCCGGCGGCTATCGCCTCGCGCGCGAGGCCGACGCCATCACCGCCTGGGACGCCATCGCGGTGCTCGGTGGCGCGCTCTTCCCGGAAGGCTTCTGCGAGTGCCACCCCGGCCGCGCGGAGCGCTGCGTGCGCAGCAAGGACTGCGCGCTGCGCGCGATCTGGCGCGCGGCAGACGACGCGGTGCGCGCGGTGCTGTCCCGCGTCACGCTCGCCGACCTGGTGACGAGCGAAGCCTCGATGTCCACACGCCTGCGCCTCGTCCCCCTCTCCTCGAGCGACCGGAGGCCCTCATGAGCGCCGTCACCCCCGAACGCGTCCTCGAAGCGTTGCGGCCCATCGTCGACCCCGACTTCCGGAAGAGCATCGTCGAGCTCGGCTTCGTGAAGAACGTCCGCATCGACGGCGACCGCGTCTCGTTCGCGATCGAGCTCACCACGCCCGCCTGCCCGGTGAAGGCGGAGTTCGAGAAGGCGGCGCGCGAACGGGTCGGCGCGCTGCCGGGCGTGCGCCAGGTGGACGTCACCATGACGTCGAACACGCGGGGCTCGAGCAGCGCGGCCGCGCGGGCGGACGGCGGCGTGGTGCTGCCGGGCGTGAAGAACACGATCGCCGTCGCGTCGGGCAAGGGCGGCGTCGGCAAGAGCACGACGGCGATGAACCTGGCGCTCGCGCTGCGCGAGACGGGCGCGACGGTGGGCGTGATGGACGCCGACGTCTACGGCCCCTCGCTGCCGCTGCTGCTCGGCGTCTCCGGCCGGCCCGAGACGATCGAGCGCGACGGCCAGAAGCGCATCCAGCCGCTCGAGGCCTACGGCATGCGCGTGATGTCGATGGGCTTCTTCGTGAACGAGAACTCGCCGGTGATCTGGCGCGGCCCGATGGTGCACGGCCTGATCCGCCAGTTCCTGGCCGACGTCGAGTGGGGCGAGCTCGACTACCTGGTGATCGACCTGCCGCCCGGCACCGGCGACGCCGCGCTCACGCTCACGCAGCAGGCGCCGCTCTCGGGCGCGGTGATCGTCACGACGGCGAACGACCTGTCGGTGCTCGACGCGCGCAAGGGCCTCAAGATGTTCGAGAAGGTGGCGGTGCCGGTGCTCGGCGTGGTCGAGAACATGTCGTACTTCGTGCCGCCGGACCTGCCGGACCGCCGCTACTACATCTTCGGCAAGGGCGGCGGCAAGCGCGTGGCCGACGAGCTCGGCGTGGACTTCCTCGGCGAGGTGCCCATCGACCCACGCGTGGTCGAGGGGGGCGACCTCGGCAAGCCGATCGTCGTGTTCGCGCCCGAGAGCGAGGCGGCGCAGGCGTTCAAGCGCCTGGCCGGCGAGGTGGCGCGGCGGCTCGCACTGCTCGCGGCGCGCACGCCGGCGGTGGCCGACGCCAACATCACCTGGGTCGCCAGCCCCCGGTAGCGAGTCAGCCCAGTAGCTGCAGCAGCTCGGCGACGGCGCGGATGCGCGGGAAGTCGCCGTCGCGGGCGGTGGGGTCGGGGGTGACGAGGACGGGGGTGAGGCCGGCGGCGCGGGCGCCGGCGACGTCGATGCGGACGGAATCGCCGAGGTAGAGGCAGCGCGAGGGCTCGAGGCCCATTGCGCGCAGCGCGAAGCCGAAGATGGCGGGGTCGGGCTTCTCGACGCCGACCACGTGCGAGTCGATCACCACCTCGACCGGCACGCCGGCGCCCGCGCCCACCTGGCAGATCGCGAGCTCCGCGAGCCGCGCCTCGACGGTGCCCTCGGCGTTCGAGACGACGCCGAGGCGGAGGCCGCGCCCGGCCAGCGCGGCGAGCGCGTCGCGCACCCCGGCGGTGGGCCGGCGCCAGAGCGTGGACGAGCCGCCGAACTCGGCTCGCAGCCGTTCACTCGCCTCGGGCCTTCGCCTCTCCGGCACCGCGAGCGTGTGGAGATAGGCGCCGAGGTAGTGGCGCCAGTCGAAGGGCCCGTGCGGCGCCTCGTCGAGACCGCGCATGCCGGCGTAGTGCGCTGCGTCGAGGCGGCTCGCCTCCACCGCGACGTCGACCTCTGCCAGCGCCGCGGCGATGGGCTCGTGCGAGGGCAGCACCAGCACGCCGCCGGCGTCGAGCAGCACGGCGTCGAAGCTCACGGGAGGTCGCCCACGGTCGCCGTCGCGACCGTGCAGAGCCGGTCCTCCGCGCCGGCGTCGCGCGACTCGATGCGCAGCAGCACGTCTTCGCCCACGCGGCGCAGGCGGGTGGCGCGCGTGCGCATCGGGCCGCTGCGGCCGAGCGCGAGGAAGTGGACGGCGAGGTCGCGCGTCGCCGCCGGTCGGCCGAGCCATGCGCCGCCCGCGGCCTCCGCGGCGAGGTCGAGCAGCGCCACGGCGACGCCGCCCTGCAGGCCGCCGAGGCTGTTGACGACGTAGCCCCCGAGCGGGAGCTCGACGACGCCCGCCGCCGCGTCCGCGAGGCGCGCCCCGAGCGCCTCGGCCCAGGGGCGCCCGAAGCCCGCGCTCTCGGCGCCGAACGCGATGCGCCCGAGGCGCTCGTCGCGCGGGCGCTGCTGGTACTCGCCCTGCGCCTCGAGGCGCGAGAACGCCACGGTGGCGTGGGCCACGAGCGACGCCGCCGCGTGCACCTCGACCTCGAGCACGATGTTCGTGCGCCCGCTGCGGAGCGCCTGCGCGCGCGCCACCAGCTCGCCGCCGCGGGCCGGCGCCAGCCAGTGCAGTCGCATGTCGGAGGTCGCGATCCAGCTCGCTGGCGCCGCCCGGAGCGCGGCGCCGCCGGCCACGGCGTCCACCAGCACGGCGAGCGCGCCCGCCGAGCATGCGCCCGTGGCGCCGAATAGCGCCGGCGCGACGGGAATGCCCGCGCAGGGCGGCTCCGCCCCGGCCTCGGACCAGAGGCGCAGGTCGCGCAGCACATGCTGCGCCGGCGGGTAGTCCCGGGGGAGCTGGCGCGGCTCCGCCATCACTTCCCGTGCAGCAGATACGAGTGCAGCGGCGGCGAGGGCCCGACCGGCCCCTTCCGCACCGCCTCCAGGTACTGCTCGTAGCCGTACTCCTCGATCGCGAAGCCCGACTCCGGGTCGAAGAACTCGTCCGGCAGCGGCACGTGGCTCGCCCAGCTCAGGTAGCTCGCCGTCGACGACGAGCCAGAGGCCCGGTGCCACATCTCGGTGCGTACGGGCAGGCCGGCGGGCGTGACGCAGGTCTCGCGCCGCCCGTCGCGGTCCGTGATGCGGTAGAGCTCGCACTCGGAGCCGCCGAGCTTCTGCATGCCGACGCGCTCGCCGCCGGCGGCCACGATGCGGTCGCGGTCGTCGGCGAAGGGGCGCTTGCCGGCGGCGTCGTGCGCGATCGCGAGGGGGCTGCGCTGGATCGCGATGCCACTGCGCTGGAGCCGGTTCACGATCACGTAGCGGTTGCCCTTCACCAGCTGCACGATCGGCTGGCCGCCCACCACCAGCTCCGAGCGCAGCCACGGGCCCTTGGACCAGAGGTGCTCGATGGCGGGCGCGCCGCCGCTGGACATGATGCGCTCCGTGTACCAGGTCTCGGGACCGCCGGACGGCGGCGGCGCCTGCTGCGCGCGGGCGAGCGGCGGGAGCAGAGCGAGCACGGCGACGAAGAGCGCGAAGTGGATGCGGGGCACGGCGGCGGATCTTACCATCCCCCGCCATGCGCATCGCGCTCAGCGTCGCCGGGTCGGATCCGACCGGCGGCGCGGGCCTCCAGCTCGACCTCCAGGTGTTCCGCACGCTCGGCGTGCACGGCGCGGGCGTGGTCACCGCGCTCACCGTCCAGGACACCCAGAAGGTCCACCGCGTGCTGCCGGCCTTCCCGTCCGTGGTCACGGACCAGCTCCGCGCGCTGCTCGCGGACGTGACGCCGCACGCGATCAAGCTCGGCATGCTCGCCACCGACGACGTGCTGCGCGCGGTGGCGCTCGGCCTCGCGGCGCAGGGCGAGCCGCGCCCGCCGCTGGTGATCGACCCGGTGCTGCGCTCGAGCGGCGGCGCGCAATTGCTCGAGCGCCGCGCCTACGGGGCGCTCGTGGACCTGATGAAGGGCGCGGCGCTGGTCACGCCCAACCTGCCGGAGGCGGAGCAGCTCAGCGGGCTCGACGTCTCCTCGCGCCGCGGCACCGAGCAAGCCGCGCGCTGGTTCGTCACCGAGGCGGGCGCCGAGGCCGCGCTCGTGAAGGGCGGCCATCGCGACGGTGCCGCGGACGACTGCCTCGCGCGCCGCGCAGCGGACGGCGTCACGCTCGCCTGGCTGCCCGGCGAGCGCATCTCCGGCGCGCCCGTGCACGGCACCGGCTGCGCGCTCTCGGCCGCGATCGCAGCCGGGCTCGCGCGCGGCGACGCGCTCGAGCCCGCCGTGGCGCGCGCCCGCGCCTTCGTGCGCGAGGCGATTGCGAAGGCGGAGACCGTGGGCGCCGGGCGCCTCCTCGGCTTCTAGCCGCCGAGCCGCTCCAGCAGCTTGCCCCAGATCCCGCCGAAGCCGCCGTTGCTGAGCGTCACCACCACGTCGCCGGGCGCGCAGCTCTTGGCGAGGTGGTCGACGATGGCGTCCACGTCGGGCAGCGCGACGCAGGGGATGCCGCGCGCCGAGACGTCGCGCGCGAGCTGCTCGGCCGAGAGCCGCTCGGGCTCGCCGCCGAAGGCGCTGTAGATGGGCGCGTCGGGCACGATCTGCACCACCACGCGCGCGGCTGCGTCGAAGGCCTCGGCGTACTCGCGCTGGAACACGGCGCGGCGGCTGGTGTTGGAGCGCGGCTCGAACACCGCCACGAGCGGCCGCCCGGGGAAGCGACCGCGCAGCGCCGCGAGCGTCTCGCGCACGGCGGTCGGGTGGTGGCCGAAGTCGTCCACGACGGTGACGCCGCCCGCCTCGCCGCGGACTTCCTGGCGCCGCTTCACGCCGCGGAAGCGCGCGAGGCCGGCGACGATGCGATCGAGCGCGACCCCGCGCGCCGCGCACACACCCGCGGCGGCGAGCGCGTTCGCCACGTTGTAGTCGCCCCAGGCGGGCAGCAGCGCCGCCGCGCGGCCTGCGCCGCGCACCGAGAGCTCGAAGCGCGTGCCCTCGGGCCCCGGCTCGAGCCGGCGCGCCTCGACGTCGCTGCCGTCCTCGATGCCGTAGCGGAGCACGCGGCAGGGCGCCTCGCCCGCGACCTCGTCGAGGCTGCGGCTTCCGGTCGCCGCGATCAGCGTGCCGCCGGCGGGCAGGCCCTTCACCAGCTTCACGAACTCGCCCTCCACGTGCGCGAGGTCGCGGTAGATGTCGGCGTGGTCGAACTCGATCGAGGTGATCACCAGCGTGTCGGGGTGGTAGTGGAGGAACTTCGGCGTCTTGTCGAAGAAGGCGGTGTCGTACTCGTCGCCCTCGACCACGAACTCGGGCCCGGCACCGTCGCGGAAGCTGCCGCCGAAGTTCTCGGCCAGGCCGCCGACGAGCAGCGACGGATCGCGCCCCGCCTCGAGCAGCAGCGTCGCCACGATGCTCGTGGTGGTGGTCTTGCCGTGCGTCCCAGCGATCACCACGGAGTGCTTTCCGCGGATCGCGTGCTCGTAGAGCGCGTCGGGGAAGGAGCGGTAGGGGATGCCGCCGTCGATCACCGCGCGCGCCTCGGGGTTCTCGCGCCGCACCGCGTTCCCGATCACGGCCAGGTCCGGCCGCCGCGCCAGCACGTTCTCGGGGCGGAAGCCGATCGCCACCGGGATGCCCCAGCGCTCGAGCGCCGTGCTCATGGGCGGGTAGACGTTCTCGTCGGAGCCGGTGACGGTGTGGCCGCGCTCCTTCAGCAGCCCGGCGAGCGAGCCCATCCCCGTTCCCGCGATCGCGACGAAGTGGACGTGCACGGGCCGCTACGCCGCGAAGGCTTCACGCACGAGGTCGTGGATCTCGGCGCGCAGCGTGAACTTGCTCTTCTTCGCGACCAGGTGGATGCGGTTCGTGAGCATCACCACCACGGCCTGCGCGTCGAAGTCGATCCAGAGCGAGGTACCGGTGAAGCCGAGGTGCCCGATCGACTGCGGCGAGAAGTGCTGGCCCGAGGACGAGCCGCCCGCCGTCGGCGTGTCCCAGCCGAGCGCCCAGTCGGAGCCCGCCGGCAGCTTCTGGCGCGCCGCGAACTCGACCAGGCGCTCGCGCGGGAGCGCATCGCTGCGGCCGTGCCAGACGTCGAGCAGCGCGATGCCGAAGCGCATCACGTCGTCGGCGGGCGCGAACAGGCCGGCGTGGCCGGCCACGCCGCCCATCGCCGCGGCGTTCGGGTCGTGCACCTCGCCCCACACGATGCGGCCGCGCCACGGGCAGTTCTCGGTGGCGGCGAAGCGGCGGCGCTCGGCCTCGGACGCCGGCTCGCGCAGGAAGCGCGTCTCGTGCATGCCGAGCGGCGCGAAGATGCGCTCGTGGCAGAACTGGGCGAGCGGCTGCCCCGAGACGGCCTCGACCACCGCGCCGAGCACGATGAAGTCGAGGTCGCCGTAGACGGCCGCGCTGCCCGGCTCGTGCACCAGCGCCGAGCGGCAGATGCTCTCGAGGATCCAGTCGTGGGCGGCCTTCGTGCCGATCCACTGCTCGCCCTTCTTGCGCTCGCGCTCGAGCAGGGTCTCGTGGAAGCCGCGCCAGGGGTGCAGGCCCGAGGAGTGCGTCAGCAGGTGGCGCAGCGTGACGCGCTCCTTGTCGCGCTCGCCGAAGTGCGGGATCACCTTGGCGACCGGCGCGTCGAGCTCGAGGCGGCCCTGGTCGACGAGCTGCATCACCGCGGTGGTGGTCGCGAGCACCTTGGTGAGCGAGGCGAGGTCGAAGATCGTCTCGCGCGCCATCGGGATGCGCTCGGGCCGCGTCACCGCGAGGCCGCGCACCGACAGGTGTTCGAGCCACTCGCCCTCGCGCAGCATGCGCGCGAGCACCACCGCGCCCGGCATCTCCGCCGCCTCGATCGCGCGGTCGAGCGCGCGGTCCACCTTCTGGAGCTTCCGCCGGATCACCGCGTGCCTCACCGGCGCACCACTCCCGCTTCGAGCAACACCAGCTCCCCCCGTTTCCCATCGAGCCTGGCATGTACCCCGACGGGCCAGACGAGGTTCGGCTGCTCGTGACCGAATGGCAAGCCGGTGACGAGCGGCTTCCGGTAGCGGGCGAGGAGCTCGACGACGACGTCGTCGGCCGTGGGCGCCTTGCGCTTCGGATCCTCGCAGCCGAGCAGCGAGCCCACCGCGAAACCGGCCGCGGCGGCGAGCTTGCCCGCAGCGGCGAGGTGGGAGAGGTCGCGGTCGATCGCGTAGGGCTTCTCGCCGATCTCCTCGAAGGCGAGGATCGCGCCGCGCGTGTCGATCTCCCAGGGTGTGCCGAGGCTCGCGGCGAGCAGCGTGAGCGAGCCCCCGAGCAGGCGCCCCTCGGCGCGCCCGCCGCGCCGCCCCGCGCCCACGAGCGGCGGCAGCGGCTCGCCCGCGAGGGCGCGCGCGAGGCGCTCGAGCTCCGCGTCCGAAGGCCCCGCATCGCGGTCGAACATCGGGCCGTGGAAGCCCGCCAGCCCGGCTTTGCGTAGCTGCCAGAGCAGCAGCGTCGTCACGTCGCTGAAGCCGATCAGGGGCTTCCTTGCTTTGCGCACGCGCGCGGCATCGAGGCGCCCGACCATGCGCTGCGCGCCGTAGCCGCCGCGCGCGCACACGATCGCGGCCACATCCGCGTCCCGGACCCACTGCATCAGCTCCGCCGCGCGGCGCTCGTCGCTGCCGGCGAGGTAGCCCTGCTGCGCGAGCAGGTCGGGCCGCCAGCAGACGCGGAAGCCCGCGGCGCGCAGCCGCTCGGCGCCGGCCTCGAGGCGCGCGGGATCGACGGCGAAGCCGGGTGCGGCGATGGCGATGCAGTCCCCGGGACGGACCGCGTGCGGCTTCAAGAGGCGGGGCATCTGTCAGGAGGCCGACCCAGCTTGCGGGGGCGGCGGCGCCTCGCGCCCGGAGGCCAGCGGTCGTGACTCCCTTCGCCTGCGGCTCACTGCGCGCTTCGCTTGCACTAGAAAGCTTCGCCTTCGGACCACGGGCTGTCGTCGGCGGGAGGGACGAAGCCGCTGCCGCCGGCGGGCGGCCCGCCGCCTTCCTGATCGTGCGCCGCGCGGTTCGAGAAGCGCGCGAAGCGCCCCTCGAAGTCGAGCTTCACGGTCCCGGTCGGGCCGTTCCGCTGCTTCTCGATGATGATCTC
>Ga0105107_10003142_pt1 | contig 10949 bp, 7 predicted proteins | sample PPLLaktember2015_6_FD_79335 | JGI IMG/M metagenome (GOLD analysis project Ga0105107, IMG submission 79335) | Freshwater sediment microbial communities from Prairie Pothole Lake near Jamestown, North Dakota, USA - PPLs Lake P8 Core (1) Depth... | ecosystem: Environmental > Aquatic > Freshwater >... | reverse complement strand
CAGTCAAGGGATACTGTTTCATTCCTTCTCAGCCTGATCACACCTGATAAAACTTTGGGAGGAGGTGAAAACACCTTGTTTGAGACTGAAAACAAGTATTCCGCCGAATAAAATGCCTGTATTAAAACACTAAGAATGCCGTAGGTTTTTGAACCGGGCTTTGCACAGATTCTTTCAGCAACCTCCTTCTGCAGCATCCCGCATACCTCCGCTATTTTTTCCCGGTATTTCAAAACCCTGAATAAAATCTGGCTTGAAATATTATATGGGAAATTGCCGATGATTGCTAATTTCCCGCTATAGTTTGCATCAACATCAAATGTAAGGAAGTCTCCTGTTATAATATGTTTCAGCTCCGGAAACTTCTCGCCCAGATAATGAACAGATTCATTATCAATTTCAATTACGCTGAAATCCGGAAATTCTCTCCTTATAATAAATTCAGTGAGTATTCCCATTCCGGGACCAATTTCCAGGACGCTACTGTAACCCTCTCCTGTAAGCGAAGCAGAAATTCTTTGAGCAATTCCCTTATCTTTCAGAAAGTGCTGTCCCAGATTCTTCTTTGGATATACTTTTATCATCTGTTTTTACTTATGAAGTTGTCGAAAAGTCCTCCTATTTCTTTTTACCCCTAAATCCCCCAAGGGAGACTTATTGATTTACTGGTATTTATAAAGCCCCCCTTGGGGGGGTTGGGGGGTAAAGATACCTTTTCAACAGCCTTTTAGGCGAAAGGGGTGATTCAACATCAGATCTGCAGTATATCTCTTCCGAATTTTCTCCATAAGGGGAGCTTAAGGGATTCCAGAAAGACGAGAAAACGTTTCAGAATATTAAAATACAGGGTGACATACAGGCATACTGTCATAATCCATATGGCCACCATATTGAACAGCAGGGTATCAATTTTCAAATTCCCAAGCTGTTTATAGGGAGCATAAAAGTGAGCACGGCCATATTTAGAACCGGGCTTCATGAATATTGGATCAGCCTTCTGTATAAGCTTTTTGTCCGGCCTGTATATTTTGATCGGACTCAGGCTGTTCTTTACCATATTTGCCAGATTTTCATTGTAATTCTGATCATATAGTTTCTGGAATTCGGCTTCTCCCATTTTGCTTTGGACCTGCGTAATTACAGAATCATACCTGTCAGTAATGCTCCTGTTTTTATTCCGGATTATAACTGAAAGACTATCAATATATAATCTTGCCTGATTGGCAATATCATCATTGAATTTTTCATAATTCAGGTCAGCAAACCAGGCACCGGGCATAAAACCGGCCTCTGCTGACATTTCTTTAATATGATAATTTAATTTTTTAAAGTTGTTTCTGGTAGCCAATTCATAATCAGGATTCTTCCCTGTTGCCCTGCATCTGTTTATTACAACTTTGAGTTCCGGAAGTAGAAATGCTGTGTACCAGTCGGTCTGGCTTTTTTCCATCTCATATTTAAAAAACGGCCTCTCGTATTTATTGTTCTTAAACTGTTCGACAAGTAGCGCCTCATAAGACCATCGTGTTACCATTGCATCTCCAATAATCGGAACATATATTTTCCTGCTAATCGATTTATGAAGGTCATCAAATTTTATCATTGCACCTCCCAGCAGCAGCATCGGGACAAGCAAAAGAGGTATAAGAATATAAATGCTTACTGCTGTTCTCATCCCTGCTGAAATATTCAATCCCAGCATATTGCCAAAACAGGCTGTTGAGAAAAGGATAAGCCATTGCTGAAAAATCATCCCCTTCACTTCAAGAAGTGAGTTTGCTACAAGCACAAATGATAAAGACTGGATTGCAGAAATAAAAAACAGGAAAAGGATCTTTGACGAAAGGTAGCTTGATCTGCTGATATTCAAAAATTTTTCCCGCTCAAGGATTTTCCTGTCCCGGTATATTTCTTCAGCACTTACTGTCAGCCCCACAAACAAAGCTACAATAATCGACATGAAAAGAAAGACCGGATAATTCTTGTTAACACCAAATAAATAAATACCTTCCTCACTATATTTTGAAAGGAAGGCAAGTATTAATGCCAGAAGAGGTACTTCAAGCAGATTGATAGTCATATATTGACGGTCAGCCAGTTTGCGTGTTATATTCCGCTGATTGAAAGTCTTTAGCTGCGACGATTTCCTGGGAAGTCTGAAATTGCTTTTTGGAAGAGGTGTTTTGGGAGATTCCTCTTCAAGTACCGGCATCATTTTCCTTTTGTACTTTTCGTACCAGTCATCGGGACTTACCTGTCTTTCCTTCCCTGCAAAACCAGCATTATCAATAACTTTTACTTCTACAATATGCAGAATATTCTCAGTTTCGATATTACCGCAATTCGGGCATTCGCTTTCAGCAGCATTTGCCTGTGAGGTTTCAGTCTTGAAATATACCAGGGCTTCCACAGGATCGCCATCATAGATCATATACCCTCCTTTGTCGAGGATCCATAATCTGTCGAACATTTTTAAAATATCCGACGAAGGCTGATGTATAATAGTGAATACCAGCTTCCCGGACAGTGCCTGGTTCTTCAGAAGATTCATGACCTTTTCAGAATCAAAGGAGGACAATCCCGAAGTTGGTTCATCGACAAACAAAACTCCCGGTTCCCTCATCAGTTCCAATCCTATGTTCAACCGCTTGCGTTGCCCGCCGCTTACCTTTTTATTCATGGGATCACCTACCTGCAGATCCCTGATCTCAAAAAGGTCAAGGTCCTGGAGGACTTTATCAACAATTTTTTGCAGTTGTTCCTCATTATAATCGCCGAAACAGAGGCGCGCATTGAAATAAAGGTTTTGATATACTGTCAGTTCCTCAATAAGCATATCATCCTGTGGGACAAATCCGATCAGACCTGTCAGTTCTTCGGCGTCATCATAAATATCATATCCGTTTATTAATATATTACCAGAGGTCGGCTTTATTTTCCCATGCAGAAGATTCAGCATTGTGGTCTTACCAACCCCGCTGCCACCCATCAGTCCAATAAGATTCCCCGACTCAATTCTGAAATTCATCTTTCTGAGACCGTTATCAGAATTTTTAAAGAGGAATTCAATATCACGACCTTCAAAGATTATGGTTTCCGGGAATTTCCTCGACACGAATTTCTTGTAAATCTTCGAATAGTAGATCGGATCTATTCCCTGTCCTTTGATATTTACCCCCCGGTCGAGCAGGTAAGACCGGCAGGCAATAATATCACGCCCCTTAAAATAGAGTGCCAGAGTCCCGTCATAGGTAAGAATAAGGGAACCCGTACTTTCTATATGCAGAATAAACAGGTGCCCTTTAAATCCTTTCAACCTCATATGCCGCCAGCTTTCATAATTCTTGTAATTAGAAGTTGCCCAAAATTTTGGATTATCACTTTCAATTACAAGTATACAATCGGGAGTAACTTCATCATACGACCTGCCAATCATAAAGGCACATGCATTATCGTACTCTTTCTTCGAGATATTAAAAGTCCTGGAAACAATGTCGATAATCGTTTTCTCCTGTTCTGAAACAAGACCGTCTTCAAATGCAAATTCAAGCAATTGAAGAAACACGACCATTCTCTCTTCAAGGAATAATCCTTTCTTTATCTGACGGCAGATATTGGTGATCTGAAAGGTTATAAGTGAATCCTCGTCAGATAGTTCCGCCTTGTCCACACTTTTGAGTTCATTTGAATAGAACTCAAGATTATTTTCAAAAAGAGCATAATACTCCTCTTCCAGTTCCCGATTCAGATATCTTCGGAGGTAGCTGCGGAGTATTTTCTTTCCCCTGGATGATATCCCGACCGGATTTACAGTGGAGACTATTGCAAAAATATGTATCAGAGCCAGTAGTACGGATTCCCTCATAAAAAAACAATTAAAAAAAAGACCGCAAGATAGATTTCTCTGCGGTCAGAAAGTTATTAAAAAGTTATTACATTATCTGGCTTCTTACAGTTGTAATTGCTTTTGTTATTTCAACAATATTCTGTTGGGTAAGACTCGTTGTAAGACCTTCGTAGGCTTTTCTTATTGGTTCAAGCTTGCCTATGAACTCTTTGATATTCGGATCTTCCATATAAGGCTTGGTAATTTCCAGATATAAATCAAATGATTCTTTCTGTTCAATGAGAACCTTAGAGAATTCCACATTCTGATAGGCAGCCTCCGATACGTGAGTGGTAAGGTACATTCCCTCAACCCATGCGCCACCAACAACAAGAAGGGCCAGCGGCTGCTGCTCATTTTCATGCAGGTAAGCATAGGTATTTTCAAAAGCCCCTGTAAGTATTTTAACCAGCTCATCCTTATTATCAAAATTCAGCTTGATCCTGTCATATAATGCTACATCATATATTTTTGACATGTTCAGATCATTAGCCAGCGACTGTATTACGTCAAGATAGTTTATTACCTCCTGCTGAATATTATATAATGTTGCATAACTCAGATCGGCACCATAACCTCCCAGGTTTATTGCCTTACTGGCACTTGTAAAATATTTCTTGACATTTTCTCTGGGATTGGCAATTCCAAGAATATAGCCAACTTCAAGTTCCGTAAGCTTTTTAATTACCTCAGCTGAGGTGGGTAACGGATAGACATTCTTTTCTATCTCAGTTTCAAGCGTCTGAACCTGATCCAGTTCAACTTCCTTCTGTTTTTTATTTTCCGATTTGCATGATTTGCATGAACTAAGCCCTGAAATACATAAGATAAGCACTGGGAGAATGACAACAGCAATAGCCTTTTTCATATTAGTCAGTTTAAAATTAAAATCTCACCTAAAAACGCCTATAAAAATAGTAAATATTATTAAAATAGCCCTTCCGCCACAATCAATTTTACAAATTCGTTTGTTATTATCTGTTTTGATCATAATTATTAAACATATTTGTACAGCAATTGTTCTCAAGCAGTCAAAGATCTCCAATCCTCCCCTATTTTTTTTTATCTTTGAGCCCCTGAGGTAAAATCATTTTTGATGAAATGGAACTTTGATGAAGCAGTTTCCAGAGAGGGCTCCAACTGTGTGAAGTACGATCTCAGAAAAGAGACATTCGGCTCCGATGAGCTTATTCCGATGTGGGTTGCAGATATGGATTTCAAGACTCCTGATTTCATAATCAGGGCTCTTCGAAAGCGTCTGGAACATGAGATATTGGGTTATTCATTCAGGCCGTCAGAATATTATGCTTCGATATCATCCTGGCTTCTTAAAAGGCATAACTGGGAAGTTCCGCATGAGTGGATCTGCTTCTGTCCCGGAATTGTTCCTGCTTTAAATTTATGCACAATGGCATTTACCCGCCCCGGCGAATCGGTAATTGTACAGCCTCCTGTATATTTCCCATTCTTTTCAGCCGTCGAAAATCATGGACGTAATCTAATTTATAACCAGCTGACTGAGGTCGGTGGCAAATGGGAGATGGATTTTGAATCTCTTGTAAAATCAGTTACCCCTGCGACCAAAATGATAATCATCTCTAATCCTCACAATCCGGTAGGAAGAGTGTGGTCGTCCGATGAGTTGATCCAACTGGCCGATATCTGTTTAAAATACAACATGATACTGCTTTCCGATGAAATACATTCCGATCTGATACTTCCGGGTTATCACCATACCCCGGTGGCAGGGCTTTCGGACAAAATTGCAGAAATCACTGTTACATGTATTGCCCCAAGCAAAACATTCAATCTTGCAGGTCTTTCAACCTCTTCGGTGATCATTTCCAATCCTGTTTTACGAAAATACTTTAACTCAAAAACTGACCACCTTCATATTGGGAACGGTAATATTTTTGGAACAGTTGCTTCAATAGCAGCATATTCGGAAGGATCTGAATGGATTAGCGAACTGATGGTTTATATCAATCAGAATGCGGATTATGTAATTGATTATTGCAGGAAAATGATACCTGAAATTTTACCGGTAAGGCCTGAGGCCACCTATATGATATGGCTCGATTGCAGAAAGCTTGGAATGACTGGAAAAGAACTCCAGGAATTCTTCGTGGGGAAAGCAAAAGTCGGGATGAATGAAGGATCCTGCTTCGGTCCGGGTGGTGAGGGTTTTATGAGGATGAACATCGGAACAACGAATAGTAACGTAAGAAAAGCGATGGAACAGATCGAAAAAGCTGTTTCATCGGTTCGATAACAGGTAATAATCAATGACTGAATGAATAACATAGTAAAAATAAAACTGACCCTTGAGGACGGATCAGTCTATTACGGCAGGTCGTTCGGTGCTCTGACAACTGCCGCCGGTGAAGTTGTTTTCAACACAGCAATGACAGGGTATCCCGAAAGTCTGACTGATCCATCCTATAAGGGTCAGATACTTTGCCTTACTTATCCGCTGGTCGGTAATTATGGTGCTCCGGGGAAGACTGAAGAAAATGACCTTTACAGTTTTTATGAATCTTCGTCAATTCATATATCGGGTTTGATAGTTTCAGATTATTCGTTTGAATACAGCCATTGGAATGCCAGTGAAAGCCTTGATGAATGGCTTAAACGTAACTCGGTGCCCGGAATTTTTGGAATCGATACACGAGCCCTGACAAAAAGGATAAGGGAGAAAGGTGCGATGCTGGGCAAAATTGAGCCGGAAGGTGATGAAACAGATTTTTATGATCCGAACAGGATCAATCTGGTTGCTGAAGTAAGTACACGTGAAATAAAGAGATATGGATCGGGAAAATATAGCATCATGCTTGTGGATTGCGGAGTCAAATTCAACATTATAAGGAACCTGCTTAAACGTGATACAACTATTATCAGGGTCCCCTGGGATTACGATTATCACATGGAGGAATTTGACGGATTGTTCCTTACAAATGGTCCGGGCGATCCAAAGATGTGCAGTATAACAATTGACAACATAAGGAGATCATATAACGGAAACAAGCCAATTTTCGGGATATGTCTTGGCAATCAGCTCATGGCTCTTGCGTCAGGTGCAGATACCTACAAGCTTAAATACGGACACAGGAGTCATAACCAGCCCGTATTACAGGTGGGAACTGACAGAGCCTATATTACGTCACAGAATCATGGATATGCTGTCGATAATAATACTCTCGGGAAAGAGTGGGAACCTTTTTTCATCAATATCAATGATAACACCAATGAAGGGATGAGACATAAAACAAAACCATTCTTTTCAACCCAGTTCCATCCGGAAGCCTCCGGCGGACCCACCGATACTGATTACCTGTTTGATGAATTCATTGACAATATCCGGATGACGATTCAATAAGGACATGCCATAGCAATAGGGACATGCCATGGCATGTCCCTATTTTGGCCATGGCATGTCCTTATTGCATTTTCATCATTTTATTTACCAATTCCAAGGATGATTTGCTGTTAAAACATTTCATCCTCTCTTCAAAGATTCCTTTTATTTCGTCATTGCACAAATTCCCTATACTGCCCTCATGTTTGTAATCAGAAATAGATGTCCTTGAAAAATCCCCCTTCCCGATCATTTCCGAAACTCTTTTATAAGCATCCCTGAAGGGAACACCCTGCATTGCAAGACGATTGACTTCCTCCGTGCTGTAAATGCTGTTATATAAAGGATCTGATGTTATCTCCTCTTTTATCCTGATATTATTCAGCATCAGAATCATAATATCAATACACTCATTAAGATCTGAAAAAGCATTGAAGATCAATTGCTTCAGCAGCTGCAATTCCCTGTTGTATCCCGAAGGGAGACCTGATATAAGTGCTGCAATCTGGCCCGGCAGGGTCTGAATCAGAGTTGTCCTGCCTCTGATAAGTTCAAATACATCAGGATTTCTTTTCTGGGGCATAATGCTTGACCCGGTTAAATACTCATCGGGAAAATCAATAAACCTGAATTCTGCCGTCATAAAGAGGCAAATGTCAGCTGAAAAACGGGAAAGAGTCTGTGCAACCGAAGCAAGCGCTGAAGAGGTTGCAAACTCAGCTTTTCCCCGGTTAAGACTTGCATACGCTGAATTATATAAGAGATCCTCAAACTCCAGAAGTTCCGTGGTCAGTCTCCTGTTAAGGGGGAGGGTGGAGCCATAACCGGCTCCTGTCCCGAGCGGATTCCTGTTGTTAATGCCCCTTGCCGCTGAAAGCATAAGAATATCATCAGCAAGACATTCTGCATAAGAACCAAACCACAGGCCGAAGGAAGACAACATTGCCGGCTGCATATGAGTATAGCCCGGGATAAGTGCTTCCCTGTACTGCCTGCTTAAAGACTGAAGCCTGGAAAAGAGCCCGGCTGTATTTTTTGCCAGAAGGTCAATTTCACTTCTGCTGCAGAGCCTTAAATCAACCAGCACCTGATCGTTTCTTGACCTTCCTGTATGTATCTTCTTCCCTGTATCGCCCAGAGCGGCAACCAGTTCCTTTTCGATCTGCGAATGAATATCCTCTGTACCCTCTTCAATTGTAAAATCCCCCCTTTTCAATTTTTCAAAAAGGGAATATAGCGTTTTCAATAATTCTGCTTTCTCAGCATCATTGATTAATCCGGCTTCCCTGAGCATAATTGCATGAGCCATTGAACCTGTTATGTCCCATTCAGCCAGATAAAGATCTGTTATCCTGTCCTTCCCTGAAGTAAATTCTATTACGGAGGGTTCTGGATTTACATCTTTTTCCCAGAGTTTCATATTAGTTTGTTGAATTCATAAATATTCTTAATTTACTGTATTCCTTTGTGTTACTTAGTGACAACCTTTGAGATCCTTAGTGGTTAAATTCTTTTTACCACAAAGTCACACGAAGGTTTACACGAAGGAATCACAAAGTCAATGAATTTTACAAGTTAGTTAAAAATAGGTATACAGATTAACCTTTCGAAATATCATTTTGATTTGTTATTTCTTCCTGCTGGCTTCTACAATAGCTCTGTGAGCCATAAGCCTGATTGCATTGATCCTGATGAATCCCTTGCTGTCGGTCTGGTCAAACCCGCCTTCAATATCCATGCTCGAAAGCTCCTTATTGTAAAGGGATGAAGGCGATTCCCTGCCTTCCACAAGAACATTGCCTTTATAAAGGCAAAGATGTACGCTGCCGTCAATAATTTCCTGGCTCTTTTCAATGGCTGCCATCAGAAAATCCATTTCGGGACTGAACCAGAATCCGTAATAAATAAGTTCGGAGAATTTAGGGGTCAGCATATTTCTTAATCTCATAACCTCCCGGTCCATGGCTATTCCTACAAGATCCATATGAGCAATATGCAGCACGGTTGCTGCCGGAGTCTCATAAACCCCTCTCGATTTTATCCCCACGAACCTGTTTTCGACCATATCCAGCAGACCAATGCCATTTTTCCCTGCAAGTTCATTGAGATAGGTGAACATCTCGTAAGATTCTTCTTTTACCGTACCATCCTCCTTGTTTATCAGTTTCACAGGGATTCCGTTCTTAAAGTGAATCGCTATCCTGGTCTCCCTGTCAGGGGCATCCTGCGGCAAAACCATCTTCTCGAGCATATTTTTCTGAACGGAGTACATTGGATCCTCAAGTATTCCTGCTTCGTGGCTGATATGCATCAGGTTGTCATCTTCGCTGTAGGGTTTATCAATGCTGGCCTTAACCGGAATGTTATTATCTGACGCATATTTTAACAGGTCTGTCCTGCCCTTGAATTTTTCGAGGAACTCCCTGTCTTTCCAGGGTGATATAACCTTTATATCAGGCTTCAGGGCATAATAGCAAAGTTCAAACCTTACCTGGTCATTACCCTTTCCGGTTGCACCATGAGCAACAGCATTTGCATTTTCTTTAATAGCGGCTTCAATCTGTTTTTTTGCTATAAGAGGCCTGGCCAGTGCAGTTCCGAGCAGGTATCTGCCCTCATAGATTGCATTACCCATTATGGCCTTTAATACATAATCATCGATAAACTCTTTTTTCAGATCGGAGATTATCACCTTCGAAGCCCCCAGTAACAGGGCTTTCTTCCGGCACTCCTCGAAGTCATCTTTCTGTCCGACATCTGCAACGAAAGCAATTACTTCATAATTCTTCTCAATTAGCCATTTAAGAATGACAGATGTGTCCAATCCGCCGCTGTAAGCAAGAATAACTTTCTCTTTCATAATATTTATCCGTTTTACTTTATTTTTTTCTGATATCTTTTTTCTCTTTTTAACACATTTCCAGTTCCTTCAATATGTCTGTGCAACCCGGGCATCACCATTTCAAGGCAGGAATGCACCTGATTCAGGGTAATGCCGTCGCGGGGTATCACAAGTATTGTATCATCGCCGGCAATTGTTCCGGCTATCTCATATCTGCCTGCATTGTCGATATAATAAGCCGTGGAGCTGGCATTTCCGGGAATTGTCCTTATCACCATCAGCCCTTTTGCCTCGACTATTTCCCGGATAACCGGGACTATGCTGATCCTGACGTTTGATTCCTGCGAGACTGTTTTCCTGTCGGGGAGTGCGTACCTGTATCCCCCTGTTCCGTCGGGTATCCGGCTGATGCCCAATTGCCTTAAATTACGGGATAATGTAGCCTGTGTACATATAATCCCTTTCCCTTTCAGTTTTTTAAGCAATGCTTCCTGCGAAAAGATCTTCTCCCCGTTTATGATCTTTTCAATCGCGAGAAGCCTTTTTGTCTTTTGCATATTTATTCATTTTACGTGCAAATATATACATTTTTTAATATATGAAGAGCAGATACAAAAATTTGTTATATTTTTGAAAACTAAAATCTGCCAATGATAGATGATATAAAAAAAGTAATCATCCTCGGATCGGGAGCACTTAAGATCGGAGAGGCAGGTGAATTTGACTATTCAGGTTCGCAGGCGTTGAAAGCATTAAAAGAGGAAGGGATAAAGACAGTGCTGATCAATCCCAACATCGCCACTGTTCAGACATCAGAAGAGCTTGCCGATAAGATATACTTCCTTCCCGTAACTCCGTATTTCGTT
>Ga0105107_10003141_pt1 | contig 10949 bp, 9 predicted proteins | sample PPLLaktember2015_6_FD_79335 | JGI IMG/M metagenome (GOLD analysis project Ga0105107, IMG submission 79335) | Freshwater sediment microbial communities from Prairie Pothole Lake near Jamestown, North Dakota, USA - PPLs Lake P8 Core (1) Depth... | ecosystem: Environmental > Aquatic > Freshwater >... | reverse complement strand
TGATCCGGCGACAACAGGTTGCGGAAGAACGCATTATCCTCGCGCAATGTGACATTTTCTTCTTGCAGGCCTTGCAGCGACTTGGCCAAATCCTTGTGCGTGGTCTGCTCGATCTCGATTTGCTGCGCGATGCGGAATTTCTCGCCCTTGAGCTCGGTATTTTCCTGCTCCAGTTGCGCCAGCCGGCTGCGCATTTGCGCCATCTGCTCCTGCGCCCGCCCCTTCTCGAAACCGGCGATGCGCAAGCCAGTCTCAAACACCCATTGTCCCAACAGCAGCCCGGCCGCGACCAAAACGCCAATCGCCACCATGCGCAAGGGCCATGGAATGTGAGTGCGAACCAACAGGCGCGGGGCATTGATCCCGAACTTGGATTTGACGCTGCGGTAAAGCTTATAAGCCACGCATTGAGGCCCTGGCTAGGGCAGAACCGGCACTTGGTCGAGGCCCAAGCTCTCGGGCAGGCCGAACAGCAGGTTCATGTTCTGCACCGCCTGGCCGGAGGCGCCCTTGACCAGGTTGTCTATCACCGACAACACCACCACGGTATCCCCGCCCTGCGGACGATGCACCGCGATGCGGCAGATATTCGCCGCACGCACCGAGCGCGTCTCGGGGTGCATGCCGGGCGCCAGCACATCGACGAAGGCCTCGCCGCGATAACGGTTTTCGAACAGGGCCTGCAGATCGACCTCCTTGGTCAAGCGCCCATACAGCGTGGCATGGATGCCGCGAATCATCGGCGTCAAATGCGGCACGAAGGTCAGCCCAACCTCGGCCCCGGCCACGCGGCTCAAGCCTTGGCGGATTTCCGGCAGATGGCGATGACCCGCCACGCCATAGGCCTTGAAGTTATCGCCCGCCTCGGCCAGCAAGGCATGAACCTCGGCCTTGCGCCCGGCGCCGGAGACGCCGGACTTGGCATCGGCGATCAGATGCTGCGTGTCGACCACGCCGGCCTCGATCAGCGGCAAGAAGCCCAACTGCACAGCGGTCGGGTAGCAACCGGGATTGGCGATCAGGCGCGCGCCCTTTATTTTTTCGCGGTTCAGTTCCGGCAGGCCATACACCGCCTCGGCCACCAGTTCGGGACAGGCGTGCGTCATGCCGTACCACTTCTCCCAGGTCGGTATGTCGGTGATGCGGAAATCGGCGGCCAGGTCGATGACTTTCACGCCGGCCGCCAGCAACTCGCGCGCCTGCGTCATGGCGATGCCGTTGGGCGTGGCGAAAAACACCACATCGCATTGCTGCAGCGGCGCAGTGGCCGGATCTTCGAATTGCAGCGTCACGCGGCCGCGCAAGTTCGGGAACATGTCCGCCACCGGCATGCCGGCTTCCTTGCGCGAGGTGATGGTGGTCAGTTGCGCCTGCGGATGCTGCGCCAGCAAGCGCAACAATTCCACGCCGGTGTAACCGGTGCCGCCGACAATGCCAACCTTGATCATGGGATATTTCCTCTCTGAATCCTAAGCACGAAAATCAAAAAAATGGTCCACGAAAAACACGAAAGTCACGAAACAAGCCGAAACCGCTCACCCCCGGTCACGCAGGGGGATGGCAACCCACGACTTTGTACCCATTGCACATTTTCGTGCTTTTCGTGTTTTTCGTGGATAACTGATTTACTCATGATATTAAAGCAGTGCAGATACCCGCGCCAATGAAAAAGCCGCCCGAAGGCGGCTTTCTGTACAGATCGTAACGCGCTTAGCGTTTGGAGAACTGCTTACGCCGACGGGCTTTGTGGAAACCGACCTTCTTGCGTTCCACTTCGCGCGCATCGCGCGTCACGAAACCGGCCTTTTTCAGGGCGCCCTTGAGATCGGCGCTGAAATCGATCAGCGCGCGCGTGATGCCGTGACGCACCGCACCGGCCTGGCCCGATTCGCCGCCGCCCAGCACGTTCACTTTAATGTCGAACTTGGCTTCGTTCTCGGTCAACACCAGCGGCTGGCGCACCACCATGCGGCCGGTTTCGCGCGAGAAATACTCGTCGACCGGCTTGTCGTTGACGATGATGTCGCCCTTGCCGGGCTTGAGAAAAACACGTGCGATCGAGTTCTTGCGTCGACCCGTGCCGTAGTACCAGGATCCAATCATTGACGTTCCTTAAATTTCCAAGGCTTGCGGTTGCTGCGCGGCATGCGGATGTTGCGCGCCGGCATAAACTTTCAGCTTTTTGATCATCGCATAACCCAGCGGGCCTTTCGGCAACATGCCCTTGACCGCTTTTTCCAGAATGCGCTCGGGGTGCTTGGCTTGCAGCTTGGTGAAATTGGTGCTGTAAAGACCACCCGGATAGCCGGTGTGGCGGTGATACATCTTGTCTTGCGCCTTATTGCCGGTTACGCGCAGCTTCTCGACATTGACCACGACGATGAAATCGCCGGTGTCCATGTGCGGGGTGTAGATCGTCTTGTGCTTGCCGCGCAAGCGAAGGGCAATCTGGGCTGCCATGCGGCCCAACACCTTGTCGGTGGCGTCCACGATGAACCAATCTTGGCGAATGTCTTGCGGTTTTGCGGAGTAGGTACCCATGCCGGATCCAATTCAATTGCTAAATTTGCGAAAGCCGCGAACTATATAGGATTTACCCCGGGTCTGTCAAATTCAAAGCCGATCTATTTCCCGGCCTGGCTCCAGGGTCTAAGCGGGCACTCACAAGCCGTCCCCCGGTCGACGTTGCGACACTGAGATCAAGCAACGTGCAGCCCGTCTTGGTCGTATTCGGTTTTGCTAACAACCGTCCGTGACGGCCGAAGCTGCGCCCAGGTTATATTCGACGCGGCAACCCCCATTAGTCGGCGTATAACCGCTTGGCGCAAAGGTGATGGGTGTCACGGAATAGTTGGCCGTGAAGCCATCGATGCGCTGCATCGCCGCCGTGATCCCCAGCGCCGTATTCAGCGGATAACCCGCCGTTGCGGCGGCTGTGCTAACGGATACCTTGACGCCATCGATCGTAACCACGGTGCCGGAGCCGCCGCTCACCAGCCAGCCCGCCTTGGCCAAGGCGGCGGCGGAACGCACATCGCCCAACATGCCCTGCACGCTGCTGCGGCGCGCATCGTTGGCGAGATTAGAGTAGCGCGGCAAGGCCGTGGCCGCCAGAATGCCCAAGATCACGATGATCACGATCAATTCAATTAAGGTAAAACCGCTTTGCTGTCTCAAGCTAAACCCTTCCGAGAAAAATCATTGTGGCGAATTGCGTTTAAAAATGCTCCCGACGCACCCCGGCATTCAGAACCACTGATAGGGCTCCACCAAGACCAGGATGACGCCATCGATGGCTTGATTGTCGGCCGTATTCCGCTCGGCTTGAGGCTTTCCGCCCAGTAAGGGCCTGATTTGGTAACGCACTTCCTTGTGCCCGACTGCGTTCGGCACGAAATGCCGCCCATTTCCGACCACATAAACCAGGCTTTTATCGCGCCGATCGAAATACCAACTGCGGCCCGGCGCTGCCCCGGATTCGATATCAAGACGCTCGCCCAAATAGTGCGCCGGCTTTCCCAGCAGCCAATCCATCGGGTTTTGTTCAGCCAATTGCGCCAAGCCCCGCCGGCCTTGGCGCAGGCGTTCCGCGATTTGCAGGCGCAAGCTGCTGCGCAGCGCGCCGACCATTTGCTCCATCGCCGCTTTTTCCGCTTGCTCCTGATAGAACTGGACGCGCTCCAGCAGCACCCCGCCCAGCAGGGCAATTGCCGTGATCACGGCCAGGCCTTCCAATAGCCAAAAGCGCGAGGCCGATGCGGTGCGCAAGATGGCCTCGCCTCGCCCCACACCCATTGCGCATCCACTCCATGCGCTGTGCCGTCTCCACAAATGCCGTAAAATAGACAAACTCATGATAATCAATGGCTTTTAAAGCTATCCAAGGTAAAGACCCATGTTCGATTTAGTGTTGTTTCAACCCGAAATCCCGCCCAATACCGGCAACATCATCCGGCTCTGCGCTAATAGCGGCACGCAACTGCATCTAGTTGAGCCGATGGGATTCACCTTGGAAGATAAAAAACTGCTGCGCGCCGGCCTGGACTATCACGAATTCGCGCGCCTGACCGTGCATAAAAGCTGGGCAGCCTGCAAGGAGCAACTGGGGCAGCGCCGCCGCTTCGCCCTCAGCACCAAGGCCAGCCGCTGGCATAGCGATGCGCAATTCGAGGCGGGGGATGTATTCGTGCTGGGACCGGAAACGCGCGGCCTGCCGCCGGAAGTGCTGGCGGAATTCGACAGCGAACAGCAATTGCGCCTGCCGATGCAGCCGGACTCGCGCAGCCTGAACCTATCCAACGCGGCGGCGGTGGTCGTCTATGAAGCGTGGCGGCAGTTGGGGTTCAAGGGCGCGCGCTGAGATCATGCAGGCCCAGCCGCTATCATCCTTGCGGCTGGCTTGCCCGGGCGCGCCAAGCTGCCTATCATCCTGGTTGCGCCGGTTGATCTTGGCGCTGAAGGAGATTTCCCATTAAAGGGTTGGAAGAAGTTAACCCCTTTTGGCTGCTGGAAGCGGCGGCCGATGCGATGTTCATCGCCGATGCGGACGGCCGCATCGTGCAGGCCAATGCCGCGGCGGCGGCGCTGTTCGGCTATGCACGCCCGGAACTGCTGACGCTCACGGTCGAGAGCCTGATCCCGCCGCGTTTCCAAGCCGCGCATGCCGCGCAGCGCCGCCGCTACGCCGCGCATCCGGACAGCCGGGCCATGGGCGCCGGCCTGCCACTGTATGGCCTGCGCAAGGATGGCAGCGAGTTCGCGGCGGACGTCAGCCTGAGCGCATTGGGGGGCGGCCAGGTCTTGGCCACGGTGCACGATATCACCCGCCGCAAACAGGCCGAGGATGCGCTGGCCGAGCAGAGCGCGCGGCTCGCCGCCATCGTCGCCACGGCGGTCGACGCCATCATCACCATCGACGAGCGCGGCATCATCGATTCCTTCAACCCGGCCGCCGAGCGCCTGTTCGGTTATGCGCCGGAAGATGTGCTGGGCAAGAACGTTGCGCTGCTCATGCCCGCCCCGTTCCGCGATGAGCACGACGGCTATCTTCAGCATTATTTGACCACCGGCGAGCAGCGCATCATCGGCCTCGGCCGCGAAGTCATCGCGCAGCGCAAGGATGGCAGCACTTTCCCGATCGAGCTGGCGGTGAGCGAAATGCGCCTGGGCCAGCGGCGCATGTTCACCGGCCTGGTGCACGACATCAGCCAGCGCAAGCAGACGGAGACGCAGCAGGCGCGCTTGATCCACGAGCTGGAGAGCGCCAACGAGGAGTTGAAGAACTTCGCCTACGTCGTCTCGCACGACCTCAAGGCGCCGCTGCGCGCCATCGGCTCGCTGGCAGACTGGATCAACGCCGACCAGGCGGAAAAGCTCGACGCCGAGGGCAAGGAGCACCTGCGCCTGCTGATGCAGCGCGTGAGGCGCATGGACGGCCTGATCGACGGCATCCTGCAATATTCCCGCGTCGGCCGCGTGCGCGAGACGGTGGTGGAGATGGACCTGAACGACATCGTCAGCGAAGCCATCGCCATGCTCGCGCCGCCGCCGCACATCCGCATCGACGTCACGCCCGGCCTGCCGCCGATCCGCGCCGAGCGCACGCGCATCCTGCAGCTATTCCAGAACCTGCTGTCCAACGCCATCAAGTACCTGGATAAGCCGCAAGGCCAGATCCGCGTCGACTGCGTGGAGCATGATGCGGACTGGGAATTCAGCGTCGCCGACAACGGTCCCGGCATCGAGGCGCGCCACTTCAAGCGGATTTTCCAGTTGTTCCAGACGCTCGCGCCCAAGGACCGGGTCGAGAGCACCGGCGTCGGCCTGGCCCTGGTAAAAAAAATCGTCGAGATGTACGGCGGCCGCGTCTGGCTCGAATCGCAGCCGGGCGTCGGCAGCACCTTTTACTTTACCCTGCCGAAGCACGGCGCCAATTAACGGGGGCAAGCCATGAAGAACACATGCAAGGCCATCATGCTGGTGGAAGACGACGAGGTGGATGCCATGACGGTACGCCGGGCGTTGAAGGAGCTGCATGTCACCAATCCGCTGGTGCAAGTCGAACACGGCGAGGAGGCGCTCGGCTATCTGCGCCAGCCGGGACGCGATCTGCCCTGCATCATCCTGCTCGATCTCAACATGCCGGTGATGGGCGGCATCGAGTTGCTGCAAGTGATCAAGAACGACGCCGTCCTCAAGCGCATTCCGGTGGTGGTGCTCACCACGTCGGACGAACAGCAGGACAAGGTCGCCAGCTTCGATCTCGGCGTCGCCGGCTACATCCGCAAGCCGGTCGACTACCAGCAGTTCGTGGAAGCGGTGCGCTCCATCGACACCTACTGGACCCTGAGCGAGATGCCGCAATGAATCGCGCTCCGGTGCGCGTGCTGCTGGTGGAGGACGACGTCGTCGACCGCCTCGCCTGCCGCCGCGCCCTCAGTGCGCAATCGGATCTTGCGCATGCCGACTACCGCTTCGAGGTGGAGGAAGCCGACACCGCGCAGGACGGCCTGCGGCGCGCGCACGCCGCGGCGCCGGACCTGATCCTGCTCGATTACCATCTGCCGGACATGGACGGCGTGGAGTTTCTCGCCGCGCTCAGCGCCGACAGCGGCGAGATGCCGGTGCCGGTGATGATGCTCACCGGCGCGGACAATGTCGGCGTCGCGGTCGACGCCATGCGCTGCGGCGCGCGCGATTACCTGGTCAAGGACGGCGAGGGCGATTATCTCAAGCTGCTGCCGACTGTGATCCAGCGCGTGCTGCGCGAAAGCCAGGCGCACGCCGACAAGCGCGAAGCGCAGGGACAGTTGCGCGCGGCGGAAGCGCAATACCGCAGCCTGGTCGAGCAGATCCCGGCGATTGTCTACACCGCCGCCTTGGACGTGCCGGGCCAGCTGCTTTACGTCAGCCCGCAAATTCAGCGCCTCGGTTTCACGCCGGAGGAATGGCTGTCCGGCCCGGAAGCCGTGCTCCAACGCATCCATCCCGACGACCAGGCACGCGTGCTCGCCACCTTCGCCCGCGGGCGCGAAGCCGCCGAACCGCGGCGCTGCGAATACCGCATGCTGGCGCGCGACGGCCAGGAACACTGGATCCTCGACGAAGCGCGCGTGGTGTACGGCGCGAACCAGGAAGCGCTGTTCCTGCAAGGCGTGCTCATCGACATCACGATCGACAAGCAACGCGAGGCCGAACTGGAATACCACCGCCGCCATCTGGAGCAACAGGTCGAAGCGCGCACCGCGCAGATCACGAAACAGACCGAGTTGCTGCGCGACGCCAACAGCAACCTGGTGCGCGAGATCGGCGAGCGGCGGATTGCGGAAACACGCTTGCGCGAACTGGTCGAGCACGCGCCGGACGGAATTTTCGTCGCCGACCTCGACGGCCGCTACACCGACGTCAACGACGCCGGTTGCCGCCTGCTCGGCTATCAGCGCGCGGAACTGGTGGGCAAGACCATCCTGGATCTGCTTGCGGCAGAGGACCACGAGCGGCTTGCACAGTCCAGGGAACAGCTCCTGCAAGGCGCGACGCATGTCGCGGAGTGGGCGCTGCGGCGCAAGGATGGCAGCTATCTGCCGGTGGAGGTGAGCGCCAAGATCCTGCCCGACGGCCGCTGGCAAGGCTTCGTGCGCGACATCAGCGAACGGCGCCAGGCCGCGGAGCGCGTCCGGCAAAGCGAAGCACGCTTCCGCCTGCTGCTGGAATCCGCCGGCGAGGGTATCTACGGGCTCGACACCGAAGGGCGCTGCACCTTCGTCAACGAGGCAGCGCTGACGATGCTGGGCTACAGCCGCGCTGAACTGCTGGGGCGCGAGACCCACGGCCTGATCCACCACACCTACGCCGACGGCAACGTCTACCCCGCCGAGGCCTGCTCCATCTACGACGCGTTTCGCACCGGGCGGCCGACCCGGGGCCTGGTGGAACTGCTTTGGCGCAAGGACGGCAGCTCTTTCCCAGCCGAGTATTCGGCGCAGCCCATGCGTGAGAATGGGCGTGAAAATGGACGCGCGAATGGGCGCGCGGGCGAGCAGATCACCGGCGCCGTGCTGGTGTTCCGCGATGTCACCGAGGCGCAAGCCCTGGCGCACCGCCTGTCATTCCAGGCCACGCACGACGCACTGACCGGCCTGGTCAATCGCCAGGAATTCGAGCGCCGCCTGGAACGCGTGCTGCTCGAGCGCCAAAGCGACGGCGAGGAATACGCCCTGCTCTACCTCGACCTGGATCAGTTCAAGGTGGTGAACGATACCTGCGGCCATTCGGCGGGCGATCAACTGCTGCGCCAGATCACGCTGCAGCTGCATGAGAGCCTGCGCGGGCGCGACACACTGGCCCGGCTGGGCGGCGATGAGTTCGGCGTTTTGCTCGAGCATTGTCCGCTGGATCAGGCCATGCGCATCGCCATCGACTTGCGCGACGCGGTGCAGAACCACCGCTTCGTCTGGGAGGGCAAGCCGTTCTCGGTGGGCGTGAGCATCGGCCTGGCGCCGCTGTCCGCCGCCCTCGGCAACGTGGCCGGCGCGCTCGCCGCCGCCGATGCCGCCTGTTATGCGGCCAAGGAGCAGGGCCGCAATCGGGTCCATCTGTATCAGCCCGACGACGCCGTGCTCGCGCAGCAGCATACCCAGATGCAATGGATCTCGCGCCTGACCCACGCCCTCGATGTCGGCCATTTTCGCTTGTACCAGCAGACCATTGCGCCGCTGGCCGGCCGTGGCCAAGGCCGCCCCCACGTCGAGATTCTGCTGCGTCTATTGGACGAGGACGGCCGCGTGGTCGAACCCATGGCCTTCGTGCCGGCGGCGGAGCGTTACAACCTGATGCCCGCCATCGACCGCTGGGTGGTGCGCGAGGTGATCAGCCGCTATGCGGTGCGGGAACGCGCGGCCGCAGCGGCCGCGCGGCCGATCTACGGCATCAATCTCTCGGCTTGCTCGCTGTCCGATGAACGCCTGGCCGAATACGTGCGCGGCTTGCTGGCCGAACATCGGGTGCCGGCCGATATGCTGTGCTTCGAAATTACCGAGACCGCGGCCATCGCCAACCTCGGCCGCGCCGCGCAGTTCATGCGCGAGCTCGGGCGCGACGGCTGCCTGTTCGCCCTGGACGATTTCGGCAGCGGCATGTCATCCTTCGCCTACTTGAAGCAACTGCCGGTGGATTTTCTCAAGATCGACGGCAGCTTCATCCGTACCATGGTCGAGGACCAGGTGACGCGCGCCATGGCCGAAGCCATCAACCGTGTGGCGCACGTGATGGCGATCGAGACCGTGGCCGAATGCGCCGAGAGCTCGTCCATCCTCGCCCTGCTGCGGGAACTCGGCGTCGATCATGCGCAAGGCTATGCGCTGGCGCGGCCGCAGCCGCTGCCGGAGGACGCAGCGCCGGCGTCCGGCGTCGCGTAGTCCGCAGCGTTCCAATCCGATGGAGGAAGTGATGTGAAGCATCGGGCCGGCGTGCCCGATGCTTCGCCGGCAGTGATTTAGCCGAGCTGGCCGTGACAGTGCTTGTATTTCTTGCCGCTGCCGCACGGGCAAGGGTCGTTGCGGCCCACCTTGTGCTCCTGGCGCACGAACGGCGTGTGCGCTTCTTCCGCTGCCTCGGTCTCCGCGCCCAAGGCTTCGTCGTAGTCGGCATGGTGGTACTGGACGTTCTCCGGTTCGGTATGCGCGTCCACCACTTCCACGTCTTCCGGGCTGCGGATTTGCACCGTCATGGTGATGCGCGTGACTTCGTACCAAATGGTGTCGAGCATGGCGGAAAACAGTTCGAAGGCTTCGCGCTTGTATTCCTGCTTGGGGTTTTTCTGCGCATAGCCGCGCAAGTGAATGCCCTGGCGCAGGTGATCGAGCGCGGACAGATGCTCGCGCCAATGCGTGTCCAGGCTTTGCAGCATGATGCCGCGCTCGAAATGGCGCATGCTTTCCACGCCCACCGCCTCGACTTTCTCCTGATAGCGCGTGTTGGCGGCCTCGAGAATCTTTCTGAACAGGCCTTCGGCGTCCAGCTTTTCGTCTTCGTCCAGCCATTGCTGCAAGGGCAGTTCGAGGCTGAGTTCGGCCGCCAGGTTTTGCGTCAGGCCGGCGATGTCCCATTGCTCGGCCACCGACTCGGGCGGCACATACTGGCGGAACACGCTGTCCAGCACTTGCTCGCGGATGCCGGTGATGGAGTCGCTGACGTCGTCCGTTTCCAATAGCTCGTTGCGCTTGGCGTAGATCGCCTTGCGCTGGTCGTTGGCGACGTCGTCGTATTCCAGCAACTGCTTGCGCATGTCGAAGTTGCGCGCTTCGACCTTGCGCTGTGCATTCTCGATGGCGCGCGTGACCCAAGGATGTTCGATGGCTTCACCCGGCGGCATTTTCAGCCGATCCATGATGGCGGCGACGCGGTCGGAGGCGAAGATGCGCAGCAGCGGGTCTTCCAGCGACAGATAAAAGCGGCTCGAACCGGGATCGCCCTGGCGACCGGCGCGGCCGCGCAATTGGTTGTCGACGCGCCGCGATTCATGGCGCTCGGTGCCGATGATGTGCAGGCCGCCCATGCCGATGACCTGGTCGTGGCGTTGCTGCCACTCGGCGCGCAGGGTGGCGATGCGCGCTTCTTTCTGCGCTTCGCTCAGCGTGTCGTCGGCCAGGACCGCGTCGATGTCGCCTTGCGGGTTGCCGCCCAACACGATGTCGGTGCCGCGACCCGCCATATTGGTGGCGATGGTGATCATGCCGGGACGCCCGGCCTGCGCCACGATGTCGGCCTCGCGCGCATGCTGTTTGGCGTTGAGCAGTTGGTGCGACAGTTTTTCTTTTTTCAGCAGGCCCGACAGAAATTCGTTGATCTCGATCGAGGTGGTGCCGACCAGCACCGGCTGGCCGCGCAGTTGGCAATCCTTGATGTCGGCGATCACCGCATCGTATTTTTCCTGAGCGGTGCGATACACC
>Ga0105107_10003138_pt1 | contig 10952 bp, 10 predicted proteins | sample PPLLaktember2015_6_FD_79335 | JGI IMG/M metagenome (GOLD analysis project Ga0105107, IMG submission 79335) | Freshwater sediment microbial communities from Prairie Pothole Lake near Jamestown, North Dakota, USA - PPLs Lake P8 Core (1) Depth... | ecosystem: Environmental > Aquatic > Freshwater >... | reverse complement strand
GCCGGCGATGGTGCTGCGCGTGTTGAACGTGTAGGCCGTGCCCCGAAGGAAGGTGGTAGCCGGGGCGGGCGGCTTCGGCCGGCAGGCGTGATCGGGAACGCCGTGAGCGTGGCCTCGAGCGGAGAAGTGGCCCTTTTCGGGACAGGGCTTTCCGCGCCCCGCCTCGGCCTCTCCCGCTGCGACGGTCAGCGCCGCGATCCCTGCCAGGATCGGCATCCCGATTTGCATCCACCGCCAGCCCACGCCCGGTCCTCCTCTCTCGACTTCGCGAGAACCGGGCAAACTATCGGAGGCGATCGGCAGGCGCATCGGGGGAAATGCGACGTGCCGCGGAGGTCCTGCTAGGGCTTTCGTCGCCGGCGGCGGAAGGACGTGCTCGCCCGCCGCGTGATCTCGACGGCGGCGCGCGGCATGCGAGAGGCCATCCCCTCGAGGGTCTTCTCGAAGACCGGCTCCGGGGCCAGGTTGAAGATGAAGGCGCGCCGCGGCCGGTCGGCGGAATGGTTGGGCGGCGTGTAGTGCGGCGTGCCGTAGCTGTGAACCGTGGCGCCACCGGCGCGCAGCGGCGCGGCCACCACCTTCGAGAGATCCAGGTGGCGCGGTGCGTCGACGATCTCCAGCAGCCGCGCGTCGTCGCTCGGGTCGCCCGCAGCGATGCGGTGCGAGAGCAGCGGCTGCGTGTGGTAGCCGGGCAGGAAGTGCATGCAGCCGTTCTCGATGTCGGCGTCGTCGAGCGCGACCCAGAACTGGAGCGTGTCGAGGGGGATCGCCGTGCCCGCGGGCGCCACCGGCATCTCGAGGTACGACATGTCCTGGTGCCAGGGCGTCTCGTGGGGATGGCCGGGGGGCTTGTAGATCAGCATGTCGAACGTGCGCACCGGCGCCTCCCCCACCAGGCGCTCGGCGATCTCCGCCGCGGCGTCGAGCGCCGGGTTCCGGTCGAAGGCGGGGTGCGAGAGGCACGGCATCATCACCTGGCGCGTGATGCCGCCGAGCAGCCGGTCGCCGATCGCTGCCACGTCGCGCTCCAGGATCTGGTCGTAGGCCGCGCCGAGCTCGCGCACGGCGTCGTCGTCGATCAGCCGCTCGAAGACGAGGAAGCCGTCGGTCTCGAAGCGGCGCCGCTCTTCGTCGCCGATGGGCGTCATCGCGCGAGCTCCGGGTAGAAGCGTTCGACCGGGTAGGGCGAGCCGCGCAGACGCTCGCGGCAGAAGGCCAGGATGCGCTCGCGCTCGGCGGGGCTGACGTCGCGGCCGCGATCCGCGCGTCCGCTCTTGAGGAACGATCCCTCGGCCGAGAAAGGAGTGGGCGGCGCCATCTCGAAGCGATCCTCGTGCGCCTTCATGTACGCGAAGCCGGCCTTCTGGGTCACCGCGGCGCGCTCGGCGGGCTCGAGAGGCGTTTCGAGGAAGGCCGCGACGCGGTCCACCGCGGCCGGGAGGTCGGCGAGCATCTCCTCGTAGTGTACGAAGAGGACGTTGCCGCGCTGCGCCGCCCAGCGCCACCAGCCGTCGACGTGATCGGGCCAGGGGCCCCACCACATGCGCTCGCTGCAGAACCACTCGACGAGATCGGGAAGCTCGGGTGCGAGCGGCCCCATCAGCATCCCGATGAAGTCGGCGGCGCTTGCGAAGCAGGCGACGGGCTCGCGGGTCACGTATACGTAACGGGCCTTCTCCCCGTAGGGACAGAGCGAGGTCGGCAGATGGGTCTTGATGATCCGCTGGCCCCGCTCGCCGATGCGGGGCGCGTCCTCGAGCGGTACCGCCCAACGCGACTCGATCCAGGGCGAGACCGCATAGAGGTGGCGATGCCCGCCGTCCCCGAGGTCGCCGTGCCCGCGCGACAGGACCTCGTAGACGAGCTGCTGCATCCAGGTGGTGCCGCACTTCATCTGCGTGGCGACGAAGACGTCCTCTGCACCTGGCTGGTAGCTCGCGGCTCGCGCGAAGTCGGCGCGGCGGCATTGAGCAGGGCGTCTGACGCCGCGGTAGAACGAACCCGGCAGCTTGCGCCGTCGCCGGATGAGGCGGGCGGCTCGCGCCAGCGCCGCCAGGGGGCGCGAGCGCCGCTCGATCTCGCGCTTGCGGGCCTCGCGCTCCGCGGAGCGCAGGCCGAAGTAGGCGACGCGGTCCGTGACGCGAGTCCACCAGAGCCGGAACTGGAGCAGATACGCCAGCGCCGCGAAGGCCAACGCCAGTACGATGCTCCCCGCCCAGCCCGCGGCCGTCACTGCCCTTCCGCCCTCCGCGCCGCGGAGAGGCTAGCGCCGCCGGGGGGGCGGGCACCGGCTGCGGATCGCTACATGGAGAGCCGCTTCAAGCGCTCCTCGGCGTAGACCAGCAGGGACACCGACGCCTGTTCCGTGAGCAGCTCGAAGCACACGCCCATCCCGTAGGGCAGGCTGCGCTTCATCACGTTGCCCGGCACGTTCGTCATGACGACCCGGCCCGACAGCTTCATGCGCCGGTCGCCCGGCAGCGTGAGCTCGAGCGCTACCTGCGACCGCACGAGCGAGGGATGATCGATCGCCACGTAGCCGCCGGACGCGGACACCGAGTAGAGGCGCCCCTTCTTCTCGCGGCCGGCGATGCGCACGATGACCGGCCAGTCGGCGGGCGCGCGCACCGTGGAGCGGCGCCGCGCGCGCATTGCCGCGTCGCCCGCGAGGGCGCGGTTCACCTGGAAACGCAGCGTGTGGAGGTCGACCGGATCGAAGGCGGCCAGGGCCACGCCGGCATCGCGCATGCGGTTGCGGCCCGGCAGCCCCGGTTCCGGGCCGGCGCCGAGGAAGGCGATCTGACCGCCCGGCACCTGTCGGCGCAGCGCATCGAGGGCGAGGCGGAGGTTCACCACCGGGAGATCCGAGGGCACGACGACCGCGCCGACCCGGCTCCCCGCGACCCGCAGCACCGTCTGCGCCTGCTGAGGTTCCTTGGCGGGCAGCGGGCGGTAGCCGAGGCGCGACAGACGCGCGCGGAGCAGCTCCATGTCGGGCGCGCTGGCGCCGAGGACGAGCAGATCCTTCACCGGTCCCTCCTACGGCCCCTGATAGGGCTCTCGGGGGGTGGTTCGGCCGCCCGCAAGGACGACTGCGTGACGGTTCTCACCGACGTAAGGGAGGCTCAGGGGCGCCGCTGGACCCGGTCAGCCGAGCGCGGCTCGAAGGCGTCCGGCGGGGATCCGGAAAGAGCGGATCTCAGCCGTAGATCAGCCGGGTCAGCGACTCGGCGACGCAGGCCGGCTTCGACTCGCCTTCGACCTCGACGGTGACGCGCTGCTTCAGCTGAATGGTGCCCGGCGCCACGAGGTCGGCGGAGACCAGCTCGCGGCGCGCTCGCACCCTGGAGCCGACCTTCACGGGGCTCGGGAAGCGCACCTTGTCGAGGCCGTAGTTCACGGCCATCACGATGCCCTGGTAGCCGGCCGGCGCCACCAGCGGCACGCTCTTGCCGAGGTGCACGATCATCGAGAGCGTGAGGAAGCCGTGGGCGATGGTCACCTTGTAGGGCGATAGCTTTGCGGCCTTCTCCGGGTCGATGTGGATGAACTGGTGGTCGAGGGTGGCGTCGGCGAACAGGTTGATGCGCGCCTGGTCGATCGTGAACCATTCTCCGGTGCCCTCCTCCTTGCCGACGAAATCCTGGAAGATCGCGTGTGCCTGCTCGGCCTTGCTCGCCATGGGGGATGCTCCTCTCGCACTCCCGGTACTCTAGCCAGCCGGGGGTTCGATGCGCCCCTGCGCTAGCGTTTCGCCATGGGCTTCGGGCGCGGCACCGTCGTCGGCTGGATCGTGGCGCGGCTCGCGCGGCTGCGCTTCCCCACGCTCTTCCTGCTCACCGGGGCGGTCTTCCTCGTCAACGTCGTCATCCCGGACGCGATCCCCTTCGTCGACGAGCTGCTGCTCGGCCTCGCGACGGCGCTGCTCGGGAACCTGCGCGCGCGCAAGGGTCCCGATGCCGAGGCGCCGCCCGCGGCGCGCGCGCGCTAGGGCCAAACCCGTGGCGTCCGCCGCTTCCGCCGTCCCGGTCGCCGCGCCACGCTCCGGCGCCCTCGCCGCCGTCTGGCTCGCCAGCGCGGCCGTGCTCGCCGGCTGCCTGCTGGCCTCGTTCCGGCTGGGCTTCGCCGAGGATCTCGAGACCCTGCTGCGCGTCAACGGGCCGCGCGTGTTGCTCGGCGCCGGCGTGGGCAGCGCGCTCGCGCTCTCGGGTGCGCTGCGCCTCGCTGCGGGAGCGCTGCGGCCGCTCGGCGAGCTCGAGCTGCTGGCGCTCTCCGCCGGCGCAGCGGGCGGGGGCTTCCTGCTATCGGGCGTCCTGGGCCCGCCCACCCTCGGCTTTGCGCTCGGCGCGCTGCTCGGCGGGGGCCTCGCCCTCGGCGCGGTGCACGCCATCGACCGGCCGCGCCGCTGGACGAACCTCGCGGGTCTCGCGCTGCTCGCGTCCTTCGTGGGGGTCGGTGCGCTCACAGGCACCTACGCCCGCGGGCGCGGCGATCTCGCGGCACCGGCGGCGGCCTGGCTGCTGGGGGATCTCGGGGGCGCGAGCTGGGCGTCCGCCCTCCTGGTTCTCCTGCTCTCGATCGCGCTCCTCGCGGCGGCGCTGCGCGCCCCGGCGCAGGGAGGCCCGCTCGCCTGGCTGGCCCTCGGCCTCGCGATCGGGGCCGCGGGTCCGCTCGCCTTCGCCGGCACGCTGGTGCCGCGCGCGGTGCGCTGGCTGGCGCCCGGTACCTCCGTGCGGGCGCTGCTGCCGGCGGCCGCCGTGGCCGGCGCCGCCAGCGTGGCTGCGATCGACGCCGTTCCCCGCCTCCTGGTGGGCGGCTACGTGCTGCCGTGGAACGTCGCAGCCGGCATGCTCGCGGTGCCGATCTTCCTGGGCTGGAACCGCGCGCGTCTGCGCCGCGAGCTGGGCCCCGCGAGCCGGGTCTTCGAGGTCGCAGAGCTCGCGCTGCTTGCGGGTGGCACGGCGCTGGCTGCCTGGCTGGCCTGGACCCTCGCCGCCGTGATCCGCTTCGCGACCTGAGCGTTACACCGTGGCGTCGGCGAGGCCCCGTGCTCGGAGCTGCGCGACCAGCGCGTCGCCGAGGATCTGCGAGCTGGTCTCGACGTGCTCGGCCTCGCCGAAGCCTTCGCCGCCGCGCGCGAAGTACTCGGCGCTCGCGATGCGGTAGCGCTGCGCGGGATCCACGGCGACACCCTGCGCCGCGAGGCGCGCGCGCAGCGGCTCGCCCATCGCGCGCCCCTCGATCGTCGCGACGGCTACGTGGTTGGCGTAGGGATCGAGGGCGTAGGCGAGCCCCGTCGTGATCGCGCCGGGACAGAAGCGCGCGGGCACGGCCTCCGGGTAGAAGGCCAGCGTCTCACCCGTAACCCGGCGGAGCGCGGCCTCGACCAACCGGCGGAGCGGCTCGCCCTCGAGCGCGCCCTCCGTCTCCGCCAGCGTCTCGCCGACGTTCGTCCGCTCGGGCTCGCGCACCACGTGGACGTAGGCGTGCACGTGGGGATGTCCCTGGAAGTGGAGCACCGCGCCGGGGCCCTCCACCCGCCACACCTGCCAGTAGGGGTCGCCGCGCCGCGCGCGTTCGGCGGCGTCGAGGGAGTCCCACGCCACCATGTCCTCGTAGAACCCGTGGCTGGCGTAGCAGGCGAAGTGGAGCGCCCCGATGCCGCCGTTCGCCTCGAGGCAGGCGTGCGCCCGCACCCCCTCGGCCTCCGGGTAGCTCGCGAAGACGGTGTCGACGAGCTGCGCGGCGGCCCGCTGCGCGGCCTCGCCGAGCCGCTCGAAGCGCACGCCGGCGAAGGCCCCCTGCGTGCCCTGGACCTGGAGAACCAGCTCGTGGGGTGGCTTCGGCTGCGCGGCGCGTCGCTTCTCGTCCGGCGAGAGCGCGGCGAAGAGGCGATTCGCCGCGTCGCCGTGCGGCGCGAACGAGTTCCCGGGCACGCGCCAGCGCCGATTCCCGATCTGGTGCCCGTACGCCGTACCCCCGCCGAAGGCCGCGCCTCCCGGCCCCTCGCCGCTGCGCAGCATCAGGTGCCCGCCCATGATCACCGCCGCGGCACCCGGCAGCTCGGGCTCGCCGTAGATCGCCAGCACGGCGCCGTCGAGGCGGCCCTCGACCGCCACCGTCCCGGCGAACGCGGCCTGCCCCTCGGGCGAGAGCAGCGATCGGTAGAGCGCGTCCACGAGCGCGCGCTGCGCCGGCGAGAGCAGCGTTCCGAGGTGCGGGCGCTCTAGGACCGTGAGCGTGTTGGTGATCTGCCGCGACGGCTGGTCCGCGGGCAGCACGATCAGCTCGCGCTGCCGCGGGGTGAACGTGGCCGCGAGTGCGCGCAGGATCTCGTCGCTCCCGAGCGGCGCACCCCGCCTCTCGAGCAGGGCCGGGGCCCCGAGACCGCGAGCCGCCAGCCACCCCGCGCCCGCGGCGGCGCCCAGCAGGAAGGCGCGGCGGCCGAGGGTCGGATCGGACGAGGGCATGCCCGGACGGTAGCAGCGAGAGCCCCACGGCTGCCGCGTCCACGGCTCAGCGCAGGGCGCGCACCGAGCGCAGGCCCACGAGGCACAGCAGGCCGACCGCCGCGGCGGCGGCGCCGTTGAGTAGCAGCGTCGCCGGCGGGCCGAACGCGGCGGTCGTGGCGCCGGCGAGCCCGTAGCCGAGGGGCGCCGCCAGGAAGAACACCAGCGAGTACATGCTCATCACGCGGCCGAGCATGCGCGGCTCGGCGTGCTCCTGGAGCAGGCTCACCACGTAGTTGATGAACACGGAGGCATTGAGGCCCCACACCACGAGCAGCGCCGCCGAGGGGTAGAGCGCGTCGCTCCGGCTGTAGACGAGCATCACCACGCCGCCGGTCAGGTTGGAAAGGCAGATGGCGAGGCCGCGGCGGGGCAGCGGGCGGAAGGTGAGCAGGAGCGAGCCGGCGACCACGCCCGCGCCGAAGCAGCCCCACAGGAACCCCACCCACTTGTCGGAGGCGCCGAAGACGTCGGGCACGAGCAGCGGCAGCGTCACCGCGAACGGGCCGATGAAGAAGACGCCGGGAACCGCGGCGAGCGACAGCAGGCCGCGCAGGTGCGCCTGGCCTGCGACGTAGCGCAGGCCGTCGGTCAGGTCCCCCAGCACGTGCCGGCCGCTCGGAGGGGGCTGCGGGGCGCGGATGCGGGAGAAGGCGGTGGCAGCGGCCGCCAGCAGCGCCACCTCGAGGGCGAAGGCCACCGCCAGCCCCTGCGCGTCCACCACCACGCCGGCGAGCGTCGGGCCCAGGAACTGGAGCGTCGCCATGAAGCCCATCGTGCCGAGGATCACGCCGTTCGGGAGCTGCGCGCGAGTCACGAGCGACGGCAGCAGGCTCTGCCGAGCGGGGTTGCTGAAGGCGCCCGCCGAGCCGACCAGTGCCGCCAACGGGAAGACCGGCCAGATCGCCCGCACGTCGAGGGCCGCGAGCAGCACGTAGAGCGTGGAGACCAGGGCGGCGACCCCGTAGGTGCGTACCAGGATGCGCCGCCGCTCGACCCGGTCCGCGACGACGCCGCCGAACAGCGCCAGGAGCGCGCCGGGCAGCGTCTGGGCGACGAGGACGGCCGCGATGGCGGGGGCGCGCTCGTCGAGTTCCACGCGATCGCGGATGAAGAGGGGCACGCTGACTGCCTGGATCCCCACGCCGGTGCCGGCCAGCAACGACGCCGACCACCAGCGCGTGAAGGTCGTCGAGGCGAAGGGGTTGCTGGTTCCAGAGGGCGCGATCCGGGCTTCGGGCGTGCGCCCGTTCCGGTCATTCATCGCCGGCCGCCGCGAAGCGGTAGCCGCGGCCGTGGACCGTGACGATGAAGCGAGGCTGCGCGGGGTCGGGCTCGATCTTCCGGCGCAGCTTCGCGATGTGCATGTCCACCGTGCGCGTCAGCGGCAGGCTCTCGTATCCCCACGCCACCTGCAGGAGCTGCTCCCGCGTCACGACTTCGCCGCGGCGACCGATCAGACAGGCGAGGACCGCGAACTCCCGCGGCGAGAGCTCGAGGGGCGCGCCGGCGCGCGTCGCCTGGAGCCGGCGGAAGTCGAGGGTCACGTCGCCGAAGCGCCAGGTCTCGGGCGCCTCGCGCCGGCGGCTGCGGCGCACCAGGGCCTCCACCCGGGCCATCAGCTCGACGAAGCTGAAGGGCTTGGTCACGTAGTCGTCGGCGCCGAGCCGCAGCCCCTCCACCTTGTCGGCCTCCTGGCTGCGGGCGGTGAGCAGCAGGATCGGCACGTCGCTGCGAGCGGCGCGGAGCTGGCGGCAGACGTCGAGGCCCGAGAGCTTCGGCAGCATGACGTCGAGCACCACGAGGTCGAGCTCCGCCTGGCTCGCGAGGCGCAGGCCTTCGGCGCCGTCCGCCGCGACCAGCACCGAGTGGCCCTCGAACTGGAAGCCGTCGCGCAGCGCGTGGGCCATCGCGGGGTCGTCCTCGACGACCAGCACACGCAGGCCCTGGGGCGCTGCTTCAGGCGCCATGAGTGGGCCAGCGCACGCAGAAGGTGCTCCCTTCGCCCGGGCGGCTGCTCACCGTCGCCGCGCCGCCGTGGGCTTCCGCCACGTGGCGCACGATCGCGAGGCCGAGCCCGCTGCCCTTGGCGTCGTGCACGAGGCCGCTGCCGACCCGGTAGAACTTGTCGAAGATGCGTTCCTGCTCCGCGGGCTCGATGCCGGGACCCCGGTCGCTCACCGAGAGCGCCACGCAGCCGACGTCGCGCGCGAGCTCGATCGCCACCTCGCGCGCCGTGCCGGAGTACTTGAGGGCGTTGTCGAGCAGGTTGGTCAATACCTGCACCACGGCGGCGCGGTCCGCCCAGATCGGCGGCAGCGGCTCCGCGGGCGCACGCACCGCCACCTCGAAGCCCCCCTGCCGCAGCCGCACCTCGAAGCTGCGCAGCGTCTCCGCCACCAGCTCGGCCAGGTCGACGTCCTCGAAGCGCAGCTCCCGGCGCCCGGAGTCGATGCGCGCGAAGTCGAGCAGGTTGTTCACGAGCTGTGTCAGCCGCCCGCTCTCGGCCTCGATGTACTCGCCGTACTCGCGCACCTTCTCCGGCTCGGTGACGCGCCCGAGCCGCAGGAACTCGCCGAACACGCGGATCGAAGCCAGCGGCGTGCGCAGCTCGTGGGAGACGTTCGAGACGAACTCGGTCTTCATCTGCGAGAGCTGGTTGGCTCGGTCCGCGCTGCGCAGCGCCAGGCCGACCGCCGAGAGCAGCACGGCCGTCATCCCCAGCGAGAGCCCGAGGTTGATCCACAGGCTGCGGCGCGCCCACGCCTCCGGCGAGACGAAGCTGCCTTCGGCGGCGAGCGCCCAGTCCGAGAATACGAAGCGGAACGGCAGCTCCACCTCGTCGCCGGCCGCCGTGTCCGGGGGGCGATCCGCGCCGTCGACGCCGGTTCGCACGGTCGCGACCACTTCGTCCCGCAGCGCCTCGGGCAGCCGGGAGCGCTCGGCCTCGATGCGTTCGGGGAGATAGCGCTGTCGCACGAAGGCTTCGTCGAGAACCAGCCCCGCGACGCCCACCGGCCGGGACGCCGCGTCGACGATCGGACGCACGATCACGCGCTGCGCCGGGAACTGCTCGCTCACCACCGAGGTCACCGCCTCGAGCGTTCCGCCCTCCTCGGCCACGAGCTGCCAGGGAGCCGCCGCGACCCGCGCCGCGCGCGTCTCGGGGGCGTCGCGCGGTAGCTCGAGGAGGCGCCCGTCCGGCGCGAAGAAACGCAGCGGCGAGCGGCCGTCGCTTCCGAGCTCGGCCACGAAGAACTGCCGCACGCCCGTATCGTCCTGGGCGGCGAAGTGCGCGGCGAGCGCCGCCGGCTCGCGGACGATCGCAGCCGGCACGCCGAGCGCCGCGCGAGCCTTCTGGCGATAGAAATCCTCGACGCCGCGCAACACCGCTTTGGTGTAGGCACGCAGGGCGGCGCGCTGGGTGGCGGCTGCCGTCTCCTGGAGGCGCGTGAGGGCGTGGAGCTGGAGCCCCAGCAGGATGGCGAGCGGCGCGGCGACGGCTGCCAGGACGACCCAGCGGCGCAGCCCACGACGCTCGCGCGCTACGCCCGACGGGGCGGCCGATGTGGCGGCGTCCGGCATCCTCGCAGCTCGACTATACAGCGCCGCGCGCCGGCTGCGGTGTGAGCGGGCACGGCGACCGGGCGGGTTTTACGACTTCTTTACGACTCGGCGCTGGCGCCCTTCCGAGTGCTCCTTGAGACTGGATCCCGGAGCCGCCGTTGGAACGATCGATCGCGCTCTTCGCGTGCCTCGTGCTGGCGGCCTGCGCTGTCGGTCCCGACTACCGAAGTCCGGACCTCACCCTGCCGCCGAGCTGGGCTGGGGCCGAAGCCGCTGCCGAGGTCGATCCCTCGCTCACGCTGGCTGCGTGGTGGGAGCGTTTCCAGGACCCGCTGCTCACCTCCCTGGTCGAGCGCGCGGTGCGCGCGAACCACGACGTTCGCATCGCCAGCGCGCGCCTGCGCGAGGCGCGGGCGCTCGAAGGCGTAGCCGGGGCCGATCGCTGGCCCGCGCTCGGCTCGGGAGCGGAGGCGACCGGCGGCACCGGTCGCGAGCCCAGCGAGGTGCTCGGCCTCCTCTCGCTCTTCTACGAGATCGACGTGTTCGGCCGCGTGCGCCGCGCGCTCGAGGCGGCGCGCGGCGATCGCGACGCCGCCCTCGAGGATCGGCGTGCGGTGCTGCTCGGCGTGGTGGCCGATGTCGCCACGAGCTACGTCCGCCTGCGCGGCCTCCAGTATGGACTCGCGACGGTGCGGCGGAATCTCGAGACGCAGCGCGAGACCCTGGATCTCACCGAGGCGCAGCGCCGCGTCGGCCTCGCGAGCGACCTCGAGGTGCAGCGCGCGCGCGCCCTCTCGGCGAACACCGCCGCCCTCGTGCCGCCCCTCGAGGCGGCGCTGGCCGCGACTCAGCACCGCCTCGCGGTGCTAGCCGGAG
>Ga0105107_10003137_pt1 | contig 10953 bp, 13 predicted proteins | sample PPLLaktember2015_6_FD_79335 | JGI IMG/M metagenome (GOLD analysis project Ga0105107, IMG submission 79335) | Freshwater sediment microbial communities from Prairie Pothole Lake near Jamestown, North Dakota, USA - PPLs Lake P8 Core (1) Depth... | ecosystem: Environmental > Aquatic > Freshwater >... | reverse complement strand
GGCCCAGGTGCTCAGGCAGGAGAAGAACCAGGCTATCGTTCAGACCCAGTTGCCCAGGCAGGAGAAGGACGATGCCATCACTCAGGCCCAGACGCTCAGGCAGGAGAAGGACGAGGCTCTCGCTCAGGCCCAGGTGCTCAGGCAGGAGAGGAACCAAGCCATTGCGCAGTCTCAGACGCTCAGCCAAGAGAATGAGCAACTGAGGGCCATGATATCTCTCACACGGTCGCGGCTCAACGAGATACTGGTCTTGGGGTCGGCATCTTCGAATCAGCCCGAGGAAGACGAAGACACCTCGGAACCCCGGCAGGAGGTTCCCCTGCACCCCTTGTGAGGAATTCTCCGCGGATTCCTCGCTCACCGACGATACCGGATCTGGTTCGATTGACCTGTAACCATCGCCCTGCTATCTTGTAGAGGGGACTCCAGCATGAAATACCGGGCCGTCGTTTTCGATTTCGACGGGACGCTGCTGGACACGCTGCAGGACTTGGCGGAGTCGGTGAACAGCGTGCTCAACCGTTCCGGTTTTCCGGAGCATAGCCTCGAAGCCTACCGGCGCTTCGTAGGGGACGGCATCGAAGAACTCGCCCGGCGGGTACTTCCAGAGGGACACCGCGATGAAGCCACCGTAACCAAAATCCTTGCTGACGTCCGGCAGGAGTACCGTCAACGCTGGCCGAATCACACCCAACCTTACGAAGGCATCCCGGAGCTGCTGGATACCCTGACGGCCCGCCGTGTCAAGATGGCGATCGTGACCAACAAGCCGGATGACTCCACCAGGACCATGGCGGCCAGACTGCTGCCACGGTGGCAGTTCGATGTGATTGTGGGTGCCACGTCCGAACTGCCCAGGAAGCCCGACCCCAGAGGGGCCTTGGAGGCTGCCCGGTGCCTTCGCCTATCACCCGGGGCGATACTCTATGTTGGCGACTCGGATATCGACATGAAGACGGCGAATGCCGCCGGCATGTATGCGGTGGGGGTGCTCTGGGGTTTCCGCACGGCGGATGAACTCATGAAGAACGGTGCGAAGGTGCTCATCAGGAAGCCGCTTGAATTGCTGGATCTGTTGTAGCCTGGTTGGAGAGGAGAGGAGCCGGTTGAAGGTCCAGGTCAAGGTGAAGCCACGGTCCAAGACGGAAGATGTCACGAAGGAAATGGGTGGAGATGTCTACTTGGTCCGGGTCAAAGAGCCGCCGGTAGAGGGAAGAGCCAACCGGGCGGTGCTCAAGCTGCTGGCCAGGCACTTCGGCGTTCCCGAAAGCCGGCTGAGAATCGTCAGCGGGCTGGCCAGCAAGAACAAGGTCATCGAGGTGACGCTGGTGCCAGGGGGTGGACGATGACGGATGGTTCCGACGGCAAGACGCACGACCACGACAGGAGTGCTTCTGCCAGGAGGCGCTCCAGCATGAAAGCCGTCTTCACCAACATGAAGGTCAAGATGCCTCTTCACAGGAAGCTGTATCTGGTATTCCGCAACAACTGGATCAAGATCCGCACGAGGCAGGACTGCTGCGGGCATCCGGGCGAACCTGGCTGCTGACAGGTTGAAGAATAGCCCCCGTCGGGGGCCGTGCGACACCGGATCAGACGCCCGCTGCCAGGGCGCGGTCGATCTCCTCGCGCCAGGTTTCGACTCTCAGGCCGAACGCCTTCACCAGCCCATAGCACCCGGCAAGCATCGTGTCGCCGTGAGGAACTGCCGGATGGAAACGTAACCTCGTACCTTTGACAATATCCTGCCGCGGCCCGGTCACTGCCAGAAAGGGCTTGTCGTGGCTCTCAGCGGCGACCACCGCCCCGTGACCACCTCCCTGGAACACCTCGTCGTGAGTCAATACGCCCCTCTCCAGCTTGTGGATCAGATCATCGATCTTCGCCCCATCGAGGAGGTTGGTGTGGTGCTCAAAGAAGCCTTTGATGCGAAGTCCTTCGAGGTGAAAGGCTACCGCATGGGAGTTGCCCATGTTGATGGTCAAGACTTGGCTATGGCGGGCCACGGCGGCATCCTGTAGGGAGCCCATAGCCGCTGCCGCGCCGGTGTCCATCAAAAGTACCGGAACAGCGACGTTCGCCGTCCTGGCCACCGCCTTCATCCGCGTCAGGTGGTCCGGCAGTTCCGCCGCCAGATGGGCAAAGGCACCGAGACTGCTGTTCTCTTCCATCAGCCGCCGCAGGCACTGGAAACGGAAAAGGCGATTGGACACTCCCTTTGGCGCGAAACCGTGATCGAGCACGGCTACAGCCACGGCATCGAAGCGGCTGTCCACGCCGAAGGATTGCAGTGCTCCCCTGATGGCGGCTAGATCCAGGTCCCGGAGTTGGATCACCTCGTACTTGTGCCGGGACAGCACCTCGTCGGGAGACAGGAGGGTTACTCCCATGCGCTTGACCACTTCCAGGTCGTCATTGAAGGTCAAGGCAGCATCCTCTGTGGCATAAGCCGCCAGCCCGGCTGCCATGTGGCGGGAAAGGGCCATCTTGCTGGGGCCTCCACCCATGGTGACGCCTTCCATCAGGATGGGCCACCCGCGCCTGGTCGCCGCCGCAATGCGCTGGGCCACGAGGGTGGTGGGGGATGGCATGATCATCTTCACGCAGTTCTCCACCACGCTGGAGCTGTCAAACAGCAGAATGTCCTGAGTGCCTGTTCCGACATCTACGGCGAGAATGCGCACGGTCTTCTCCTATAGTGCGATCAGATGCCTCGACAGAATCATATCGGCAGAGCGTGGAAACTGCAATAGCGCTATAGGGCGTATTGGGTGGAGCCCCGTGTATATTGGGCCAAATTCGAAATCCTAGGAGGTATGCGCCTGAGGCGGATGCCGTGGGTTTGGCAATCTCCCTGCGTCTTCTTCCTTCCCCCGAGATTGGGGGACAAAGGGGATTAAAGGGACTCGACTAGAGGGCTTCTCGGACCGTGAAGTCGGGGCCCGTTCTCTCAGACCGCCTTGGCCTTCTTGGAGCCAACCATCTTGGCGTCCATGTAGGACTTGATGGCGTCATGTGAGTTCATGGTGAACTTGAATCCGGTCGTCTTGGCCAGCTTCTCGGTGCTGACTATTATAGGGTGCTTCATGTAGTCCAGACCGCCAGCCGGCGACTTCCTCTGGAGGTGCAGTGTCCAACTGAAGCTTATCAATGCTGTCCAAAGCCAGGATGGCAGACCAAGAGATGGTTTCCCCGTGGCTTTCAGCATGTCCCTGTAGGGGACAGCCCCCTCACCCCCAGCGTTGAAGATACCTGATCGCCGTTCTTTCACTAGAGTCACGTCCAGTCTGGCCAGGTCATCTTCGAATATGAACTGCCAGCCGGGATTGTAGCTGGAGACATAAATGGTCACTGGCATGAACAAGACGTTAAGACCGGATGGGCCGGCCTCCGGTCCAACCACCGACACCACCCGAACAATGGTGACACTCTGCTTGGGGTGTGCCTTCGCATACTCCTGGAACATCAGCTCAACTTCTGCCTTGTCCTGGCCGTAGGGGAAGTTCGCGACTGGCCTGAGCGGCTGGTCTTCGGTGATCAGGGGAGGATTGTCCCGGTGCGCACCGTACACTGTATGACTGCTCTGGTAGAAAAGGGCCTCCACCGACGTGGCTTCGCATGCACTGAGGAAGCTATGAGAGCCGCGTATGTTGATATCATGGGCATCAACCCCCATCTTCGGTGGGAGGACGAAAGCCAGGTGAAACGCCGAGTCCACGTTGTTCTTGGCAAAGACGTCAATCATTGGCTCGCGGACATCCCGTGAGATGAACTTCAGTTTGCCGGTGGAATAGTTGGGCGGCCTGATGTCGATGCCGACAACAGTCTCCACGTCCTTGTCTTTGTCCAGGAGCTTGAGAATCTGAGTGCCGAGATATCCCGATATGCCGGTAACAGCAACCCTTTTCACGTGTACCCTCCTTGTAAGACGAACCCGTAGGGAGCCACGACAACCGTGTGCTGGCGGACTGACCTGTTGCCCCCACCCCCTGGGCAGCGCAAAGTATGCGCTGCGGAGCGTTTTGATGTCAAGTCGCGCACGAATCGAATACACTGAGAGGCTATGTCCGGGAACCGGCTGACAGTGCGTGCTAAAGCAATGGCCGCCGGGAGTGTGAAGCCGTTCAGGATGATTGCCTTAGCGCAGGAGATCGCCGAGCCTGGAGAATTCGGCCTGGGCGTGTTCGTTCAACGCCTTTTCGAAGGCGTCCGACAGGTGCAGTCTGATCAGCGGATCAAGTATCCTTCCCACACCTTGATAGCCTGCTTTGACGGTGTGTACGATGTCTACTCCACCGGGGCGGTCCTGAAACTCCAGCACCAGCCACGCCGGCAATGACAATCCCTTTTCCAACCTGTATTCAATCCGCTTCCCGGCCGCATACTCCGTGATTCTGCCCTTGAACTTCAATCGGTGTTTGCCCACGTACTCGTCGAAGTAGACGAGGCTGCCAACGCCGTCCGTTGTCCGGTTGATCGTATGGAATTCCAGGTGGGTCCCTTCCCACCATCGCTGGTAGTCTGAATCGGTGCAGTTGATGAAGAATTCGGTCACGTGTTTTCCGGTGATGCCCTCGACCGATACTCTCGTCTGCAGCACTACCATGTCTGCCTCACCCCGGCATGACCAAACACGCGAGCGCCCTACTCTTCCTCTTCTTCCCTCTTCATCTTGCGCGCTTCCGTCAGCATCTGCTCTATCTTGAGATCGTTTCCTGATACGACCAGGGTATCTTCGGCTCTGACAACCTCCATCCGGTCCGGCGTGACGATTACCTCGCGCTCTCTCTGGATAATGAGCACCGCTATCCCCCATTTCCCTTCGCGGCCCAATCCCAACTCCGAGAGAGTCCTGCCGATGAAGCTGTTTGGCGGTGTCAACTTGGCCAAGCCGTAGGCAGCCGCCAGAGGCATGTAGTCCAGGACCTGCGTCAACATCAGGCCGTGTGCTAGTCTGGTGCCCATTTCGCGCTCGGGATAGACCACCTTGTCGGCGCCGATCTTGTCCAGGATACTGCCGTGCAGGTCATTGTCTGCCCTGGCCACAACGTAGCGGACGCCCAGTTTCCTCAGCAGGATGGTGGACAGCACGCTGTTCTCGATATCGGACCCCATGGCTACGATGGCTACGTCGAACTTGTCGATCCCCAGCTCCCTGAGCACGGCCTCGTCGGTCCCGTCGGCCTGAACGGCGCGCGTGATAGTGGGCGCGATGGCCTGCACTTTCTTCTCGTCCACGTCCATGGCCAGCACGTCGTACCCCATGCTCAACAGCGTGTTGGCGAGGCCAACACCGAATCGCCCCAGCCCCAGAATCGCGACCTGTATCTTCATCGTGTCACCCCCTAGCCGATCCTCACTTGGTCCTGAGGATATCGGTACTCAGTTGTCCGCTGCCTCTGCACCAGCAACAGTGCCAGTGTCAGAGGGCCCAGCCGCCCGGCAAACATGGTTACGATGATAATGGACTTCCCTGCCAATGTCAGCGCTGGAGTGATCCCGGTGGAAAGCCCCACCGTTCCAAAGGCAGAGACCGTCTCAAAAAGAACATCGATGAATTGGAAGGGTTTGTCATTCTCAGTGATGGTCAGCACCAGGGTCACTATGCCCACCAGCCCCAGGGCCAGCATAGCCACCGCCAGGCCCCGATGGATTTGCTGCGGCCTCAGTTCCCGGCCGAAAGCCTCAGCATGCTCTCTCCCCCTGAGCGAGCTCCAAACAGTGGACAGCAGGACGCCAAAGGTGTTGACCTTCACACCACCGGCAGTCGAGCCTGAGGCCCCACCGATGAACATCAGCATGATGGTGAAGAACAGCGAATAGGCCGTCATCATGGGTACGCGGATGACATTGAACCCGGCGGTCCTGGGCGTCACCGACTGGAAGAAGGCGCTCAGCACTTTCCCCGCTGGCTTCATGGGGCCGAGGGTGTCGGGGTTGTTGTACTCCATGGCCAGTAACACGACCGTGCCCACGATGAGTAGGGCCACAGTCATGGCAACCACCATCTTGCTGTCCAGCGATAGCTTCCTGAAGCTTCTTTTCTTGAAAACGTCCCAGACCACGAGGAAGCTGAGGCCGCCGAGGATGATGAGTGCTGCTATGGTGAGGACCACCAGGGGATCGTTCTGATAGGTGGTGAGGCTGCCTCCCCCGACGATATCCATGCCGCAGTTGTTGAAGGCGGACACAGCGTGAAATATCGAATGCCACAAGGCCATCCCCGGCGAGCTGAATTCCTGAGAGAACCTGATGTACAACATGACGGCTCCAAAGCCCTCACAGATGAGAGTGAAGAACGCGATGCCCATGAGCAATGAGACCAGCCCACCCAATCTCTCCACGCCCATCGATTCACCGATGAGCAGCTTCTCGCGCAAGCCGACGCTGCGGCCAAAGGCCAGCAGGAGCAGAGTGGCGCTGGTCATGAACCCGAAGCCCCCTACCTGCATCAGCACCAGGATGACCGCCTGGCCGAAATGGCTCCAGTAGACTCCGGTCTCCTGCACGGTCAGACCCGTCACGCATGTTGCTGAGGTAGCCGTGAAGAAGGCATCGGGGAAGGCCTCACCCAGGGGCACGGGTGTGGGGTCCGCCCGTGAGATGGGCAGCATGAGCAGGATGGCCCCGATGCCTATTATGGCAGCGAATCCCCAGATGAGCACAGCCACGGAGATAGACTTGAATCTGGGCACCCGCGCCAGAGCCAGGGGAATCCGCCAAGGCTCTATCCGAGGCACGCGGAAGATCTTGTCTCCCAGCTTCTGAAACGGCTCAAACTGCTTTCGTGGCTGCATTGGGGTCACTCACAAATCGGGTTGGTCATGCGCCTGGCCAACCCCGAACAATCAAGACGGAAGTATAGCACAGTCCGGATAGTCTGGGAGCAGGGGGGAATCGCAGCAGATGGGCAGGACTCCGGTTGGCGAGTCAACGGCATCTTGGGCATTCCAGTTGTAGACTTGATGAGAACGTGCGATCGCAGTGTCGGAGATCAGGACTGTTGGTCTACTCAAAGACAACCTTGCCGCTCTTGCCCCCGCTCTTGCGCGCCAGGCGGATGCTCTCGATCCGCATCTTGGGATCCACACTCTTGCACATGTCGTAGATGGTCAGCGCGCTGATGGCCACAGACGTAAGGGCTTCCATCTCCACCCCGGTCTTGCCGATGTTCTTGACGGTGGCGGTGATGTTCACGGCCTTGCTCCTGCCGTTGAATTCGAAGTCGACCTTGACTTCGGAAAGCAGCAGTGGATGGCACAGGGGCAGCAGGACCGGCGTCTGCTTCGCCGCCATGATGCCGGCCACCTGTGCGGCTGCCAGCACATCGCCTTTGGGCAGCGCGCCCTCGCGCAACAGCTTGAACGTCGCTGCCTGCATCTTGACGGTCCCTTTGGCCACAGCTTCCCGCACGGAGTCGGGCTTCCCGCCCACATCTATCATGCGAACTCGACCGCCCATAGCGCCTTACCCTCCTACCTGCGTCATCGGTCTTCTCTGGTTCACTACTCCCTGTGACACGCGATGGCCTTCCGGCTTCGCGGCCACGGCCTTGAGTATCAATTGCCTGATGTCATCCGGAGACGCCCCTGTTCGCAGAGCCGACCGCAGGTCGATTTCCCCGCTCTCCAGCAGGCAGGGGAGCAGTTTGCCGTCGGCAGTCAGCCTGAGCCGGTTGCATTTGAAACAGAAGTGATCGCTCACCGGGGTGATGAAGCCGATGGTGCCCTTGGCCCCCGGCAGTTGGTAGTAGCTGGCCGGGCCGTTGCCCGCCAGCGGCGAGCATGGCTGGAGCGCGCCGAGTGAAGAGAGGGTCTCCCACATCTCCTTGGCTGAGACGAACTGCGGCTGCCGCACGCCTTTCTCCAGGATCGGCATGAGCTCGATGAAACGGACATTCCAGCCATCCACAGTGAGCCGCGCGAAATCGAGAAGCTCATCATCGTTCAGGCCCCGCATGACCACCACGTTCACCTTGATGGGAGCGAGCCCGACCCTTTCCGCTTCTCTGATTCCCTCCAGAACATCCGGCAGCCTGTCATGCCCGGTGATCTCTTTGAACCTCTGTCTTCTCAGCGAATCGAGGCTCACGTTGACGCGCTTCAGACCCGCATCCTTGAGTGCGGCGGCCTGATCCTTCAGCAGCACGCCATTGGTGGTCAGAGAGAGGTCTTCGATCTCCTTAACGTTCGAGAGCATCCTGACGAAATCCACGAGACCAGCCCTGATCAGAGGCTCACCCCCACTCAGCCTGACCCTGTTGATTCCCATCTCAGCCGCTACGCGGACAACACTGAGGATCTCCTCATAGCGCAGGACATCAGAGTGAGGGATCAGCGCGATGCCTTCGGGGGGCATGCAGTAGATGCACCGCAAGTTGCACCGGTCGGTCACCGAAATCCGAAGGTAGCTGATGGGGCGCTGGAAGGAATCGGAGATGCCGCTCACCGGTCGATCTCCTGGCGTATGCGCTTCAAGACTGGCACGGCCTTCTCGGCGGCCTTGGCACGGTGGCTCACCTTGTTCTTCTCCTCCAGAGTCAACTCAGCCATGGTTTTGTCCAGTTCCGGCAGGTAGAAGACCGGGTCGTAGCCAAAACCCTGGTCGCCCTCAGCCTCAAGGCTGATGATCCCTTCACACACCCCTTCACACAAGCCTATCACTTTTCGTTCAGAGGCGATAGCGATGACGCAGCGGAAGCGGGCGGACCGTTCTTCCCATGGCACGCCGCGAAGTTTCGACAGGAGCAGGTTGACCTTGTCTCTGTCTGAAGCGCCTTTGCCCGCGAAGCGGGCGGAGAGAGGACCGGGAGCGCCGCCGAGGGCATCAACCTCAAGACCGGAGTCATCGGCCATGACCAGGAAGCGATCGTCAACAGCGTAGCCGGCGGCCTTGAGGCGGGCGTTCTCCTGGAGGGTCTTCCCTGACTCGGTCACATCCTCCTGGATTCCCTCGGCGTCAAGGGTCGTCAGTTCAAAAGGAGAACGCTGGAGGAGCAAGGAGTACTCTCGCGCCTTGCCAGCGTTCCTGGTTGCCAGAAGGAGCTTAGGAATCAAAGGTCAAGGAGTCTCTTCTCGAGCTTCTTCATTACCTGCGGCATCGTCGTGTATTCCATCTCGTCGAGAGGAAGACGATGGGGCTCGAATGGTCCGTGTCGCCGCAGGTATTCGCCGGCCTGGTTTGCTTGGCGGCGCGCATCGTCGAAGGCAGGATCATCGAACATGTCACGCGGACCCACCAGGTTTCCCTCCGCAAGCTGGAAGCCAGCGCAGATCACCCTGGGAGGGCCGTCAAAGCGAGAAGGATTGGCGTCTCTCCGGGCTGTCGGCATGAGCGGACCATGGTGCGAGCCGCGCATCCACCCGGCCACCAACATAGGCATGGTGAACGGCTCCAGTATTTCACCCACTGCCGGGAAGTTGCCCTGAGAACGCACTATGCAGACGGGGTCGTCCTTCCCGACATATCGGCCGGCCATCATGGATAGACGCTGAGTGGAGGAAACCGCGGCGACCTCCTTGGTCTCCCGGTGATGGACTGACTTGACGCAGTAGCGGCTGGGGGCTCCGATCAAGACCAGCATGTCGTATATCTCTTCAGGCGTAACGAAAGTGACCTTCTTGTGTTCCTTGACGTCGTGGATCTCGAAGGAGAAGCCGCAATGCATGTTCTGGGCGATGACCAGCCCGATGGTGTTGAAGGGATCAGCGAACATCTTGTACAGAGGAAGGTTCCAGGCTCCGGCTGAGGTCTTGTCGGCCATGAAGATGAGGACGGTCTCGGCCTGGCGCTCCTCGATTTCCATCTCGGCTACCCCCGGCCCCATGGCTTTCACGTTGCCGGAGAAGGCATCCGATAGAAGGTCCTGTCCCGCCCCATGAAGCTTCAGCTTCTTGGCCACCTTGGTGCCTTCCACAAAGGTGTCCCAAGCCAGCTTGTGGATAGGCTCGCTGTCTTCGCCCTTCTTATGCGTCATGATCAACTGCACATCATCGCCGCAGTTGGTCACATGGTAGTCGATCAGCAGGCCGTTCTTCTTGGCGGCGCGGAGGCACTCCTCAGCCTTCGCCAGAACCTCGGGATGGGAAGTGGAATGACCCACGTACCCGCCGATGTCGGCCTTTATTACGCTCAGGGTAACCTTCATCTCTCTAGTTGCTCCTTCCTTTCGCGTCGTTGCTTGGAGTATATCACACAGCGCTCCTGTGCGACAATTTGGCGCTAGTAGTCGATTCCCTTACGGGACGGGATGCCCTTCTTGTAAGGATGCTTGATCTCCTTCATCTCTGTCACGTAGTCAGCAAGAGCAATGACATCCTTGTCCGCGTAGCGCCCGGTCAATATCAGTTCCACGTTCTCTGGCCTTTCCTTGATGAAACGGATGACATCTTTGACATCGATGAGTTTCCAGGCCGCGGCCACATTGACCTCATCCAGGATGACCAGGTCGAAGCGGCCCGTCTGTACCGCGATCCGCGCATTCTCCAGCGCCAGCCTGGCCTGCTCCTTCTCCTCGGGCTTGACGTTGGCGGGATCAACGAACTCCAGGCTGCCGAACCGGGCCACGCTGATGTTGGGCAGGAGGGCGATCGTCTTCTGCTCTCCATACGGATACTCGCCCTTCATGAAGAAGGTAATATGAGTCCTGAAGCCATGCCCGGCAGCCCGTAAGGCGATGCCCAGAGCCGCGGACGTCTTGCCCTTGCCTTCGCCTGTGAAGACGTGAACCATCCCCGCCATTTGAGGTCGCCCCAAGCTTACCAATCCCGAGGTGTCATGTCAAAACGAAACTGAGATGATCCAACGGAGTTAGGCTGTGCTGTTGATGTGAGAGCGGGCAGACACTATAATCAGGCGATGCCGGGGCAGCAGGTTCATCCGTGGAAGGTGAACACGTCAGAGGCCCGAGCCATCCAATTGAGACTGGCCAGGCTGGTCTCGAGGAAGAACGAG
>Ga0105107_10003136_pt1 | contig 10953 bp, 11 predicted proteins | sample PPLLaktember2015_6_FD_79335 | JGI IMG/M metagenome (GOLD analysis project Ga0105107, IMG submission 79335) | Freshwater sediment microbial communities from Prairie Pothole Lake near Jamestown, North Dakota, USA - PPLs Lake P8 Core (1) Depth... | ecosystem: Environmental > Aquatic > Freshwater >... | reverse complement strand
CTCGTCGATGTTCTTGCGCGTGCCGGGCCCGACGGAACGCGACGCGACCGTGGCGACGATCTCGGCGTACCGCACGGGCTGCACGCGGGACACGGCGTAGACCATCGGGATCGTCGCCTGGCCGCCGCAGGTCACCATGTTGACGTTGGGCTCGCGCTTGCCGGCGTGCGCCGCGAGGTTCACCGGCGGCACGCAATAGGGTCCGATCGCGGCGGGCGTGAGATCGATCATCATCACCCCGAGCGGCGTGAGCTTGTCGAAGTTCTCGCGGTGGACGTAGGCCGACGTCGCGTCGAAGGCGATGCGGATGTCGTCGGCCTCGACGTGCGGCAGGAGGCCGTCGACGCCCTGGTCCGTCGTCTCGAGCCCCGCCTGCTTCGCGCGGGCCAGTCCCTCGCTCGCGGGATCGATCCCGACCATCCAGGCGGGCGCGAGGATCGCGCTCCTCTGGAGCTTGTACATGAGATCGGTGCCGATGTTGCCGGAGCCGATGATGGCGCACTGGATCTTCTGCATGGTCGTCTACCTGGTGAAGGCGATGGAGGCGCTGCCGAGGCCGTCCAGCACGAGATCGAAGCGGTCTCCGGCTGCCGCGTTCAGCAGCGGCGCGAGCGAGCCCGACAGGATCACCTCGCCGGCCTCGAACGGAATGCCGAACGCGCCGAGGGTATTCGCGAGCCACGCGACGGCGGCCGCCGGATGGCCCTGCACGGCCGAGCCGAGCCCCGTCGCGGCGAGCGCCCCGTTCTTGCGGATCTCCATGCGAACCGCCGCCAGGTCGAGTGCGCGCGGCGGCACGCGGTCGGCGCCGAACACGAAGACTCCGCACGACGCATTGTCCGCGACGGTGTCCTCGATCGCGATCTTCCAATCGCGAATGCGGGAATCGACGATCTCGAAGCAAGGACTTACGTACGCGGTGGCGTCGAGCACCTGCTCCGCAGTGACGCCCGGCCCCTGCAGCGCGTCGCGCAGCACGAAGGCGATCTCTCCTTCCGCACGCGGCTGGATCAGCCCGAGCTTCGACAGCGAGAGCGTGCTGCCATCCGGCACCTGCATCCGGTCGAGCAGGAAGCCGAAGTCGGGCTGGCGCACGCCGAGCATGTCCTGCACGGCCTTGCTCGTCACGCCAATCTTCTTGCCGATCACGCGCTCGCCGTCTCGCTCGACGCGCAGGCGGTTCAGCACCGACTGGACGCGGTACGCCTCGTCGATCGTGATCGAAGGCGTCCGATCCGTGAGCGGCTCGACCGCCGTCGCCGTGCGGAGCGCCCGGTACAGCTCGAGCCCGTATTCTTCGATCTGCGCATCCTTCACGCGCCGCTCGCGCTCCTCATTCGTCTCCGGGTCCGACGGGAATCGGCTCGTGGAAGCTCTGCGGAGCCTGTCCGCCGAAGGAGAGGCGCCCTTCTCTCCGGAAGCCTTCGAAGGTCCAGCGGATCGGAGGCTCGTCGAAGTCGGGGGACCAGTACCCTTCGGAGAAGATCTCGATGCGGTTTCCGGACGGGTCTCGCAGGTAGAGGAAGAAGGAGTTCGTGGTCTTGTGACGGCCAGGACCGAACTCGATCGAGCTGCTGAACCCGGCGTCGGCGACGACGTCGGCCGCATGGACGACCCGCGCCGCGTTTTCCACCCAGAACGAGAGATGCTGCATCGCCGGGGCAGCACCGTGAACCAATGCCACGTCGTGCGAGTGGGACGTCCTGTGCAGGAAGGCCGCGAAGTAGCCCAAGCCATCCTCCGACTCGACGGACTCCGACAGGTGGAGCCCCATCTTCTCGAAGTACCTGACCCCGGCCGCCACGTCGGGCGTGATGAGGGCGACGTGGTCGAGGCGCTGGACGGCGGCGCCGCGCCACAGGTGGGACTTCCGGGCGAAGCTCTCGACCTTCGCCATTTCGTGGTAGAACTCGACGGGATGACCGCAGGCGTCGACCACGGCGATCGCTTTCCCCTGTCCCGCCTCGAGCCCGCTCTCGATGCGGCGCACGGGGTAGCCATCGGCCGCGAAGCGGCGCTCCAGAAGGTCCAGATCGTCGCCACTCGCGACACGCCAGGCGTAGTGCAACAGTCGAGGCGCCGGCCCCTTCGTGAGAACGAGGCAATGGTGATCCGCGTCGGCGTTGCCGCGTAGGTAGAGACGGTCCCGGGTTCTCTCGGTTTCCAGGAAACCGAGGATGTCGACGTAGAACTCGCGTGCCGCACCGAGGTCGCCGACCGCGAGCTCGGCGTGGCCGACCTTGACGAGCCCCCTCCGCCCTTCCTGGCCTTCCATCTCGGCGGCTCCCCCTAGTCCACGGTCGGCGGGATCTCGGTCCACCCGCCGTCGACGTTGAGCATCGCGCCATGAACGAACCCGGCCGCCTCGGACGCGAGGAACGCCACCGCCTGAGCGACCTCCTCGGGTTGGCCGTACCGCCCCAGCGGCGAACGCCGGATGTCCCTGCTGCGGTACGCCTCGTCGTCCATCGCCGCCGCCCGAGCCCTCTTCTTGAGCAGGTCACGGTGCCGTTCGGTATCCACGTTGCCGACGAGGACGGTGTTGCACGTGACGCCTTCGCGCCCGACCTCGTTGACGAGCGAGCGACACAGACCCAGCACGGCCGATCGCACGATGTTCGACGCACAGATCTCGGGAAACGGCCGAAGGACCGCTCCGGAGCCGACGTAGATGAGACGACCGTAACCTCGCGCGACCATCGCCGGCAGGACCTCGCCGCTGATCGTCGCGACGCTCATGAAGCCGAGCTCGAACGCCCGTCTCAAGTCCTGCGTCGAAAGCGAACGGAACGGCCCGGGCTTGAGGGGAGGCGAGTTGCTCACGAAGATGTCGACGTCTCCGACCTCCTTCGCCGCGTTCCGAGCGAAGCGACGGGAAGCCTCCTCGTCTGCCAGATCCACCGCCTCGGCGTAGACTGCCCTTCCCGTCTCCTTGCTGATGTCGCGCGCCGCTCCCTGGATCGCCTCGCGGTCACTCGAACAGATCGCGAGCCGTGCACCACGTGCGGCGAGCTCCACGGCGATGGCCCTGCCGAGGCCGCGGCTCGCAGCCGTGACCAGCGCGGTGCGCCCCTCGAGGCTCGTACCGGTCGTCATCGCGCCGCTCCGCGTCGGAGCGCCTCCGCCTTGTCACTGTTGGCGGATCTGAGCTCTTCGAGACCCGTCTTGACGTCGTACCCGTCCAGCAGCTTCCGCGCGAGAGCGACGGCTTCCGACTTGTCGTAGCTCTGGTACTGCGTCATCACGCGGAGGATGAACGGGTCGCCCGAATAGAAGCGCTCGTAGAGCTCGTGCCGCCCGCCGAACCCGGACACGGCCAGATCCGCCGCGGCCTTGAAGAGCTTGATCTTCTCCTCCGCTCCCAGTGTCGCCCCCCGGTAGTACTTGCTCACGTCTCCGCTGAGCGGGCTGTCGAAGACGTCTACGCTCGCGGGCTGGTACATGAGGCCGCCGCCGTGGAGAAGCTGCATGAGCTCCCGAACCCGCGGATACCAGCGGTTCCCCGAGTTGCGAATCGCCAACAGCGGAGTCACGTTGGGGACGAGCACGCCGTCCGCATCCGGCTGCGCCGTGGCCTCGGAGGCGACGATGGCCGCGCGCACCAGCTCGATGTAGGTCGTGATCTCCCCGATCATGTCCTGGACGACCGGGTTCCCGCTCGTCTGAATCGCATCGGTGCAGAGGATCGTGAGCCCGGCCATGAACTGGAGCTTCGCGAGCAGTCGGATCGACGTCTGGTGACCGGTGAAGGCGTTCGAGTTCACCTTGAAGATGTTGTTGACGCGCTCGATGTCCTGGTTGATGAAGACTCGCTCCCAAGGCACCAACACGTCGTCGAAGATGACGATCGCATCCATCTCGTCGAACCGCGAGGCGAGCGGATGGTCATACACGTTTCCCGTCGTCAGCGGCTCGCGGCACACCAGCCGTAGCCCCTCGGTGTTCGTCGGGATGGCAAAGGCGATCGCGTATTTCTTGTCCTCGGGCGCGTGCTTTCCGAACGGCCACACGAGAATCTCGTCCGCGTACGGTCCGGCGGTCGCCAGCATCTTCGCCCCGCGGACGACCAAACCCTCCTTCGTCTCCCCTGCGACCCCCAGGTACGTGTAGGGATCCGGCTGCTGCGACGGCGGCTTCGAACGATCGACCTGCGGGTTGATCAGCGCATGAGTGAGAAAGAGGTCCTCGTCCCGCACGAGTTGGTAATAGCGCCGGACGTTGTCGGCGTAGTCGCCGAAGAAATGCGCGTTGATGAACCACGCGGTCAGCATCGCGCTCATGAAGTCCGTCGATCGACCCATGATTCCGAAGGTCGCCTCCGCCCACGTCTGGTGCATGAGGCGGCGCTTGAGCAGGTCGGTTGCGCTCCTCGGCACCAGGAACGAGCTGCCGTAGACCCCGTCGGAGTCCGCGCAGACCATGGTCTCTCGCAGCGTCGGATCGTGCTGCAAGTCGTAGAGCTTCGCGATCGACTGGATCGCCGGAGCGATCGCGGGATGTTCGGTCACGTTCGCGACCCGTTCAGCGCCGAACCAGGCCTCGGGCGAGCGCTGCCTGAGTCGCTGCACGTACTGGTCGCCTGTCCGAACCGCCATGGTCCTCTTCACCTCCCGATCGCGCCCGTCAGAGCCGCTACGCTCCGAGCGCGCTCCCCGTCAGCAAGAACTTCAGATGAATTCGGTTGAACTCGTCGGGCTTCTCGAACTGCGGCCAGTGGCCGCAGTCCTCCATCACGACGAATTCCGAGTCCCGAATGTGCCGCGCGGCTTCGCGGCCGACCTCCACCGGGGCCGTCGGGTCATGGGAAGTCCAAAGAACGAGCGTGCGATGGCGGATCTCCGCCAGACGCTCCGGGGTGAGGAGATACGGCCGCCGCGTCGCCTCGTCCTGTAGACAGAGAACGTGCTCCATCGCCTTCACCATTCCCGGCTGCGAGTAGATCCGGTAGCGGATCGCGACCATCTCGTCGGTCATGGTCGCCGGGTCGAAGACGAGCCATTCGAGGCGACGCCGCACGGTCTCCCGGGCCACGTTCCGCACCGCCTCGAGGGTCGAGTCCCGGACCTTCGCCATCACCGTCGGTTCGGAGCGCAAGCCACCGGCGGTGTTCAAGACGAGCCGCTCCACCCGATCGGGGTACTCCAACGCAAACCACGCCGCGACCCATGCGCCCAGCGACTCTCCGTGCACATGCGCCCGGTCGATACCGGCTGCGTCCATGAAATCGCGAAGATGGCGAGCGTAGACCGAGGGCGTGTAGTCGACGTCAGGCTTCTCGGTGAAACCATGGCCGATCATGTCGAGGGCGATCGTGCGGAAGTGCTGGCCATGGGCGTGCAGATTCCTGACGAACGCCTCGGCGTGCCCGCCCGTTCCGTGAATGAAGATCACGCACGGGCCCCTTCCCGTCTCGATGCAGCGAGTACGGATGCCGCCCGCGTCGTAGAATCGCTGGGACACCTCGAGACCCAGGATCTCCTCCCAGCAGCTGGTCGGCGGGGTTGCCGCCGCATCACCTCGCTTTGCATCCATTCTTCACCCCGCGATCACTCTAGAGGGCTTCGTCCTCATCGCTGCCCCTGTCCCCTCGTGAGGCCCGTGTACCCAAGCGGCGGAGAGATCTCGCTGGCGATCCCTGTCGCCGCGCGGCCGAGCAGGGCGGCGAGTTGTTGGAGCCGATCGGGGGTCAACCGATTCGTCGGTCCCGCGACACTCAGCCCGCCGAGAATGGTGCCCGCTCGACCAAGGACCGGGACCGCCACGCAACGGATGCCTTCGTAGTATTCCTCGTCGTCCACGGCGTAACCGAGCCGTCGAATCTTCTCGAGCTCGCGTTCGAGATCATCGCGCCGCGTAATGGTGCGATGCGTAAAGCGCTCGAACTTCGAACGCGACAGCAGCAGTCTCCGCTCGGCCTCGGGCAGAAATGCCGCGATCGCCTTGCCGACCGATAGACAATGGAACGGGTATCCCTTCCCGGTCTGCGACGGAACCGCGCGGACCGGGTGCGGAGAGTCGACCCGCGCAAGATGAACCACGCTCCCTTCGTATGCGTCGAGGAGGGCGAAGTGCGCCGTCTCACCGGACTCGCGCGCGAGAGATTCCAGGACCGGCCTTGCGACCTCGCAGAGGTGCTCGGTGTCTCCTACGCGCCTGCCGAGCTCGAAGAGTGCGAGCCCGAGCCTGTAGCATCCGGAGTTCGGGTCCTGATCCACGAGCCGGTGCACTGCGAGGCGCTTGAGAATGCGACAAGCCGTACTCTTGTTGATTCCTGTGTAAGCCGCGATCTCGCTCAGGTCGAGAGCCTTCTTCTCCCCCGCCAGTGCGATCAGCAGGCTTGCGACCTTGTCCACGACACCAGACCGTGCCTCGGAATCCGCCCCTCCGGCCGGTCTGTTTGCCGGGCGCGTACCTCGATCCGGGACCGAACGCTTTTGCGCGCTCCTCCTCATTGCTCTTCCCCTTTCGCGCGGCAGAAGCCGTCGACCTCCTGCAAGCCAATGTCGCTGGGCATCGGCCGCGGTCGATGGCTTCGTTCACGTTTCATCTTGTGAAACCATGTTTCATATTAGGATCATTCCCACTCTGCTGTCAAGCAAGCTGACCCGATTGCCCGGGCCCCCCGAGCGCCTCGATTTGCGTCCGCAGTGGAGGACGTCGGCCGCTTCCAGGCAGTGCTCTGCGAACCATGCGACGACCCTGCGAGCGACTTCGCGGACGGGCGCGGCGCAGCGCGTGAGGATCTGACGGAGTGCGCCGAGGGGGCGCGCGCCAAGGCGCAGGACAAGCAGGTAATCGCCGCGGTGACGGCGAGCTTCGCCATGCTTGGCGCCCAGCTCTCCGCGATCCGCAGGCTGCGCAAGAAGTAGACACAAGCCGTCCCGGCGCGTCGCTTCAGCGCTTGAACAACCCCATCAGCGACGCCTTCTCCAGCGTATTGAAGTTCAGCTGGAAGCCGACGATCGCGGCTGAAGTGTCCGCCGTCACCGGGAGCTGCTCCAGCGATACGGCGTGGATCGTGAAGATGTAGCGGTGCGGGTGGTCGCCTTCGGGCGGGCATGGCCCGCCGTAGCCCGGCTGGCCGAAATCCGTGCGCACCTGCAGAGCGCCGGCTGGGAGCCTGCCGGAAGCCGGATTTCCCGCATCCAGCGCCAGCTCCATCACATCGGGCGGGATGTTGACCACGACCCAATGCCAGAATCCGCTGCCTGTCGGCGCATCCGGGTCGAAACAGGTGAGTGCGAAGCTCTTCGTCCCCTGCGGCGCACCTTCCCATTTCAAATGGGGCGACTTGTTGCCCCCGCTGCAGCCGAAGCCGTAGGCAGAAGACAGGATGTGCTCCATTCCCAGGTATTCGCCGTCGTGGAAGCTGCTGCTCACGAGTTTCATTCTCTTGCCCCTTTCTCCGTTGGCTTGGCGATCGGGATTTTCTATCGGCGATCTGTGTAGGCCGTCGTTAAGGGGGTTTCCCTGCGGCGGCACTCAGACGGGCGGCAGGCTGTCAGTGTCCGGCTGCGGGCCGCTGCTGGGTGCGCCTGTCCCCGCCCGCCGATTCTGTGAAAGCTGCCGGCCGGGAGCCATTCTCGACCATGCTTGACGCTTCGCAAAGTGCCGCATATAGGAGACCAGCATGACGGTCGACGCAGAGCTGCGCTCCCGACTGATCAGCGCCGACGATGCCGCGGCCCTGGTGCGCTCGGGAGACTGGATCGACTACGCCGGTGCGATTCTGCAACCCGATCTTTTCGACCAGGCGCTGGCGCGCCGGAAGGATCAGCTGCACGGCGTCAAGATCCGCGCCTGCGCTTCCTTCTCGCCGCGCGCCGTTCTGGAAGCCGACCCCACGGGCGACCACTTTCTCTGGTTCAACTGGCACTTCAGCGCCTACGACCGTGCCAAGAACGTCGGCGCCCGGGTGAACTACATCCCGATGAATTTCGGCGAAGCTCCCGACTACTACCGCCGCTTCGTCGACCCCGTCGACCTCGTCTGCATCAAGACCTGCCCGATGGGCGAGGACGGCCGCTTCAATTTCGGCGCGTCGACCACCTACCTGCGCGCCGCGCTCGAACGCGCCAGGCTCGTGATCGTCGAGACCGCCGCGGCCGTGCCTTACATCCATGGCGAGCAGAACAACGTGCACATCAGCGAGGTGCATCACGTCATCGACGGCGGCGCCGGCAGCGCCGCCGAGCTCCCCAATCCGCCGGTCACCGATGTCGACCGGCGGGTCGCTGACCTCATCGTCAACGAGCTCGAAGACGGTGCCTGCGTGCAGATCGGAATCGGCGGAATGCCCAACGCCGTCTGTGCGACGCTGAAGGACGCGGGCTTGCGCGACCTCGGCATCCATACGGAGATGTTCGTCGACGGCATGATCGATCTCGTCGAGAACGGCGTCGTCACCGGCGCCCGCAAGCAGCTCGATCCGGGCAAGGCGGTGTTCACGTTCGCCGCCGGCTCGCGCCGCCTGTACGACTTCCTCGATCACAATCCAGGCGCCCGCAGCTACCCGGTGGACTACACGAACCTGCCGGAGAACATCATGAAGAACGACTGTGTCGCGGCGATCAACAACACGACGCAGATGGATCTCCAGGGACAGGCGGCGTCGGAGTCGGACGGCCATCGGCACCTGACCGGCACCGGCGGCCAGCTGCAGTTCATGCGCGGCGCTTATGCCTCGCGCGGTGGCAAGTCGTTCATGTGCCTGTCCTCGGTGTACGATAAGAAGGGCGAACGCCGCAGCCGCATCGTTCCGGCCTTGACGCCGGGTAGCATCGTGACGACACCGCGCACCGACGTGATGTACGTCGTTACCGAGCACGGCATCGTGAACTTGAAGGGCAAGTCGGTCGCCGACCGCGTCCGCGCGTTGATCTCGATCGCACACCCGGACTTCCGCGAAGAGTTGGAACGTCACGCTCGGGAGAAGCACATGATCCCGCGGGCCTATTGGCCCGCGGGAGGCAATCGATAGATATCCTACCCGGCACCTCACGGGCCGTGTGCACGCCGGCGAAGTGCGGCACGACGTGGATGCAGGCGATCGTGACCACGCTGCTCTTCCCTGACGGGGCGCCGGGGCCAGTGACGGAGATCTCTCCGTGGCTCGACACGCGCTGGGAACCGCTCGACGAGGTCATCGCACGTCTCGAAGCGCAGACGCACCGCCGATCGCTGAAGACGCACACCCCGGGCGACGGGATCCCCTGGTATCCGTCTGCCTCCTACATCGTGGTCGGCCGGGACGGGCGCGACGCGCTCATGTCGTTCCTGAACCACAGCCGCAACCTCATGCCAGAACGGATGATGGGCCTCCTGACCAGCGCCCTCGAAGAGGGCATCGAGATCGGGAACGAGGGGCCGCCTCCTACCGACGTGCACGACTTGTTCACGTGGTTCGTCGACAAGAACCCCTTCTGGTTCAGGCACGTCGCGTCGTTCTGGCCGCACCGCGGCGAGCCGAACGTGTTGTTCGCCCACTACAACGACATGCAGGCGAACCTCGACGCTCAGATGCGGCGAGTGGCTTCGTTCCTCGGCATCGAGATCGACGAGCGGCGGTGGCCCGAGCAGGTCGAGCGCTGCACGCTCGAGTCGATGAGGAAGCGGAGCAAGGAGATCGCCGGCTTCGATGCGCACTTCGTCGGCGGCGCCAACGCCTTCCTCTACAAGGGCAGCAATGGTCGCTGGCGTGACCTCCTGACTGCCGAAGAGCTCGAACGATTCGACCGCCGCGCGCGCGGGGTCCTTCCGCCCGACGCGATCGAGTGGACGATGCTCGGTGAGGCCGCGCTCAGGAAGTAGCCGAAGCGACCTGGCCGGCACGCCGCGGGGTGGTCCCGGCTGGACGATGGAGCGAGTTGTCGGCGCGTCGCCGCTCGGCTACGGGTGTCGGCGCCCTGAAGGGCGAGCAGCACGTTCGCAAGCTGCTCGAGGTCGCGGATCACGTTTCACGTCGTGCAACGCGGACGCATCGGTGCATCGGGCCGAACCGACGAGGCTCGAGACACGCTTCGGCGAGATCGAGGAGACGTTCGATGGAGTTCAGGGGGCGCGTCGCGCTGGTGACCGGCGGCGGATCGGGGATCGGGCGCGCGAGCGCACGCCGACTCGCCGCCGAGGGGATGCGGGTGTGCGTGGTCGACGTGAACGGCGACGCGGCCCGGGCGGTTGCCGACGAGATCGGCGGATTGGCGGTGACCGCCGACGTCTCGGACTCGGCCCAGGTCGATGCCGCCTTTGCGGCGTGCATCAAGGCCTTCGGTGGCATCGACCTCGCCCTGCTCAACGCCGGCGTCGCTACGCTAGGGGAGCTCGGCACGCTCACGGACGAGGGCTACGCCCGCACCCGCGGCGTCAACCTCGACGGCGTGGTCTTCGGTGCCCGCGCCGCGATCCGGGCGATCCGGGAGCGCACCGACGGGCGCAAGGGCGGGGTGATCGTCGCGACGGCCTCGGTCGCCGGGATCGACCCGACCGGAGTGCCCGATCCGATCTACGCGCTGACGAAGCACGGCGTCGTCGGACTCATCCGGGCGCTTGGGCCCACGCTCGCCAAAGAGGGGATCGCCGTGCACGCGATCTGCCCTGGCCTCACGGACACCGCGATCCTGCCCGACCCGATCAAGGCGGCGTTCGTCGGGATGGGGATCCCGATGGCGGAGGCCGACCAGGTCGCGGATGCCGTCGTGGCGGCGGCCACCGCGGGCCCGGAGGCGTCCGGTACGTGCTGGGTCGTGCAGCCCGACGCGACGTATGCGCACGAGTTCAAGGACGTTCCCGGTCCCCACAAGCGCCTGGCGCAGTCGTGATACGACGAGATCATCGAACAACTGATCGATTCAGCAGGGAATACCCGCGACGGAGGGAGCGACGAGGTCCTCGGAGCCGAGCAGCCCGATGTCGCTGGAACGCCAGCGCCGCTTCATCTCCCCGAGGATGCGGCGG
>Ga0105107_10003135_pt1 | contig 10953 bp, 6 predicted proteins | sample PPLLaktember2015_6_FD_79335 | JGI IMG/M metagenome (GOLD analysis project Ga0105107, IMG submission 79335) | Freshwater sediment microbial communities from Prairie Pothole Lake near Jamestown, North Dakota, USA - PPLs Lake P8 Core (1) Depth... | ecosystem: Environmental > Aquatic > Freshwater >... | reverse complement strand
CGGGTCCCACCAGACGACGGAGTAAGGGTCCGGCTGAAGCTGAAAGTCCGGCTGAAGCCGGACACTACTTCTGAACGTATGCAGACCCGGACAGACGGTCGTAGAGCCGGCGGGATCGCCGTCGGGGCGCGACAGAACAGAATCCTTCGTTGTGAACTCGATGCAGCCAGGCGCCTGAGCCTGTTGACGCCGTGTTTCCATCGGCGGATAGATCGCCGAGTTCAGCGACTGAATCCAGCCTTCACGCTCTCCATCACCTACGGCAGGAATGACCAGAAGATCGCGAGCGCGCGTGGCTGCGACATACGCGAGACGTGCACCCTCTGCCGCGTCTCGGCGCAGCTCGTCCTGCTCGTGGTCGATCAGGTCTCTTGGCGAACACCCGGCCAATTGGATGGCACACACGCCTTGCCCGGCATCGAGGTAGCGGCTGGCAGTCGCGCGATGGAGCTTCGCCGTCATGTCAACGAGGACGACAACTGGAAACTCGAGGCCCTTCGCCTTGTGGACGGTCATCAGGCGAACGCCATCGCTGCCTTCCTCGAGAATCGGCGCTTCGGTGGCCTCGCCGCTTTCGGCCTGCGCGCGCAGCTCGTCGAGAAATCCTCGGAACGAGATGCCGCCTTCGGCCTCATAGCGGCGCGCCAGCTCCGCGACGTGCGACACATTGGCGAGCACCTGCTCGCCGCCGTGCTCGAGCGCGAAGCCGACGTGGGCACGGGTGGCTTCGAGCAACTGCGAGATTGTCGATGCCACGGGCACGCGATTCCGCGAGCGGTGAAGCGACTGCAGCAGGTTCAGCGCAAACGCAATCGGAGACGCGGCGTCCAGGTCTGCCGGAATCCGAAACGGGTGGAGTCCCCCGAAACGATAGCGATACTCCAGCAGGTCTTCGTCACCGATCGCGAAGAGCGAGCCTCTCAACGTCGCAAACACCGACAGCTCATCGTCTGGCCATTCGATGGCCGCCAGCGCGGCGCGCAGCGTTTCGATTTCGGCGCGATTGTGAAACGAACGGCCGCCCACCAGAAGATGCGGGATGCCGCGCGCTTCGAGCGCCTCGACGTAGGGACGGGTGGCGTCTTCGTCGTAGCTGACGAATCGGCGGAACAGAAGGCAGATATGGCGCGCCTGGACGGGCACCAGGCGCTCGTGCTCGCTGGGTTGGAACCCGATGGCCTTCGATGATGTCGATGCGCCGGAGGCAGGAAAGCCCTGCGATACCGCTGGTCGTTCCGCGATTTTCCAGCCGCTGCTGTTGATGAGCCAGTGAATGTACGCGCCGACGGCATCCGGGAGCGATTCCTCGATCTTCGCGTTCGAGAGGCGCCGCACACCGTACGGCTCTGGAACCGGCAGCACGACGACCGATGGCTGTCCCTCGGCATCGGAGCGAGAGGGGTGAAGAGGAACGTAATCGGCCTGCAGCGCTTCGGGGTCGCCGGTCATGACCGGTGCAAAGGCGGCGTTGATGACGCGCTGGATGTTGGGCCGCGAGCGGAAGCTGGTCTGCAGGGTCACCTGCTTCGCGCCAGAGGCTTTCAGCATTTCATAGACGCGGCGATACACGCCCACATCGGCTCGCCGGAAGCGATAGATCGACTGTTTCGGATCGCCGACGATGAAGAGCTTGCCGGGGACGGGGTTGACCTTGCGCCAGTCGGCGACAGCGGCATCGTCTGCCGCCAGCAGCAAAAGGATTTCGGCCTGCAGCGGATCGGTATCCTGAAACTCGTCAACGAAGATCCGCTGGAATCGAGCCTGAAAGCTTCGTCTGACGCCCTCATCGTCGCGAATCAGGTTTCTGGCCTTCAGCAGCAGGTCGAGAAAATCGAGCGCGCCTGCCCTGCTCTTCGCCGCCTCGTACTCGGCGACACAGCTCTGGAGCTCGTGACGAAGCAGCACGGCCAGATCGGCGTTGGCATCGCGCTCGAAAGCGGCCAGTGCGTTCATCAGATTTTCGCGCGCCTGCCACACGTCTTCGCGCAGAACGCCCTGGCGATAAATCTTGCCATTCCCCTTCCGAGCGCTCTTGAAATCGCGATTCCGGCCCAGCTCGATGAGCGCCGCCTCGAGGCGATCGTAGTCGCGGCCCACGACCGACTCGGTCCTGCGCAGGTCGTCGCAGAGCTGTCTGGCCAGCCGGCTGTCATAAAAAAGGTTGTCGTACGGATTGGCGGGATTCGCCAGGAGCTGAACGAAATCGCTCAACTGCGCAGCCAACGTATCGATTCGCGACCGCCGATCGAATGGGTGGCGTGTCCAGCCGCCCTCGAAATCGCGCCACTGGATGAGCTCCCAGCCGGCATGGCTGATCCTGCCGATGGGACCGTCATCGAACTCGGGCTGCGCTCCGAACCCGCTGAAGCTCGGGCGCCGCAGCGATCGGCGGACGCCCTCGGGCGGATCGGCGAGCTGATCTTCCATCCACCGGCGGAACGCCTCGTCATACAAACGCTGCCCCTGTCCCTCGGTGAGCACCGTGAACAACGGATCGACGAGCGCCTCGACGGGGCGCTCGCGAAGGAGGTCGGCACAGAACCCATGAATGGTGCTGATCTGCGCTTCTTCGAGGTGACCAAGGGCCTCATCGAGGTGTTTCCGCTCGATCGAGCTCGCGATTGCCTTCCGCCGGGCTTCTTCCAGCGCCTCGCGCAGACGCAATTTCAATTCGCCTGCCGCCTTTTCCGTGAAGGTGACGGCGACGATCTTCGACACCTCGGCGCGACCCGACTCGATGATCTTGATGATCCGGCGGACAAGCTCGGTCGTTTTGCCGGTTCCGGCCGCGGCCTCCACAATCAGCGTCTCGTCGAGCGCCGTTTCAATCGCGTCGCGATCCTTCTTATCTGCGAGCACGGCGCTCATGGTCGCCCTCGCAGTTCGAGCAGGTCGGCAATCTGCTGTTTCGATTTACGGCGTGCGCGCGTCTCCTGTTCAGGGCCGCACACGGTCAGGAAGTCGCAATAACGGCACGCCTTCTCGGCGGGCGCCGGCGGCAGCATGCCCAGCTCGACGGCGCGGTCGATAATCTCCATGGCCTCCATGCCGAGGCGGCGGTTCGTCTCGTTGATCGGCACGGCATGCTCGGTGAAGCCGCCCGCCGTCGTGCAGTACGAGAAGCGCGCGGTCTCGACGGTGCATTCAGTGGCTGCCTCCACCGCGAGGCTGTAGATCACCGGCTGCAGCTGCTGGCCGCCTCCAATAATCGACCGGCGCTCGGATCTGTTTTTGGACGTTTTGTGATCGGTGACGCGCACGACGGCCGGTCCCTTCGGCTGACCAGGACCCGCCCTACGTCTTTCGACGAGGTCGATCGATCCGCGGAGGAGAAACCGTCCATCGATCGTCACGGGATCGGGGAGGCTGTGCGGATCGCGCTCCACCTTCGTCCCCGCCTCCGCGCCTGCTCCCCCCATCGCTACGGCGGGCAAGCCGAATGCGTACTCGAACAGCCACGGCTCCCACTCTTTCGTGTCGGCAAGGTTGCGCGCCCATACGTGGAGATCTGTGCGCATGCTCGCAATCTCGTCCTGCCACACGCGATCGACAGCGGGCGCCACCTCTTCGGCATACTTCGCGGCAATCCTGGTGAGGGTTGCGTCGAGCACCCCGAGGACTTCCTCGATTGGCGTCGCAGCAATCGCCTGCTTCGCTTTCTGAAGCGCTCTGAAGAACTCGGCCTGCACTTCGTGAAACAGGCTGCCTTTCGTGAGCGGATCGAGACGCTGCAGCGGCTCCGGCTCTTCGAGGGGTTCGAGGCGGTAGATCGCCGAAAGGAGAAATCGATACGGACAGTACGCGTAGTTCTGAAGCGCCGACACCGAGTACGGCCGTTCGCCGAGCCTCTGAGTCTTCAGATATGGACGCGTGGCGTCTGTCGCCCGCACGATACCGTCGAACTGCGACCACTGCGGCTTGGACCGCGCCCACCGCTCCGTGGCCGACCGGCGCAGACAGTCGTTCAACCGCAGCATGTAGTGCGCGTGCCCTCTCACATCCTCATTGCTGCGCATCAGCACCCGAAGCACCGACAGATCGTGCTCGAAGTCGTCTATCGCATCTTCGGCTCTCGCGGGCGCCGGCCATGCCAGGCTCGCCTTCGCCTCCTCGGCTGCCTCTGTTTCCAGCGCGTGGTGGTCCGGAATTTTGCCGGTAACGGCGCGCATCACTTCGAGCGCGTAGAACGACGGCACGCGCTGTCGCGCTTCCGCGGTTTCGATGCGCGGGAACGAGACATAGAGACGCTCGGTCGCCGCGCCAACGGCAAGCCGCAGGAGCAGACGTTCGAGGTCAGCGCGATCCTCCTGGATCGGCAAATGCGATGCGGCGATCCCGGCAGGGTTAAAGCCCTGCGCTACAGGCGAGGCTGTTCCGGTAGAGGCGGTTCCGGTAGCGCAGGGCTTCAGCCCTGCCTCATCGTTCAACTCGGAGCGGACATCATCGAGCAGGAGCGGATCTTCGCGGAGCTTCTGCGGAAACAGGCGCTCCGCAAGGCCGGGCACAAAGACGACGCGGAAGGCGCGGCCGCGGGCCTGGTGCGGGCTGCCGATGAAGACGCGGCCATAGCGGTGCGCGGGCGGATCCACCTCGAGCGACATGAGGCGATCGGCGAGCACGTCGCGAACTTCAGTGAGCGCGACCGGGCCGACGGCGCCCATCGGCCGCAGGTCGGCAAGAATGCGCAGCACATCTGCGGGCTTCCTGAGGACGCGCGGAACGAAACCCTGGAGGCGCTGGAGCCAGTCGCCCCAGCTTGCGGAATCGGGCCAGCCCGACATCGCCTCGATGAGGGGCAGCGCAAACGCGCGCAGGTGTTCGAGATTCTGTCGCTCGCGCTCGAGACGCGCGATCTTCGATGAGTCGGGCTGCTCCGACTCGAGCGCGCGGATCTTCAGCGTGTATTCGCGATGGAGACCGTTCAGACGACGAGACCAGCGGTCGGCGCCGCCGATGACGGCGGATTCGACTAATAGGCTCTCCCATCTCCAGGGCGCTCTCAGCGTCCCGCTGACGACCGCGGCGGACGCATCAGCGGCTTCCGGCTGCGGGCTTCCGGCTGCGGGCGCGTCACGCTGCAGTCCCTCTTCGCTGTCTTCGCCCCCTTCAGACAGCACGCCGAACACGTCGTCTCGCGATGTTACCCATTCATCGCTCGCCTTCGCGTCGGCGCCGAGCTGCGGAACCTGGCCGAGCGACAGGTACTCAGCGAATCGTTTAGCTGAAAACTTTTCGACCGCACAGCTGAGGAGCGCGAGGAATGCCCGGCCCGCGGGATGGGGGCGGCGCGTGCCGCGATCGAAATAGGCCGGAATCCTCGCACGGCTCAACGCGTGTTCCAGGCCGCCGAGATACTGCTGCGGCGAACGGACGAGAATCGCCATCTCGTCGAAGCACACGCCACGCGCGGCTTCCTTGAGAAGGCGGCGGGCAATCTCGACGCATTCGCGCCCTTCGCCTGGCGCAGAGAACCAGACGAGCGCTCCGGTCCGATCGCGCGCCGGCGGCGGCTCGGGCGAAAAAAGATGACGCGTGAGATATCCGAGATCGGTGCGTGGAGTGTCTTGTGTGAGCTCGGCGGTCACGCCTCGTTCGGCCAATCGCGCGATCGTGCGCAAGTCGCCCGATGGAATCGTGATGAGCGCCTTCGGAGACTGATGGACCAGCGCCCAGAGAAATCGTGCTTCCGCTTCGGAATCGAACGGCACGTCGAGAAGGAGCACCGGCATGGGCGGCCAGGCCGTGTCGGGCGAGCCCAGCGCCTTGGTCGCCGTCTCGAACAGGGCTGCCCTGTCGCTCGCCCCGGCGTCGCCCATCAGCAGTTCCACACGATTGAGCAGCTCGGCCAGGTCGGGCCCGCTTCGCGAAAGGCGGCTCAACCGCTCGCCCGAGGCGCCGGCGAGCCGCAGCTCGAGCAGCGTGCGCGCGAGCGCCTTGGGAAATCCGGGTGTTCGCGCGACTGGCGAGAAGTATTCGAGCGCTTTCTCTTTATGAGCCTCGAACGTTGCGCGGGTCGCGACCGCCTCGTGACCGAGCGTCGTCGCCGGCGCGCGATCGGATGAGGCCATCTGCAGAGCAGCCAGTCTTGCCGCGAGCTGCGTGAACGACAGCCGGTGCAGCCCGAACGTGGCGCCCTTCTCGAGCGCAATCCCGCGCGCGAAGTCGTCGACCGCGCCACGCGACGCGCCGAGCAGCAGCACTTCGTCGCCTGGCGCGAACCCATCGACGAACGCGCGCGCTTCGCGCAGCCTTACCGACGCCGTCGGCGACTGGACCGCTCTTGTCACTTCAGCAATGCGGAGAATTCGAGGGGAAATCGCGGACGTGCGTATGCAGCGTCATCATCACATCTCCACCGGCTCCATGCCGGGAAATTCGGCTACCGTGGCACACCGCCGCCGGAACAGGCAGAGTGTAGCACGTGGGATTGGGACTGGGGATTGCGGATTAGGAAGATGGAGCCGGCAGCTTTACCGGCTCCATCGCGAAACGATCTACGGCAGGCGCAGCACTTGTCCCGGCCTGATCTTGTCGGGATCGGTCAGCTGATCTTTGTTCAGGTCGAAAATCTTCATGTAGGCGCCGGCACTGCCGAGTGTGTCCTTCGCAATCTGGCTGAGCGTATCTCCGGCCTTCACAGTGTAGGTTTTGCTGGCGCCGACGGGCGCTCTTCCCGCCGTGGATGTCGCACCGGCTCCGGCGCCCGATCCGCCGGTCACCTGAATGTCGGCGACGACGTCCTTCTGCCAGGTGGGAATGGTCTTGATGGCGTTCCAAATCTCGTTCTTCTCGGCGTCGGTGGCAACGGTCCCTTTGAAATACAACTTCCCGTCGCGTTCCTCGGCATTGCCATGGAACTTACCCTTGGCGATCTGAATCGCGTATGCGTAGGTTTCTCTCAATCCCATGCGTCACCTCCATCTGCAGAAAACAACCGGCACATCAGTCATCAGTCATCGAGCACGAACGTCACCATCATGTTCACCTGATACTCCGTGATACGACTCCCCTCGCAGCGCACGTGCTGCTCCTTGATCCAGGCACTTCGGATCTGTCGAAGGGTCTTGCCCGCGCGATTGAGGCCTTGCTGAACCGCATCCTCGAAGCTCTTGGATGACGTCGCGCTGATCTCGCTGACCTTGGCCACTGACATGCCGCATCCTCCTGAAATTCGACTCTACCCCCTCTCGACTCGCAAGATCTATCCATTATTGACGCGCGGCGACATACTGGTTGAAAGGAGCGACATCATGAACATGCTCGAGGTGATTCTCAACGCACAGGGAGGAGCGACGGTGCGCGAAGCCGGGCGCACGGTTGGTCTGTCACAAGACCAGACGAGTGCGGCTCTGTCGGCCCTCGTACCTGTGCTGGCCGCTGGTCTGCATAGAAATGCGACACAGCAGGGCGGACTCGATGCGCTCCTCAATGCTGTTCGCGGCGGCGGGCATGCCCGCTATGTCGATCAGCCCGCCACATTGGGAAGTCAGGAGACGATCGCGGACGGCAACGGCATCCTCGGCCACATCCTTGGCAGCAAAGACGTTAGCCGCGCCGTGGCTACGCACGCGGCGACACAGACAGGTATCGGTGCGGATGTTCTGAAGAAGTTATTACCGATCGCGGCGACGCTCGTCATGGCCTCGATGGCCAAACAACAGGTGGGTCAACCGACCAATAGCGCTACCGGCGGTGGGGACCTCTTCAGCATGCTGACGCCGATGCTCTATCGGAATCGCGACGGGTCGATGGTGGATGACATCCTCGGCAACGTCGGGAAGATGCTCGGAGGCCGCTAGCTGGAACGCGCGAGCCTCACGAGCTCGCCTTGCTGCGCCGCTGATGAAAATCTTCGACGCTGATGTAGCCAAGCGCTTCGACAGACTGACGAGCGGATGGAAGGTCGTGGAAGACGCCGATTAAGTCTGGCGCCACGCCTTCCATTGCGCTCCCCTTCAACACGCACGCGACATAGGCCCGCGCGCCGGACGTGCTCTGCACTTTCGTGATCTCCCAGCTCTCGCCTTCCGGCGCTTCGAGCCGCTCCTCGGCGATGGCCGCGTTGAGCAGTCTTCTCTCGACGCCGGTAAGCGGAGCGCCCTGCAGGAGCTCGTCGAATCGCGTTGACGAGCAGTGGCGCTCGAGCAGATCGATTTCCCCCTTCCGCTCTTCGCAGAGGTGCGTGTAGTCACCAAAGCGCAGGAGCATCCCCGAATCCACCTCGGCCGCCGGATCGCTCTTCACGCTCGTGCCGAGATAGAAATCCCCCGCCGCCCAACCTGCCGCAAGGCGCCGGCCGAGTGCCTGGACACCGGCCTCGTCGTTGTTCCCAAGCGACGTCAACAGATTGTCGATAATTTGCTGCTGTGTCTCTGCGACACTCATGGCCGCGTCTCCATGGCAAACGATTCGTCAGCGTGATCCCTTACCCAGAATGTCCTCGATATTCGCCAGCAGATCGGCTGTCGTAAACGGCTTCGGCAGCAGCCGCACGCTGGCCTCCGGTTGTCCGCCCTGCAGCACCATACTCGCCGGATAGCCCGACATGTACAGCACCGGCAGCTCCGGACGAGCCTTCTTGAGCCGATCGGCCAGCTCGGGGCCGCTCAAGTGCGGCATGACGACGTCGGTCAGCAGCAGCGCGATGCGCTCCTCGCTCGAGGCCGCCAGCGAGAGCGCCTGCTCGGGCGCAGCGGCTTCGAGCACCCGAAACCCGTGGCGCTCGAGCGCGTGCTTCGCGAAGCGCCGGACGGCATCCTCGTCTTCGACGAGAAGGATCGTCTCGCGGCTCATCATAGCCGGTCCGGGCTTCGCAGCGGTCTGAACAATCTCGGGCGCGCCGCCGGATACGGGCAGAAAGATTCGAAACGTCGTGCCCTTCCCAAGCTCGCTCTCAACCGAAATGAATCCGCCGAGCTGCTTGACGATGCCGTACACGGTGGAGAGGCCGAGGCCCGTCCCCTTGCCGACGGGCTTGGTTGTGAAGAACGGCTCGAAGAGGTGCGCTTTCGTACCGGCGTCCATGCCCGTGCCGGTATCGCGTATCGTCATCACAACGCAGGGACCGGGCGCAGCGACGGGCAGCCGATCATCTTCCCTCGCGTTCCGCGTGGAGATGGCGAGCGTGCCGCCCGACGCCATCGCATCGCGCGCGTTCAGCGACAGGTTCATGATGACCTGTTCGACCTGCCCGGCGTCTCCGGCGATCGAGCGCACATCGGGATCGAGCGCGACCGCAACCTGAATCGATTCGCCGATGAGACGCTCGAGCATCGGCTTCAATCCTTCGATGACGCCGTTGAGATTCAGCTCACGGGGCTGAATCACCTGCCGGCGGCCGAAGGCGAGGAGCCGCCGGACAAGGCCTGCCGAGCGCTCGGCCGCACGCTGCACTTCCTTGAGATCGCCCGAGATCGGTTTGTCGTGGCCGATCTGGCCGAGGATCATATCCACGTATCCGATGATGGCCGTCAGGTTGTTGTTGAAATCGTGGGCGATGCCGCCCGCGAGCCGCCCGATGGCTTCCATCTTCTGCGAGTTGGAGAGCTCGACCTCGAGCCTGCGACGCTCGGTGATGTCGACGATGACGCCGGTTGCGCCGGTGATGTTCTGCTTCTCGTCGCGGAGCGGGACCGACCAGGCCTCGAACGTGAGGTCCTGGACGTCGATCTGACTCTTGCACGATTCGCCCGCAAGCGCGCGCCGCACGTGCTCGCCGAGTCCGGTGAACGGCTCGACGCCCATGTTTTCGAACGGACGGCCGACGACTTCCTGAGGATCGATGCCGAGCGCCTGCAGCGCCTGTCCAGCGCAGAACGTCGCGACGCCGTCGCGGTTGCTCGCCCAGAGCACGAGTGGCAGATTCGACAGCACGACGCGAAGACGCTGCTCGGTGGCGCGCAACTCGTCTTCGGCGCGCTTCCGCGCGGTCATGTCGCGCGAGAGCCCGAGCACGGCCGTCACCAGGCCGTTCTCGTCGGGAATCGGCGCCAGCCACGTGCTGAGCCACACCTCGCGATCGAGATACATCGTCCGTCCCTCGGCGTAGACCGGCTTGCCTTCGGTGAGCACCGCGCGAAGGTTGGCGCCCTGCCGCTCGGCGACCGCCGGCGGAAAGATCTCCGTGCGGCGCTTGCCGATCACCTGATCGGGTGTCGTCCGCAATTGCTCTGCCGCCGCCTGATTGACGTACTCGACGCGATCTTCGCGATTGATGACGAAGATATGGTCCTGCGCCGCGGTGGTCAGGACTCGATAGTAGGCAGCGCTCCGGCGCAGCGCGTCCTCGATGTGCCGGCGGCTGGTGATGTCGAGGACAAAACACAGGAATCCGGCGCCGCTTTGGCCGTCTGCGGGCAGCGGCGTGGCCGACACAATTGTCGCGATTGAGGAACCATCGGGGCGCACGAATGGAATGTCCGTCTGCCGCTCGGCGCCGTTGCTGAAGCCTTCGAAGCACTCTCGAACTCTGACGTGTTCGGCGGCAGGGACGAACGACAGCAGGTCTGCGCCCCTCATCGCACCGGGCGTGCGGCCGACGAGCATCGACATGTGCGGATTGACGTACTGGGTGTTGAGGGAGGCGTCGATAATCCAGACGCCGGTGCTCAAGGCGTCGAAGAGCTGCCGCTCGTCGGGACCACGGCCCAGCATCCAGTTCCGAAGGGCGTCGAACGACATGGGCGCAGCGGCATGCTATCAGATCCAGAGAGTCGCAAGTCGCGGGTCGACAGTCAATAGTCGACAGGCAGTCTTCGCCGCCGGCGCTTACCCGGCGAAGCCGGCACGGTGATTAGCGCGCCTCCGGCAGCGTAAATGCGAAGAGCGAGCTGCCGCCGGCGAACATGACGTACTGCCGCCCGTCGAGCTCGTAGGAAATCGGCGAATTGTTCACGCGGCCGATTGTGGAATGCCACAGCGTCGAGCCGTCGCTCGTGCGAAGGGCCAGCGCGT
>Ga0105107_10003133_pt1 | contig 10961 bp, 7 predicted proteins | sample PPLLaktember2015_6_FD_79335 | JGI IMG/M metagenome (GOLD analysis project Ga0105107, IMG submission 79335) | Freshwater sediment microbial communities from Prairie Pothole Lake near Jamestown, North Dakota, USA - PPLs Lake P8 Core (1) Depth... | ecosystem: Environmental > Aquatic > Freshwater >... | reverse complement strand
GCTCAACATCTGCGATCAGCAGAAAATGGCAAAGGTGTACCTTGTGCACTCGGGCGACTATTCCGCTATTCCCGGCTTCGGGAATCAGGGGGTAGATGTGCGTTCACCGGAATTCAGCGAAGAACTCTTCCGGCGTCTTGCCGCAAAGCACTCCCGCAAGCAGGTGCGTGTCTTTATCAACGATCACACCGCACTGAGCAGTATCGGTAATGCGTATGCCGATGAAATCCTCTTTGAGGCAAAGATCCACCCGAAGACCCTCGTCGCTTCCCTTGCGGGCGATGATCTTCTGGCCCTGTACCGTGCCATCAGGACCGTGCTGCAGCGCGGAATTGACTTCGTCGCGGAATCCGGACAGCCAATCCACAGCAAAGTCCGGGATCACATGAAAGTCCGCAACCGCCAGGGACAACCTTGCCCCCGCTGCGGAACAACGATTCGACGGGAAGGAGTCCGCGGTTACGACGTCTTCTTCTGTCCGACCTGCCAGCCCGTGGCGCGAAAGGTGTTCATCGACTGGAGCAGGCAACAAAAGGGACCGGGTGATACCCATACTGCATCCTGAGACCCGCGGACAGGAATTCTCTTGCGGTCTCTCTGTTGATATCGATTGCCTATCCTGCTATCTTCTAGAGCACCCTTTCAGCAACGAATCCGGTTCCTGCGTCCTTACTAGCCTTGGAGTACAAGATGATTCGCACGATTGCAGATTTCGATCGCGTGTGGCAGACGGAGCTTGAGGCCACGCAGAAAATCCTCAAGCACGTCACCACACAATCGCTGGGACAGCCCGTTCACGCCGACATCCGCACGCTCGGCCGTCTGGCATGGCATATTGTCACATCCATCCCCGAAATGGCCGGACGGACGGGATTGACGCTGGCCGGCCCTGACGACAAAGCGCCGATTCCAAATACCGCAAAGGAAATCTTCGACGCCTACAATGCATCCGCGATCTCGATCCTCGAGCAGGTAAAAAAGGACTGGACGGACAAGGATCTGCTTGTGGAGGACGACATGTACGGTGAGAAATGGCCCCGTGGAATGACACTTCAGGTTCTTGTCCATCACCAGATCCATCACCGGGCACAGATGATTGTTGTCATGCGCCTTCTGGGGCTCAGCGTCCCCGGGGTGTATGGCCCGACCAGGGAAGAATGGTCATCCTACGGCATGCAGCCGCCGGCCATCTGATATGGTTCCGCATACACCCCATCAGCGTCACAAACCGCTGGGTCCTGCCACCGTCACATTCTCTGGGATCCTGGAAATCGGCGAACGAGGAGAAGGAGCGGTACGTCCGATCACCATGTCGATGCAGAGGAACGCAGGCGACACGCACGTAACCGCACGACAGGTCCGCGACAACCACCTGCGGTCAGGTGTCCTCCTGGAAGGTATCGCCCGGCGAGGGCAGGGACCAAGCCCGGTCATGGAGACCTTGCACGCGGTCAACGGGATCGCTCCCGACCGCTGGGCCGTCGTGAAGGAGTTTTCCTCTTACGAGGTGGTGTCTCCCTATGAGTGGATCCGTCTCGAAGGGACGGATGATTCCACGCCGGGCAGACTCGGTGCGGGTCCGATGAGAATCGTGGATCTCTTCTGTCCCGTGGGCAAGGGGCAGCGCGCGCTCATCGTATCTCCGCCCAAGGCCGGAAAGACCATGTTGCTGCAACAGCTGGCTCACGCCATCAGCCGGAACCACCCGAACATCGAGCTGGTGGTGCTGTTGATCGACGAGCGCCCGGAAGAGGTGACCGACATGCGCCGGTCGATTAAGGGGGAGGTATTCGCCAGCTCAAGCGACAGCGAACGTGGAACGCATGTCCACCTTGCGCAGCTGGTGCTAGAATATGCCAAGCGAAAAGTCGAAATCGGAAATGACGTCGTTCTCCTTCTGGATTCCCTCACCCGCCTTGGCCGTGCATTCAATTTGCATCAGCGCGGCAGCGGCCGGACGATGAGCGGCGGTGTGGACATCCGCGCACTGGAGATTCCCAAGCGGATCTTCGGGGCAGCGCGGAAAATCGAAGGGCGGGGCTCGCTCACCATCATCGCCACGGCCCTCGTCGAAACGAATTCCCGCATGGATGAACTGATCTTCCAGGAATTCAAGGGAACGGGCAACATGGAGCTGGTCCTGAACCGTGAACTCGCGGATGAACGCATCTTTCCTGCCGTCAACCTCGGAATGTCAGGCACGCGACGCGAAGAACTCCTCTTCGGCTCCGCAGTGTATGTTCACCAGGAGTTGCGGCGCGCCATCAGCCGGATGCACCCGCGGGAGGCCATGCGCGCGGTCTTGAAACTGCTTGAACGGTATCCCACCAACGAGACGCTGCTTTCACACTTCAACTCGTCACACGGAGGCATCCAATGACGGCCCGCTGTGTCATGATGGTGTTCCTGCTTGGTTTCATTGCCGGATGCTCTCCCAGCCCCCCCGCTGTGCCGCCGGTTCCCACGCCCGTGGCAGACGATGTCCGGACCGAATGGGTCTCGCACGCATGGAAGTTCGAGAAGGGCGGATGGATCTATATCCATGTGGAGGGCGATGCGCGCGCCAGGGGTTTTCAGCACGGTGCGCTCCTTGCCCGTGAGATCGCCGATGCCCTGAGGACGCAACGCATCGTGTGGGAATACGAGAGCGGGATGACGTGGGACTGGCTCGTGACAAGGACAACGCCATTTCTGCTGCCTCGCATTGACACGGAGATACTCGCGGAAATCGACGGTCTCGTGGAAGGGCTTACCTCGGCTAATGTCACGGTGTCACGCGCCGATATGATCGTCTACAATGCCTACATCGAAGTGGCCGGATACTGGTGGCCCGAACAGAAGAAGTCCATGGGCTCGGCGTCTCCCTCACGATCCAAGGAATCCTGTTCGAGCTTCATCGCCACAGGAAGCATGACTGCCGACGGTGGGATTGTGCTCGGACACAACACGATGACCGGCTACGCCGACGGATTCGTGAATGTGATCATCGATATTCACCCCTCAACCGGACACCGCATGCTGATGCAGACCTGCCCCGGGTGGATTCACAGCGGCTCCGACTTCTTTATTACCGACGCTGGCCTCGTTGGGTCCGAAACGACGATCGGGGGATACAGCGGGTTCGATGAGCGCGGTATCCCGGAATTCTGCCGCATGCGCCGGGCGACACAGGATGCCGACAGTATCGGCCAATGGTGCAGCATCATGACGCAGGGAAACAACGGAGGCTATGCGAACGCATGGCTGCTGGGGGACACGAAGACGGGGGAGATCGCACGCCTGGAGCTCGGGTTGAAACATGAGAGTCTGGAACGGACCCGGGACGGCTATTACACGGGATCCAACGTCCCCGAGAACATGAAGATCCTGAGGTTTGAGACTGACCTCCACGAGACCGACATCCGCCGGTCCGGCGTCGCCCGCAGGGTGCGCTGGGAGCAACTCATGCAAGAATACCGCGGACGCATCACCGTCGATCTGGCAAAACAGTTCGAATCAGATCACTACGACCCGTATCTGCACCGCACAGTGAAGAATGGACGGGTCCTTTGCGATCATTCGGATCGCGATTCAACGATGGACCCCCCGTTTGAACCAGGAGGAACGGTTGACGGCAAAGTCGTTGACTCCCAGATGGCAAAGGCCATGACATTCTCCGCGCGGTGGGGCTCGGCATGCGGGACACCGTTCGATGCGAAGGCGTTCCTCCGCGAACACCCCCAGTTCAAGTGGATGGCCGGAATCCTCAGGAGTCGGACAGTTTACCAGTGGGAGGTGTTCGGAGCGGGCGAACGACCGTGACAAATCAAGTCCCTCCTCGAGCACTGATGGCGCATCCCGCAATCCGCTTATCCACACCGAAAGATTTTGATTTCTGGTCCACCGCATTCAGTCATGGGTGGAGTGATCTCGCCCCTTTTCAGTTGGACCGTGATGCCAGAACGCTCTCCCGGGTTTTTGTCCTCTCGTCAGGGCGGATCGTTGCAGGCACACTCTCGGGAAAAGTGCGGTCGGTGAGCTGTACGCTGTCCCCTACCCTGCATGTGTCCGCAAAGGAACGAGTGGAGCTCACACGCCACATCAGAACAATACTGCGGCTGGATGAGGACATGTCACCATTCCACCGGGAAGTCCGCCGGCACCCGGGCTATCGCTGGATCGCGCACTCTCGGGCAGGGAGATTGCTGCGTGCACCCACCATGTTCGAAGACGCAGTGAAGATGATTTGCACCACCAATTGCACGTGGGCACTGACCACCTACATGGTACGCGCCCTTATGGAAAGGTTCGGCGCATCAGACGGGACCAACGTGGCCTTTCCGGATCCGGCTGCACTGGCAGGCACGACCGAAGAACACCTCCGGAAGCACTGTTCCACCGGATACCGCTCACGCGCAATTCTTGAACTGGCGGAAAAGGTCGCGGGTGGCAAGCTGAATGTTGAAGGTTGGCGATCATCCCCCCACACGACATCCGCCCTTTTCACGGAGATGTGCGCTATCCGGGGCATCGGACCGTATACTGCGGGGAATCTCCTGAAGCTCGTGGGACGGTATGAATACCTGGGACTGGATTCGTGGGTGAGGAAGAAATGGTGCTCGCTCCATACCCGTGGGAGGAAGGCGAGCGATCGCACCATCGAACGGTATTACGCTCCTTACGGAACGTGGAGAGGCCTGCTGATCTGGCTGGAAGTAACACGGGACTGGCATGACGACAAATTCCCGTGACCATACCTGCGCACCCCTCCATTAATCGCCCAAACAGGTTCCAACCGCACGTGCGGCAAATACCAGTTGCGAATCGATCGGTACGAGGCGCTGACGTCCCACGGCATCCTTCAAGGCAACCGTGATCACGTCATTTTGACGCAGACTGGTCATGACGCCGAACTCTCCTGCCGATGCAGCTTGGAGCGCCGCGGCTCCGAATCTGGTTGCAAGGATGCGATCGAACGCCGTGGGGCTCCCGCCGCGCTGGAGATGCCCCAGTACTGTCACGCGGGTCTCCACGCCGGTCTCATCCTCGATGCGCTTAGCCACCATTTCACCGATTCCCCCGAGGCGCACCGGATCGGTGCGTTTCATGTCTATCTCCTTGACGGAGATCTCGCCTCCCAAGGGTTTCGCGCCCTCTGCAATGCACACAATGCTGAACTTCGCGCCCTTGCTGCGCATGAGCACGGTGTCAAAGACCTTGTCCCATGAAAACGGGATCTCGGGGATCAGTATGATATCCGCACCGCCGGCGAGACCTGCACCGAGGGCAATCCAGCCCGCGTACCGACCCATCGTTTCCAGGACGATGACGCGGTGGTGGGCGGAGGCGGTTGTCTGCAGCCGGTCTATGGCTTCCGTGGCCACCGCGCGTGCCGAATCATGCCCGAACGTGATATCGGTTGAGTCGAGGTCGTTGTCTATGGTTTTGGGAACCCCGATGACGTTCAAGCCCATGCTCGACAGCTTGTGCGCAATGATCTGCGTGCCATCCCCTCCGATGGTGATAAGCACATCCAGCTTCATATCGCGGTAGTGATCGATCACCTGCTGGGACGCATCAATGATGCGGACGTTGTTCCGTTCTCCCATCGGAAAGTGAAAGGGGTCCCCTTTGTTGGATGTTCCAAGGATGGTCCCTCCCTGGTTGATGATGCCGGTGACATCCAGCGGACTCAGCTCTCTGTGCCGCCCTTCGACCATTCCCTCATAGCCATCGAGGATTCCAATGACCTGGGCATTGAAGTGGCGCATGGCGGGCTTGGCAATGCTCCGGATGACAGCATTCAATCCGGGGCAGTCGCCTCCTCCCGTGAGTATTCCGATCCGATTCAGTTTCATGAGTGTGCGTATTTCCCTTCAGGTGGTAGACCAGTGCAGCTCAGAACAAACATTGTGGAGGGTACCATGAGAGCGCTTCGGAGAGTCAGTGTCACAGTATGGCGGATGGGCGCACCATTCACGAGGAACGCCGCTGGAGAGACTGGAGAATTGCCTCATGGGCCTGTGCCTCCACGTCGAACCGGCTCCGGAGGCCATCCATGGCATCGGCATCGCCGATATCGAGCAACGATGCTTTCAGTGCCATATCCAGCGCCTCCCGGTAGCTTTCCAGTTGCACCTGGCTTTCCAGTATAGTGTGTTCATTCTCATTGATGCCAAGCGATACCCTGGCGACATCAAGCATGGCACGCGTGTCGCGACCCGGCACGCCCTGCATCCAGGCCCGTCTCAGCATGTTGCGGTACACCTGGGTGGACTCTTCGCGGAGATGGTCCCGGCTGACGCTGTCTTCCAGTTCGCGCGGGACTTCTTCAAGGCTCGAAGACTCCTCCTGTTCGGTCCGGCGGGCAACAGCCGCGCGGACTTCGATATGGCCTTTCAGCTGTGTGAGGATGGAGATCTCCATATCCTGCGCCTCGCTGTTGCCGGGGTCCATCGCCAACACCGCCTGGACTTCGTTCAGCGATCTGTCGAGCGCTCCCAACCGCCGGTATTCCGCGGCCCGAGCGATGCGCTGGACTGCGGTTTCTTCTCTGGCGGCACGTTCCTTCTGCAGGACCCGCTCTTTCTGCTCCTGTTCCTTCTGGCGTTTCTGCACCTCCTCGAGCCGGCGTCTTTGCTCTTCCTGCAGCTTGTGCACGTTTTCCTTACGGCGCTCATGCGCTACTTGCGCGGACCGTATGGTGTGCTCCAGCGCCAGCGCTTCCTCATGGGACGGGTCAAGCGCGAACACGCGCGACACCTCTTCAAGTGCCTGTGCAAACCGCGCCTTGGTGAGGAGCGTCTGGGCCTGTTCAATATGAGAGGCGATTTTCCGGAGATGGGCCCTGTGCCTGCCTTCTTCTATTGCCTGCCGCACAGCCTCTTCATATTTGCGGGCTTCTTCCTCCTTCCGCCGCTCCTGCTCCTCCGCTTCGTGCGCCTTCCGGTCTTCGCGCGCCAGCCGTGCCTCTTCGTCACTCCGCCGCTGGGCCTCGGCATCGAATGCGGCCCGGAGCTCGGATTCAACGCGCGTCCGCTCCCCTTCCATCCGGTCCTGATACTCCTGCTGGATACGCTCTCGTTCTTCCTTGAGACGGCTCATCAGTGTCGCTTCAAACTCCTTGCGCAGCTGCTCTTCAATGTCGCGCCGTGCTTCAAGCCGCTCCCGGACTTCGTCAGCGGCGCTCGCATGCTCGGTGAGAATCGGGTTCTGGAGTTCCTCTTCGATGCGCCGCCGCTCGGTTTCCGATGTCGCACGAAGCCCGTCAAGCTGGGTCACCAGTTCATCCCGCTCGCGCCGCAGATCCTCCTGACGGTGTGACTCGGCAGCAAGGCGAGACTGCATTTCCAGCTCCATCCGTTGACGCTCCTCCTGGAACTTCGCGGATGCGGCTTCGAGCCGTTGCCCGGCTTCCTGTTCCAGCTTGCGCCGGAGATCCTGCAGGGCCTGCGATTCCTCCTGGGTGCGCAACTGAGCAGCACTCTGCAATTGCTCTTTCACGGCGGACATCTCCGCGATGTGACGGGCCTGGAGCGCCCGCCCCGCTTCCTTGTGCTCATTCTCCCACTGGAGCCGCTCTTCCTTCAGGCGCGTTTCCCACGCGTCAAGGTCTGCTTCAACACGCTGCGCATGCAATTCCTCAAATCGACGGCGTTCATCGGCCAGCTTGCGTTCTTCTTCCTCATGCATCCCCTGCTGGAGGCTCTCACGATCGGTTTCCCAACGTAGAGACTCCTCAGCAAAGCGTGCAACGACTTCCTCGTGCTGCTGCTGCAGGCCGTCCAGCCTTTCCAGCAAGGTGTCGTACTTTTCCGTCATCGCAGTCAGTTGACCACGCAGATCGGTTTCCACCATTTCCCTGAGACCCGCCTCTTCCGCGAGACGCTGACTCCATTGCGTCTCCGTCGCGGCCCGTTCGCCGTCACGTTCTTCGATCCAGCTCTTCCGTTCCTCTTCAAGAACCCGCTGTGCTTCCGCCAGCTTTTCTTCGAGCTCTTCCGCCTTTCGCATGGCCGCATCACGACCAAGTGTGATTTCCTCGATCGCATTGCGCAGGGCGGCGATCTCCCCATTCATGCGCTGTGCGGCGTCTTCGCCTTCCTGCACCAGGCGATGTTCTTCGGCGAGCCGTTGTTGCCAACCGGCAACGGTGCTTTCAATTTCCCGCGCGCGTTCGGTTTCCCATTGCTGCCGTTCCTGAAGCGCGTTCTCCCGGGTCTGCTCCAGTCCCTGACGCAAATCCTGAAGCTGGTCCTCCAGGACATTTCGTGCCGTCGTAAGCTCATCCTGCGAGGCGGAGCGGCTGTGATCAAGCTGCGCCTGCATCTCGTGGACCTGCTGTTGCAAGGTCGCACGCGCGTGGATCCCTTCTTCCAGTTGCGCGCGGAGGGTTTTGGCGACGGATTCCAGATGCGCTTCCGATTCGACACGTTTCTGTTCGAGCACTTGACGCTCTTCCTGCAGGCGGTGCTCCCATTCACCCGGCAACCGATCCCGCTCGGCATTCCACTGTGCGCGTTCGGAGTCGAGAACTCCTTGCACTTCGGTCAGCTGCGTTTGCAGTGCAGCGTGATTCTGGAGTGCCACCTCGAGCTCTTTCCGCAGCTCAGTCGTCTCGGGCTTTTCAGCAACTGCGGTGTCCGGTGCGGACGGTTTCTCCACCGCCTGACCTGCAGTCTCCGTACGTGCCCGTTCCTGCACAATTTTTTTCTGAGCTTGTTCGAGCTTTTTCTTGATCTCTTCGGGAGACGGTCGCGGTGCAGCGGCAGTCTTCGTTCCATCACCAGCGGCGGGGCTTTCAGGGGGTCCTGGTTTCCCCGCCTTTGCGGTGTCCTGACGCTGAGCGTCGCGCTGCGCGATGGCATACTTCACACGCTCCTGGTACGCAAGGGCATAGGCGTTTTGCGGATCCGTCTCCATCGCCATCTGCACTAATCGCTCTGCACCCTCGAAGTCGCTCCCCTTGAAGAGCTTGTCTGCCATCTTCAGGAGGTCACCGGCCTTTTTACGTCGTTCCTGTCGTTGTGCGTCGTCGACTTCTGGCACGTTCTGCCGTCCTTTGTGTTCCGTTGTTCTAGCGTGAAATTGCGCGGAGGAAATCCTGATCTGCTCTCACATTGAAAAAGTCCATGTCCACTACCCGGCCAAGATCATAGCGTTGATCCACCGCTAGTGAAAGAAATGCGGCAGCCTGCTTCTGATCGCGCTGCAGGGCATACATCCGCGCTGTGCCGTACAACACGTCGAGGTCATTGGGGGCAGCGCGCAAGGCCCTGGCATCGGCCTCGAGGGCGTTCTTGAATTGCCCGAGCCGCGTGTACGTCAGTGCCTGCAGTGTCAACATCGCCGGATCATCAGGTGATGTACGAAGTTGCTGCTCGATCAACTCAAGGGTCTGCCTGAAGAGATTCTGCCATTCCTGAATCGGCTGGCCGGCGATCTGCGCTACGCGTCCAAGCCGGTAATGACTGACGGGGTCCTCCCGGCGCCGCGCCGCAATGTCCGTCGCTGCGAGAAGCGCCTCACCTGCACGTTGCAGGTATACAAGACAGTCGGTATGAAGATCCGCCGCCCGTTCCGCGCGCCCTCGGGCAACCTGCTTGGCGCGCGAATAGCTCTGCTCTGCTCCCTTGAAATCCCCGTAGAATTGCTGGACAAGTCCGCGCATCGTCAGCGCCTCAGGATCAAGCGGATCCCATTGTACTGCCTCCGACGCGGCACTGAGTGCCTCTTCCCTGCTTCCCCGCAACGTCAACATCATCGCAACCCGCCGCAGGGCTTCGGCGTCTCCCGGACAGAGGTCGAGTGCAGTTCTGTACCGTTCGATAGCCTTCGGATAATCGGCATTGAAGGTCTCAATCATTCCCCAGACACGGAACGTCTCCGCAACACGGGCTCCGCCGCGGGCTATTGCGCGCTGGATGAAGGTCAGCGCGTTTACCGCTTCGGTGCGCGGAACACCGGGTGTCCGCTCCATCTCAAGCATCGCAACCCACCCGAGAGCGGCCCAACCTTCCCCCCAGTTCGAATCCGTTTGAACGACCTGTTGCAGCAATTCCCTGGCTCTTGGAAGCGCATTGGGGGCCGATGAACGGGTCAGGCCCCGCGCCTGGAGGTAGAGACCAAAACTCTGTAGCGGTATGGTCTGCGATTGAGTCGACAGAGGATCGTCAGTCGACGGCAAGTCGATCTGCATCGCCTCGACGATTTGCCGGGCCAACTCGAGCCTGCGTACGGAAAAATCGGAGGGCGAACTTTCGAGAGAACCTCTCCAGACGGCGGCTTCTTCCACGGTATCGAACAGCGCCGCTTTCCATACCATCGTTCCGCCGAGCGATTGAATGCTTGAAGTAAGTACAAACCCCGCTTTCAGATTGCGCGCGAGCGGCTGGGGGCGCAATGAGAGAGTCCGGCTGTTGAATGCCGACGCCGGAGCTATAACCCGCAAATCCGGTGCTCGACCGATCGTCTGAATGATGTCTTCCGTCAGTCCTTCTGCAAGAAGTAGTTCTCCCTCGTCGGCCGTCGCCGGGGCGGCCGGGAGCATCAGCAGAACCCGTTGCGGAGGGGCGACTGCCTTGATCAGACTGTCAACGATGATGTAGATCAACACGGCCGCGATTAAAGCGCCGCTGACAATCAGAATCGGCTTAACGGGGATGCGTACTCGTGACAACCTGGCGACCGCGCGGTCGGCAATCGGAGGGGGAGGCGGCTTCGATGGTATCGGTTCCTTGACCGCAGGAATGAGGTTGTCGTTTTCCGAAGGCACTTTTGTCGGGCCCCAGAAGTCGCTCTCCGGCCGATCGGGGGAGGAGACAGGCTGGGGGGGGGGCGGGGGCGGGAGGGGCTCCAGCTTCGTGGCCCGGTGACGGGCCTCCTCCTTGCGCACAACTTCGGCAAGGAGTTGTGCACGCAGAATATCTTCTCGAAGTTTTGATGCCTCTCTCAGTCCGGGGAAATCCGTCAATACTTGCTCG
>Ga0105107_10003131_pt1 | contig 10964 bp, 11 predicted proteins | sample PPLLaktember2015_6_FD_79335 | JGI IMG/M metagenome (GOLD analysis project Ga0105107, IMG submission 79335) | Freshwater sediment microbial communities from Prairie Pothole Lake near Jamestown, North Dakota, USA - PPLs Lake P8 Core (1) Depth... | ecosystem: Environmental > Aquatic > Freshwater >... | reverse complement strand
TGACCAATTGGGGACGCACACCATTTCGCGATTTCAGACGAAGAAGCAATACGCACCCCATGTACTGTGCCGTCGCAAAAATGTGTGCGCCCCTTTTCCTCCTTTTCCTCATGTGCGTCCCCTTTTCCTCCAAAATTGTGTGCGTCCCCATTTTCCATTTCCCCTCACTCGGGGCGCAGGACTTCACTCAGTGCAGCCAGCGCGTTGAGCGCGGGCGCAAAGCCGCTGAACGGCGCGGTCTGGATCACGGCCTCTACGACCTCCGTGCGCGACACACCCAGGTTCAACGCCGCCTGCCCGAACTTCTTCGCCTGGCCCTCCAGACGCAGCGCCGTAAAGCTCGCCACGGCGCACAGCACGCGGCTGCGGCGCTCGAGCCCCGGACGAAACCAGATCTCGCCGTAGCCGTACTGGATCGCCACGGGATAGAGTGCGCCGGTGACCGCATTGCCCGGATCGGCATATCCCTGGGCGCCGCCGTCGCGGTGCAGCGCCTGGAGCAGCTCGCTGCCGCGGGCGCTCAGCGTCTCGAGGCTGTCGTCGCGCGGCGCGTGCGCCGGGACCGCGATGCCGCGCTCGGCGAACACGGCCGCGGCGATTGCCAGAGCTTCCTCGGAGGCCGTGAAGCCGGTGTAGATGCCGATCTGGATCAGCACTTCCTGAATCGCGCGCGCATCGAGCCCGATGTTGAGGGCGGCTCCCGTGTAGCGGTGCAGCGCCCGCGGTCGCTGCACGCAGGCCAGTGCGGCGAGCGTGCATACCATGCGGTCGGCGAGCGCGAGACCGCTCCGGCACCAGACGATGCCGAACTCGGTCTCGGCCAGAAAATCGCGAAAGCCGGGCGCCGAATCCTCGGCCGGTGCACCGATTTCGGTGCCGAACAGGCGGACGCGCATGGCCTCGCCTTGCCGGCGCAGATCGTCGCGTGTGCTCATCGGAGTCTCCATGGTCGGGTACGCGATCGGCTATCTTAGGGGCACTCGCGGTCGCCCGATCGACGCGGAAAAGGATACGGCGCCATGGAACAACTTGCACGCTTGGTCAATGAAGATGCCCGCCTGGTCTGGCGAGGACGTTACGTGGCCACCACGTTCCTGGTCGAAGTCGGCGATGTGGCGTGGCTGATCACGATCGACGCGGGGCGCATCGCGTCGGTGCGGCGCGGCCCGTTCGTGATGCCGACGTGGAGCTTTGCACTGCGCGCCTCGCGCGAGGCCTGGGAGCAGTTCTGGCAGGCCGATCCGCCGCCCGGGTCGCACGATCTCTTCGCGCTGGCAAAACGCCGTGCGCTGCGCATCGAGGGCGACCTGCATCCGTTCATGTCCAACCTGCTCTACTTCAAGGACGTCATGGCGGCATTGCGCGCGCGCGAGGTGCGGCAATGAGCGCGCGCTTCGAGCCGGTCGCCGGGCGCTATCTGCACGTCGACATGCTGGGCAAGCCGCATCGCGTCTACGTGGAGGAGGCGGGCGCGGGCATTCCTCTGCTCTGCCTGCACACGGCGGGCGCGGACACCCGCCAGTTCCGCGCCGTATTGAACGACGAGCGCATCCTGAAGGACTTCCGCGTCATTGCGTTCGACCTGCCGTGGCACGGCAAATCATCGCCGCCCCCCGGATGGCAGCTGGCGGACTACCGGCTCACCTCGCGCGATTACCTCGACATCATCATGACCATGGTGGACGCACTCGAACTCGATCGCCCGGTTGCCATGGGCTGCTCGATCGGCGGACGCATCGTTCTGCACCTGGCGCTCGAGCACCCGCAGCGCTTCCGCGCGCTGATCGGCCTGCAGGCCGGCGCGCACGTCGATCCGTACTACGACCTCGACTGGCTGCATCGGCCGGATGTTCATGGCGGCGAGGTCTGCGCCGGGATCGTCTCCGGCCTCATCGGACCGCGCAGCCCGGACCCGGAACGCTGGGAGACGCTGTGGCACTACATGCAGGGCGGGCCGGGCGTATTCAAAGGCGATCTGCATTTCTACACGAAGGACGGCGACATCCGCGCTCGCGTGGAGGAGATCGACACCGGGCGCTGCCCGCTCTATCTGCTGTCCGGCGAGTACGACTATTCCTGCACGCCCGACGATACCCGCGATCTCGCGCGCCGGATCAAAGGCGCGCAGATCACGATCATGGACGGCTTGGGACACTTCCCGATGAGCGAGGATCCGGCCAGGTTCCTGTCGTACCTGATTCCCGTGCTCGACGACATACGCGCCCGACGTTAGCGCGACCGGCTTGCCACGAGCGGAGCCTCCACGGTACACATCGCGGATACCGCCGTCCCTCGTCCGCTATTGAAGTCCGCTGCTGCTGAAACGGCATCTTTCCGATGCCATTGTCGGGGCAGCGCGACCGGCTTGCGTCGCCACGATACTGCGTGACTCGCCCCCCGCGCGGCCTTGGGATCGAACGCTCGCACACGACGCATTCGGGGGCGTTGCAACGCAATGTCTCTCGAGAGGGTCGATCCCATCGCCGGGACCGCGCCGTCCACGGCACCCACTGATGCGCCTTGGATGGCCCCAAAGGCGGTCTGCCGCTGATACAAAATGGCCCGAAACTGAAACCGTCTTGAAATTCGCCTGATACGCGCACCGTATACAGTGGCACCACTGTCGAACCGACGAGAAGCGACCGGCTTCTGGGGAACGCGCCATGGTTACACGAATTCGGACATCCTTGACTCGGCTGCGCGCATTGGGCCCGTACATCCTGGTGGAAGTGCTGCTCCCGGGCGGCACCCTGCTCGCGTTCCTGCTGTGGCTGGCGCAGCGACTGCATCGCAACGGATTCAGCAGCATGCAGCGCTACTTGTCCCGCCAGCTCTTCCCCAAGGCCGTCGTCGCGGCGAAGCCGTACCCGCGCAAAAAGACGTTGCGCGATGACTGCGAGGGCGATTGCCCGCCGCCTGCCGCGAGCCAACTCCCCGCGGCGTCCTGAGCGAAGTTATCCACAGCGGGGTCAGACCCCGAGAGGCTCGGCGGCGACGATGCGATCGGGTGCGCGCTTGAGCAGGTTCCAGACTCGGTTGGGTGACCCGCAATCGTCCCCGTCCGGGAAGCCGCGTGCCGGCAAATGCTGCAGCAAAACACCACGGATCAAACCGGCACTCGCGCAGAGACACAGTCGGCCTTGGACGAACCCGACGCTCGCGCTTACCACACCACAGGCAAGACGCTCTACGCGTCATGACGATGGCGCAGCAGCTGCCCGCTTGCCGCGCAGCGAGCGCCGCTCCGCAACAGGTGGCTCTCCTCCCTCACTTGATGGGAAGAAAGACCGCCGTGGCGAGGCTCTGAAGCGTCTTCACAACGGTGCGGTCGGTCTTGTCGGCGACGATCTTCGAGAGGACATCGAGGCTGCCGATGACCTTGCCGAACTCGCGCTCGAAGCTCAGGTTCGCTATCGGGGCGGCGCCCTCATTGGACAGCAGGTAACGCTCCCCCCGGGCATCGCGGCTATTCGAGAGCTTCCAGACCGCGATCTCAACGTTGCGGGCGGCGTTGTAGAGGCCTTGCGGATCGAGGTCGTCGAGCACGAAGAACTCGATCTTGTCGTGGAAGGCCGCCTGGATCATGCCGCCCAGCCCGGCGACGAAGGCCAGCACCCGGTCGCCGCGGTAGCTCTCCTGGAATGCAAGATGGATCGCCTGTGTACTGCGCTGGCCCTGCAGCTCGGGAAAATGCCAGCCGTGACTTTCCTCGAAGATGCGTACCACCCCGGCTGCGACGCTGGTGCGCCCGCTCTTTTTCAATTCCCGCGGATTGCGGCGGTAGAGCTTCTCAGCGAGTAGCCTCAGGTTCGAGAACACCTCGCGCTGGTGCGCCTCCACGACCCGGTCGATGTCGGTCTTCACGAGCTGCGAAGCGGAGAGAGCGGCCGCAGGTTTCGCGGGAACGGTGCCGCGATTCGCGCATCCGGCCAGCGCGCAGAGACATATCGTGACGACGAGCCGCTCGAGCATAGCATCGGCATAATACCGCGGAAGCGCTTCGGATCCGAGGGGGCATGACCGTCAGACCTTCGCTACCGCGCTCGTCGGACCGAGAGGAACATCGATGCATCGAGAGTCGTCGCCATCCGAGGGTGCCAGCCGCGAGCGCACGCGCGTACCGCTGGCGCTGGAAGACATCTTGGCCGCAGCCTGCATGGCCGCGCTGGCACTGATCACCTTCGCGAACGTGCTGCTGCGTTACCTGACCGACGAGTCGATCGCCTGGACCGAGGAAATCTCGATTGCCGTGATGGTGGTCATGACGTTGGCGGCGGCGGCATCGGCGGTCGCCCGGGAACGGCACATCCGTATCGATTACTTCCTCGAGAGGGGACCGCTGCGCCGCCGCCGGATCGTGTCCCTTGCCGCAACCGGATCGGTCCTCGTGTTTTTCGTCGTGCTCGCCGTGCTCTCGACGCGCATCGTGTGGGACGAGTATCGCTTCGCCGAAACCTCGCCCGGCATCGGCGTGCCGAAATGGTGGTACACGATCTGGCTGCCGCTGCTGTCCGTCGCGATCGCGCTGCGCGCGGCCGGCCGCTTCGCGCGGCGATGGCGGGAGCGTTGATCAGGTGCTGATCGCGCTCTCGCTGTTCGGCCTGTTCATCGCTCTGATGCTGCTCGGCGCGCCGATCGGCGTTGCCCTCGCGCTGGGCGGCACGGTTGCGATCGCCCTCGCCAACGCCGACGCGCAGTGGTTCGGCCTGCTCGCCGTGCCGCAGAACTTCTACGCCGGCCTGGCGAAGTACCCGCTGCTCGCGATTCCGATGTTCGTGCTGGTCGGCGTCATCTTCGAGCGTTCCGGCGTGGCGCAACGGCTCGTCGATTTTGCGCTGGCGATCGTCGGCCGCGGCCCCGGCATGCTGCCGCTGGTTGCGATCGCGGTTGCGATGTTCCTCGGAGGAATCTCGGGATCGGGTCCCGCGAACGCGGCCGCGGTCGGCGCGGTGATGATCGGTGCAATGTCGCGCGCCGGCTATCCCGCACCTTTCTCCGCCAGCATCGTCGGCGCGGCCGCCGCGACCGACATCCTGATCCCGCCCTCGATCGCGTTCATCGTCTATTCGGTCCTCGTCCCGGGCGCAGGCGTGCCGGCGCTATTCGCGGCAGGCATGATCCCCGGAATCCTGTGCGGGCTCGCCCTCGTTGCCCCCGCGGTGTGGCTGTCGCGCCGCCACGGCTTCGGCGCGGCCGAGGCAAGCCTGTCCCGTCCGCCTTTCTGGCGCAGCCTGCGCGAAGCGCTGTGGGGACTGGCCGCGCCGTTCCTCATCCTGGGCGGCATGCGGGCCGGCTGGTTCACGCCGACCGAGGCTGCGGTCGTGGCGGTGTTCTACGGATTGTTCATCGGCTTCTTCGTGCATCGGACGATGCGGTTGAAGGATCTGTACCCGATCCTGCGCGACGGCGCAGAGACGTCGGCGGTGATCCTCACGGTGGTGGCCCTGGCCGGGGTGTTCGCCTGGTCGCTGTCGACGCTCGGCATCATCGACCCGGTCGCCCGGGCCATCGTCGGCTCGGGCCTGGGCGAGGGCGGCGTGCTCGCCCTCTTGGTCGTGCTGCTCGTCGTGACGGGCATGTTCCTCGACGGCATCTCGATCTTCCTCATCTTCGTGCCGCTGCTGCTGCCGATCGCCCAGGCGTATAACTGGGACCTGGTATGGTTCGGCGTCGTGCTGACGCTCATGGTCGCGCTCGGACAGTTCACCCCGCCGCTTGCCGTGAACCTGATGGTGTCGTGCAAGATCGCCGGGGTGAGCATCGAAGCCACGCTGCGCTACGTGCTGTGGCTGCTCGGCGCGATGGGCGCGGTGCTGGTGATCGTGCTGGTTCATCCGCCGCTGGCGACCTGGCTGCCGAAGGCACTCGGCTACTAGGCGCCCGGCCTACACGAGGGGAGTGCATCGACATGCAACGACGTTGTTTCATGGCCGCGGCCGCCACGCTGATTGCTGCGCCGCTCGCCGTGCCGGCATCGGCGCAGACCAAGTACAAGACCGAGTACAAGGTGTCGACCGTGGTCGGCACAGCGTTCCCCTGGGGCAAGGGCGCGGAGATATGGATCGATCTCGTCAGGCAGCGCAGCAACGGCCGCATCAACATGAAGCTCTACCCGGGCGTATCGCTCGTGCAGGGCGACCAGACCCGCGAGCTCACGGCGATCCGCCAGGGCATCATCGACATGGCGATCGGCTCGACCATCAACTGGTCGCCCCAGGTGAAGGAGCTCAATCTCTTCTCGCTGCCCTTCCTGATGCCCGACTACAAGGCGATCGACGCCCTCACGCAGGGCGAGGTGGGCAGGCAGCTCTTCGGCATCCTCGAGAAGCAAGGCGTGGTGCCGCTCGCGTGGGGCGAGAACGGCTACCGCGAGCTGACGAACTCCAAGCGGGAAGTGCGCAAGCCCGACGACCTGAAGGGACTGAAGATTCGCGTCGTCGGCTCGCCGCTCTTCCTCGACACGTTTCGCGCGCTCGGCGCCAACCCCACCCAGATGAGCTGGGCCGACGCGCAGCCGGCGTTCGCGACCGGCGCGGTCGACGGCCAGGAGAATCCGATGTCGATCTACACCGCCGCCAAGCTGCACACCGTCAACCAGAAATACGTGACGATGTGGGGCTATGTCGCCGATCCGCTGGTGTTCGTCGTCAACAAGGAAGTCTGGGCGAGCTGGTCGGCCGCGGATCGCGAGATCGTGCGCCAGGCCGCCATCGACGCCGGCAAGCAGCAGATCGCGATCGCGCGCGCGGGGCTGGTCGAACCCGATACGCCGCTGATCAAGAGCGTGCAGGCGCTGGGTGTCACGGTGACGCACCTGACACCGCAGGAGCGCGAAGCCTTCGTGGCGGCGACGCGCAAAGTCTATGCGAAGTGGAAAAGCACGATCGGGGCCGAGCTGGTGACGAAGGCCGAAACGGCCGTTGCCGCCCGCAAGTAGGCCGCGCCGAGCGCGCAGAACCGCTTCAGGCTTCCGCCATGTCGAAGTCCGCCTTGCTCGCGCCGCAGTCCGCGCAGATCCACGATTCGGGCACGTCTTCCCAGCGCGTTCCCGGGGGCACGCCCTCCTCGGGCATGCCCTTGGCCTCGTCGTAGACGAATGCGCACAGCGTGCAGCGCCACGTCTTGAAGCCGCTGTCCGCCCGGGCGCCGATCGTCTCGATCGGGGCATCGTGGCGCGGGAAGTTGAGCACGAGCGCGTCGAGACCCTCATCGCCCGAGCGCAACTCGAGGCATCGCTCGTCCGGGGCGACGTAGCCGATGGTGATTGCGCGCTGCTCCTTGCCGTCGCGCTTCATGCTGCCGCGCAATACGACGAGGTACTGGCCGCCGGTGCCGGACGGATCCGGCGCCTGTGCCGTGGCGTTCGGCTTCACGCGCAGCGAATAGGCGCCGAGCCCTCGTTCATCGGCGACGCCGGGCACCGGGCGCAGCGCAACGTCGCCGTCGAAGTCGAGAAACAGCGGATCCTGCGAGATCTGCCAGGGGTTGCGCCCGAGCGAGCGCGCGAGCTCTTCGCGCTTTTCGGGCAGGAACTGCGCGCCCTCGGCATCGCGGCGCGCACGGATCGTGAGCCACGCCAGCCCGTCGTCGCCCGCGGTGATCGGCCCATACGGCGTGTGCGCACGCGCAAAGTGGACCGTATACGGTCGGACCGCGTGCCTGCCCAGCGTGCCGCCGCCGCTCACGATCACCTGAAACTGGTCGACGTCGTGAAAGTGCGTGCGCAGATGGCGATGCGGTGTGTTCTCGACGAGAAATGCCTGCGGCAGGCGGGTCCCCTTCGGCGGCTGCATGAAGTACGTCGTCCATCGCAACCCTCCCTTGACCTCCCTGCAGATGCGGGATTCCGAGACATCGTCATAAGCCACCGTCGTTGCCATGATTTCCTCCTGATCGCCATTGGCACCGATTATAGAGCGACCCGTGCGCGGTGGACCGAACGGCGCTGCCGGTTCGCCGGGGCGCCGCGCCGCGCGGTTCACGCTTGACTGGGCCAGGCAGAATCGCAAGACTGCAGGCCTAGCCGCAGCCGTTCCGATTCTTGCACGCAACCGCTTTCGACCATGCGGCCCGTCAACTGGAGGCAATGAGGATGCGAGGAATCAGGAAGTCCGTGCTCGACACGATCGGCGACACTCCGGTCGTACGCATCAACAACCTCGCGCCCCTGGGCGTGCAACTGTACGCCAAGCTCGAGGCGTTCAACCCACTGGGCTCGGTCAAGGACCGCCTCGCGCTCGGAGTGATCGAGGCGGCCGAGCGCGATGGCTCGCTCAAGCCGGGCCAGACGGTCATCGAGGCGACCAGCGGCAACACGGGCATCGGGCTGGCGATGGTCTGCGCCCAGAAGGGCTACCCGCTGGTGGTGACGATGGCGGAAAACTTCAGCATCGAGCGGCGCAAGCTGATGCGGTATCTCGGCGCCAAGGTCATCCTCACGCCAGCGTCGGAAAAGGGCAGCGGCATGCTCGCCAAAGCTCGCGAGCTGGCCGAAAAGCACGGCTGGTTCCTGTGCCGCCAGTTCGAGAACGAAGCCAACCCCGACGTGCACAGCCGCACGACGGCCGAGGAGATCCTCGCCGATTTCGGGCCGAACGGCCTCGACTACTGGGTCACCGGGTTCGGCACCGGCGGCACGCTGAAGGGCGTCGCCCGCGTTTTGAAGGCCCGCAGCCCGAATACCCGGGTGGTCGTCTGCGAGCCGGACAACTCACCGTTGCTCGCCGGTGGCGTCTCGCAACCCTATCTGGACGACGGCAGCCCGGCGGCAAGCCATCCCGGATTTCGTCCGCACTTGATGCAGGGCTGGTCTCCCGACTTCATTCCCAAGCTCGCCAACGACGCCATATCGGCCGGGCTGATCGACCAGCTCATGCCCATCCGCGGCGCCGATGCACTGCAATGCGCGCGAGACCTGGCGCGCAAGGAGGGCATCTTCTGCGGCATTACCGCCGGCGCGACCTTCGCAGGCGCGATCGAGCTTGCCAAGACCGCACCCAAAGGGGCGAAGATTTTGGCGATGCTTCCCGACACGGGAGAACGCTATCTCTCCACGCCGCTCTTCGAGGGCATTGCCGAGACCATGACCGAAGAGGAACTGGCGATCGCCGCCTCGACCCCGCGCTACCGTTTCGATGTCGCCGCGGCACCTGCACCGAGCCCCGCTGCACCACCCGAGCAGGCAAAGCCCGAGGCCGTCGCCTTCGTCGACGAAGCCGTCCACGACAAGTCGCAGCCGGTGGTGATGTTCGCGCTCGAATGGTGCGAATTCTGCTGGTCCGTGCGCCGCCTGTTGAAGGAGCTCGGCATCGACTACCGCTCGATCGATCTCGACTCGGTCGCCTACCAGAAGGACAACCGCGGCGGCGACATACGCGTCGCGCTGCGCCAGAAGATCGGCTCGCCGACGATCCCGCAGATCTTCGTCGGTGGCGAATACATCGGCGGCTGCACCGAAACCTTCGATGCATTCAACGCCGGTCGCCTGCAGGAACTGCTCGCGGCCAACGGGGTCTCGTACGAGCGCACCAAGAAGTTCGATGCCTACAGCTTCCTGCCGAAGTGGTTGCACCCAAGATGACGCGTCCGCGCACCCGTTCGCGTTGCGTCCAGGCGCGCGGGGTCAGACCCCGATTGCCACGACGAGCGCCGGCGACGCTCGACGTGCCGGGCACCGCTCAGCGCGACGGACCGACCAGGGACGCGCCGCCGTCGAGGCAGATGCTCTGCCCGGTCATGAACTTCGACTGGTCCGAGAGCAGGAAGCGCACGAGCTGTCCGGTATCCCATCCGGTGCCTTCGCGCTTCATCAGGGACGCCTCGGCGCGCAGCCTGCGCCGCTCGGGGGTCAGATTGCGGTTGATGTTCGGCGTGAAGACCGGGCCGAGAATGATGCAGTTCGCGCGGATGCCCTGCGGCCCGTGGTCGACGGCGAGGGTCGAGGTGAGCGCGATGACTGCGCCCTTGGTCACCGTGTAGACGGTCGACTGCTGCGGGCGGATGCTGCGCAGCGACCCGATGTTGACGATCGAGCCCCCGCCGCCGCTCGCGTTCATCGCCGGGATCGTGTACTTGCACATCAGCATCATGCTGTCGACGTTAAGCGCGAACATGCTGCGCCACTCCTCGAGGCTCATCTTGGTGACATCGCCCGGGGCGCTGCGGCCGACGTTGTTGTCGAGGCAGTCGAGGCGGCCGTAGCGCTGCATGGTCGCCTCGACGACGCCGCGGCAATCGGCTTCCTGGGTGACGTCCGCCACATGGGCGAAAGCCTCGCCGCCCTCCTTCTCGATGATGTCGACGGTGTGCTGCGCAAGCTCGAGGGTACGCCCGACCACGCAAACCTTGGCGCCTGCCCGGGCAAGCAGGATCGCGGCGGCGCGACCGTTGGTCACGCCCTCCTCCAAGCCCTGCCCGATGGGGCCGCCAGCTCCCGAGACAATGGCAACCTTGCCGATCAGGCCGTAGTCGTTCGCGATGGTTTCGAATGCCATTTGTTCCTCCTCTTCACTCGTTGGCGCGCGCCGCCCTTTCGGCAGATCTACAGCCGGTCGGCGACCGCGGCGTGATCGCGGCGCGGAGGACGCAGACTACCGCAAATCATCGCAATCTCGAACCTGATCGTTCGCCGACCTCGGCGAAGGTGATGCCGCCGCACGCAGCGGGCTCGCCGCCCGGGCCGCAGTTCGGTGGCGCATCGTGCGGTCGAGGTGGCGGGACGCATCGCAGCCTGTCGTCAGGGTGACCGCGCCGACATCCCGAGGGACCTGCGCCGGGGATCGGTCGAGTGCGCCGCTCGCTTCCGGGATTCGCCCCGGCCATGCGCGCGGTCATGTGTGATAGCCTTGCCGCGGAGCGGACCCGGGTGGAGGGTCCGACGCAGTATGGAGGAGCACCATGCCGAAGCTCATTCCCGTAGCCGATGAACTGAGCAAGCGGTTTTGGGACGCGGTCAACGCCAGGCG